>Ga0315913_1000353_pt1 | contig 38749 bp, 21 predicted proteins | sample MpolsnodulesMG_FD_207736 | JGI IMG/M metagenome (GOLD analysis project Ga0315913, IMG submission 207736) | Medicago polymorpha root nodule microbial communities from Los Angeles, California, United States - small nodules | ecosystem: Host-associated > Plants > Roots > Nodule | place: USA...
AAGAAGGAGAGGGTGATGCTAAGCCACAAGAGGAGGAGAAAGAGACAACTATTATAGAAGATACTAAGGTGGAGGAGGAGATGAAAAAAAATGAACACTACTATAATCCACCAATGAATATGTATGCATACCCAACAATAGCATATCATGCATACCCAACTGCTTGCTATCAAGCATACCCTGCACCACCGCCACCGCCGCCACAAATGTTCAGTGATGAGAATCCAAATGCTTGCAGTGTCATGTGAAATTGCAAATGTGAGAAACATCAAAGGGTTGTATTGGAAATTTGGGAAATTAGCTAGTCCTATTTTGTTTTTATTTTTCAATTCCTGCTAAATATACAAAACTTAGAGTATACTCTAAATGGACCTTATGATTTTCAATTTTGTAAGATTTGTATACTTTTGGTTCAAGTGGGAATTGCTATTTTGTTTTTTATTTTAAATTAGTTGAGGTTTGAAAATTTTATTTTGAGACTAAAATTCATCATATCCGAAACTAAACAACATTAGAACTTCAATTTATTATTTAACTAGGTATATTTTATATATGACAACTCTCCCAAAAAATGATGTTGATAGTTAGTGAAAAACTTTGTAATCATATGCAAACAAGCATCCATCTCCAGGCCCCCATTCCACCTTGTGCAATTCTTTCTCACCACTATGCTTTGGAATTTGCAAATCCCAATATCTACTTGGAAAGCATTATATAACGGTCCTGCATTTTAACATACTTTAAGAAGAGACATATACATTTGTGGGACCATCTTTCCTACATTATTTACAAATGTGACCAAGATGTCATAGTTTTGCTCTGCTGGAAACGAAACTCAATCTCAGTGGCTCTATATTACTATGGAGAATTTTGTATGGTGTTAAATCAGAAAGGGAATAATTGAAAACTCATTACTATTAATCTTATTAGCTTGAGATTTAACTTGATATGATTAGATTAATCATGTTATGATTGTTAAAGGGGTTTACATCTCATTGTCAAAAGCTAGCTAATAAAATTACGGGGTCCAAGCACATAATGTCCACATTGTCATCTTTAACTCCACTTTAATGCCATTAACTAGTGGAAAAAAGCAATTGTACTATATAACTTTACTGTGATTGAATGCAATTACTAATAGAGAAATGTGTTACATGGGTATGGGTATAGCTTGCTATGTGATCCTTTCTAGACTTGTCGGCTTGTATCAATCCCAATTTGTAGATTACATGAGAGAAATGGAAAATACAGCATTAATGTAGAAAGGAGAAGGGGGCTCACAAGTCCTAAATTAAGCATCTACATTTTGTAACAACATATAGTTGTTTTATGGACCCTTTCTTGTTGTTAACTTGGAAATGCAAACCAACAATCTTGCAAAGCGTTTTCAAGGTCATCCAATTCAGTAACGTCATTTTCAAGTTTTTTTTCTTTTTTTTCTGATCACTACTTGCGAGTGGTGCTACTCTTCTTTAACTTGAAGGTTCTAAAAAGAAATGAAGAGACCTATTATTATAGTTCTTTTCTTTTTTTGGAAAAACTGATTTATTATATAGTTTAAAGTGTATGAAGAATGTAAATGCAAACATTTTAAAAATATTGGGTATTTATACATCAAACTAATAGTTATAAGGGTCCGTTTGATGGTCAGGATAGGGAGACAGGATATGATACATTAATCATATCCTCCTGAAATCTCATGTTTGATGTACCAAAGAGATATGATACAATAAACCATTTTCCTATCATATCCCGACTTTCCTTTGTAATTTCTATCCTGAGTATAAGCTGGGTTAGAAATTATCCTGATGGGATTAGAAGATCATTCCTTATTTATTATCTTGATATTCTGTCATTTTTAAAATATTGTCATTTTTAAAATAATGATAGCATGTATTTTCTATTATAATTAATAACATGCCATTTTTACAATATTTAACTAATGATGAGAACAATTTTTTCATTTAATTATAATGATATCATGTTTGTTATCATGTGCGCATCAAACAAATAATAGGATTAATGTTTATCATGTCCTTATCATATCCTATCTCTATCCAGCTTTATATCATATCATGCTTCTATCATATCATGACCATCAAATGGACCCTAAATGATCTATTTTATCCCCTAGAGCTTAGCTCAGCTGCTAGGGATATTGCATATTATATGCAGGGGCCGGGGTTCGAACCCTGGACACCCCCACTTCTCCACATTTATTTGTATGAGTTCTAGTCACTAGACTACTTGACCAAAAAAAAAAATTAAATGATATATTTTGATACAGTGTCAGTGTCAAGCACGTTAACAATTTTTAGTTGTTCGAATAACATTATTATATGAATCAACATGTTCATGTTCGCAAAAGATTTCTCAATTATTCAAAAACCATTGTTCCCGTCAAAGAAAAAAATTACAAAGGATTAATTGACAAAATTAATAAGAGCATAGATTGAAGAATCCTAGGAAGAAAAAACAAGAAACATAATAGGGTATAATGTATAAAGCTTCCGCAGATGCTAGCTTGGTTTTGGCCATAGTATTTATCATTGTTGATTTTGCTTTAAATTCCATTCAGATCTAGCTCGAACAACATCTTTTTGATCATCTTGTAGACGAAGCAGATGTGTGAATTGCTGATCAGGTTTTCTATTGATTGAATTATTATCGGATTCACCAATCACTCTTTCAGTTGGACATGTCAAAGATTCCAACGTATTTGACTGTGTACATTCACGCCTAAATTCTAATGTCAAGCTTGTCATGTTATAATCTTCTAGTACTTTAATTGGCACACTCTGTAACAAAAAAACAATTAGCATTAGTACTTTTTACTATATAAATTAATCTTCACTAATTATTCTATGTCATATTGCACAAGTTTTATCAGTTATATAGAGCACTATTAAATTAGCATTGTTGTGTCATACGCACCTCTAAAATCCATCCAATGTATTTCACATTGTTCACATGCTGGTTAACATCCATGTCATTCCACCTTGGCTGTATTACATAGAGAAAAGAGATGTCAGTACAATCATCAAAACTACAACCTAAGATGTTTGAACATGCAGAGAATATACAGAATCTCTAGTTTTATTTTTATCTCTTTAGTTTTTTGTTCCAGACTGGACCCAAGCTCAATCCTTAATGAAGTCTACTGCAGAGGCGCATGCTAGGACACCACACTGCTAGCATGCCTGAGCGTATCCATCCAACAATCAATCGGCACATAATCAACATAAGACGTTGATCCGCGAACCACACAGAGAATCTCTCAACGGCTTTAACGGATTTTTGCCAAATTCTCTTGAAACTCTACCTATAAAAGGACACTGCCACTAGGAGGAACGTGTACACTTCCATTATGTTAAACATCTCATCCACCTCACTCAAAAACTGACTTGAGCGTTAGAGACTTAGAGTGTTTGCATGTACAACACCCTTGCTGAATAGCTCGGCCATCATCCTCGGTTGTGTTCATCAACTCCGACCATCGATTACATTCAAATATGTTATTTTCTTAAATTACTACTGTTGTCGACGAATCAGTGTCAGTGTCGAGTTCAGTCTCCATGCCTGTGCCCGTGCTTCATAGATAATGAAAAATGAGTTTGAAAAATAAACTTCAACTAGGTATGAAATAAACTTACAGCCAAACCAGATTGTATTCTCTCAGCAGTGTCATCAGTAAGCTTGTCTATCTTTTCACAATCTCTTTCTTCACTAGCTACAGCAATCTTATGAAGGTAAAAAGGAGTAAGCTCTTTTCTAACTTCTTCAGGTATCTTTGATAGTCTTCTCGTTTCTCTATTCATTATCACCCATGTACTGCATCAAACACAAAGTTTTCTATTAACATATTATTTGGTATTATAAATCATAACATATTTTGTATGCATAAAAAAGTATATGAAATAATGCACCTTGTTGCCTTAGTTATGATCTCCTTGGTACAACGATCTCTGATTATCCAATCTCTTCGCATTCCATTCTTTCCTGCTGCATCCACCCAAGTATCAATTTCAATTTCTTCTCCCCTGTCAAATTTATCATTTTGTGTTTACAACTCGCAAACAATTATGTATAATTATGCAAAGTAGGGTCTAGAAGCATCTCATGAATGTATTTACCATTTGTTATATCTCTGTACTTGAACTTGAATACGAGTAACAACCCAAATGAGTTTCCTTAGGCTCATCTCGCGGGTTGCTCCAAATCCATCTCCTCCTATCCCAGAGCTTGTAACATGATTTAAAGCAGTTTCCTAAAAAATATTTTCCATTTCTTTAGTTCATGCATGCTTTATGTTAGTTAAAACAACAAATCCGGCTCAAAAAAATGAAATAAAATTCAAACTCAAACGTGCGCAAGAACACAACGATTGATCAGGTGGGTGAACTTAATAGTACTTATGACAAAAATCAAATGTGAATCAAGTTTCATGTTATACTTGTGGCAAAGAAAGCAATGTTTGAATATTGTTGTAGACATTCATGTTAGTACTAAAACTGTGAAGCTAACCTGAAGAAAATTCATGAGTGTCTCCATGGTAGCAGTTCTATCTGGACCAATTTCATAGGACCTAATAACAAAAATCTGCCTAAACACAAACCTTCCTTCAACAAATCTCCCATTTGTAACAAGAGCAACATCTGTTGTATTTTCATTTGCCAATTTTCTAGGAGCCTCTGCCACTTGTAAACCATTCACCTTAGTTCCATTAATTGTGTCCACTTTATGAAAAGTACTACCATGATTACAATTTGCAATCACCAATGAAAATCTTCGTTTATTGTTTTTCAATGTGTCATTGTTTTGATGAGAAGAATTAAAATTCACCTCCAAAACCTTCCTTGTGTTGATCATATTTTCCTTCTTTGCATTGCTCACATTCCAATTCCCTTGTAAGCCAATGTTGCTGATTGTTGCCATTGAATTATAAAACAATGCAAATCACAAGGAAACTTTATAAGCCTAGTTAGAATTCAAAAAATAGGAAAAGTGGAAAAAGTAATGTTACATATAAATCTAGCTCATGTTTCTTGTGGAAGAGGGATTGATTATTTTTTTCCTTGAATAAAGTGTTATGTATAATTTGCAGTTGTAACAACTATTGAATTATTTAGGTAAGAGTAGATTAATTAAGATAGGAAAAAAAGAGGAGAATTTGTGTTCATAACATAGTAAAAGTAACGAGATATAGATCCTTAACTTGCACGCGAAAATAGAACAATGTGAGACGTGTTGATTGTGTGTGATTCTAGATATGTTTTTAGTTTAGAAATTCTTGCCAAAAATAATGGTGTCTACATGTCCTTGAGAATAGTATTAGTAGTTCAGAAATGGGAGACATAATCAAAGGTCCGTTTTACACGTCAAACTATTTCTCGTGAAAGAAATAATTAATTTAATAATAGAATTACATTTTCAAACGATTAGGAGATTGTATATACCTCGAGGAGAAAACTAAATAGGAAGAGAAAAGACAGATAGGTGATGTTATGGGAATGAGAAGGAAAAAAATAAATGTCATCAAAGAGTGCTTCGGGCATTCTCTAAGCCTACTAAATTAAATAATTATTATTTAAAAATGTTAAAGTTTTCAATTTCTAATGTATCAATTACACAATCTTTTATAAAAAAATTACCATTTAAGATCCTTTAACTAGTGTAGAGGCACTAGTTAACATTTAAAAAAAACATAATTTTGTTGTCATGTTATAGGTACGATCAGTGACTAATCTTTACCGTAGCATATGTTGATATAAAGATGAGTTCTCATCTTGTAACTGATTTTTTTTTATACGTAATAAAAAATTTGAGCACTTGTTTGTAATTAAACATTTAACCACTTGCTTAAGAAGTTAAAGTTCATTATCAATTTGGACCAATTTATTGTTCGTAAACATAATTTATTTTTTAGGGTTAAAATGTTTTTGATCCCTATAAAATTGGAAACTTTTAAATTTAGTCCTTATTTAATTTTAATAGTTCTTTTAGTCCCTACAAAAAAATCACTTATAATTTTAGTCCCTGCTAAAATAAAGTTTGTTTAATTATCCTTAAACTCTTACATTTTTTAACGGTTTTTTTTAGACAAGTTTAGAACATTATGAAAGGTTCATTTACTAAAATTTAGAATTTTTTAACATGAAACGAATTAAATATGAATTTTTTAAAACAAAATAAGTTAAAGATAAAAGTAACAAAATATGAACGTAGAAATCAAATTTTGCAATATTTTTTTGCAGAGGAACTTTTAGTAATGTTCTTAACTCGTCTGGAAAAAAATTGTTCAAAAACTTAAGAGTTTAAACATAAATTAAACAAATTTGAATTGAGTAGGGACTAATACTAGGTGTAGAATTATTTTTTTAGGGACTAAAAGAACCATTAAAATTAAGTAAGAACTAAACTTAAAAGGTCTTAATTTTATAGGGACCAAAAATATATTTAACCCTATTTTTTATGATGAAAAAAAAATTGTAACTTGAATGTAAAAATGAAAATATAGAATGGCAACATTGTTAATTTAATGAGTAGCAAGTAAAAGGAAAACTATGGCTTTGTGTTTTTAAATGGCAAAGTGATTAATGTCAATTAACTAGCGGGAAAGTAAACAAGTTGTTGTACCTCATATCATATTGGTGAACTACCACGTTGGGTTGTCATATTTGGACATATTTTGTTTCAGAAGTTTATTTAGTTTTTGATTTTTGATTTTTTTTTTTGGCGGGATTCGACCCCAGATCTTGCATATTTTATGTATTGTCCATACCAACTGAGTTAAGTTCAAGCGGACAGTTTTGAATTTTTGATTGATAGAACAACTGGCGAGGTTGAAACAATTTTTTTTGTTTTTTGTGCCAACTTTTTTTCTTATCTCTACAGATTTGCATAGAAAACATTGAAAATATTATTGTTTTTGTTTTACCGTTTATACCGTACAAATCTTCATATACAAGTTAAAATAGGTCAGTGATACATAGACCACCTTATGTGACATGTACTACTTCTACATCCACATATAAATGTGACATGTGTCCACGTGGTCCTCACACGCACACACAAAAAAACTTACTTTTTGTGTCTCTCAGAGAGTCTCACATAGGGTAATATAATGTGTGTATGGAAAAAAGGATGTACATGAAACATTATCCATTAAAATAACATGAGAATTTTTAAAACAAGGGTAAATTACATAGCAAGTCCTTTAAGTTTGAGGTTTGTAATAAATTGGTTTTTAAGTTATTTTGGTCACACATAAGTCTTTTAAGTTTAAGGTTTGTAACAGATTGATTTTTAAAATTATTTTAGTCACAAACTTAAAGGACTTATTTGTGACCAAAATAATTTAAAAGATCAATTTATTACAAACATCAATCTTAAAGGATTTATGTGTGACCAAAAAAACTTAGGATCTATCTATTACCAACCTCAAACTAAAAGGACATTTGATATAATTTAACCTTAAAACAAAGAGATAAAAAAAAGTCTGCTGGACTTAAGCCCAGTAAAAGTCCAGTCGGGACCACTGTGGGTCAAGGGATACAGCTGCTCAAAGCCAAATTGGAAGAAAAGTGCTGTTCTCTCACTTCCATTTTTCTCTACATTCGACAAAAACACCAAAATACCTCTATGACGGCAAATGATGTTTTGTAGCGAGCAACAGTTAACTATCACCGGAGATATTTTGGTATTTTCGTGGTGGATGCAGAGCAAAAAGTGAAAAGAGTTGCTTTCAATTGGAAAAAGAGACGGCCCAATCCTTCGAAGACTATAATTTGATAACTCAATCAGCAGCAAGGGAGCTGGGATTGTAAACACAGGCAACGCCTTTTTTCTTTTGTTTTTTATAAGTTCACTTGAAAGTTATATTTTTGGAGACATGACATATACTAAATGTTAACACTTCTCTCAGCTAAATGCGATATTTAATTCGCCACATTGTTAGAGTTTATAATATTTAGCAAGACTCAACTCCCTTTGTAAAAATAATGTATAATGCATTATGCATGCCAGAAGGATGCCAAACGAACAAGGAAAACAACATATAGTGTTCTGGCCAGGCCTAGCAACACAAATCACCAGAAACATCTCCCATTGGGCAGTAAAGTAATATTCTAGTGGTGTCCATGCAACTACAAGCCAACTGTAACCAATATCCATAGATAGCTCATGGGGATATTAAATTGATCAACCAGACAAAAAAACATACTGACACGGTTAGATTTTGCCAGAAACCACTTTAAGACAAGACTACCTTAAAATCTGACCGAGTACTGTCACAAAGTCGATATTATCAAGTACTAATATTAACTGCAATAAACAATCATAACAAAGCATATATTTTACAAAAATGATAAATTTGTTAAAATAAAATAAAAACTAGTACTGATGTATGTACCTATGTACTTTCATGATCATCAGATAGGGGTTGATGAAGCAGATTAATCGCCACATGTCGGCAACATGCTTGTGTTGTTAAATTTTGTGTACACGTGGCTTGTGCTTTAGGCAAGGAAGCAAATAACCTTTGATAAAAATTGACCTAATCATTAAACAAAGTAAGTAAGATGACATATTATTATCTGGACGGTGCTAAACTAAATATGACACGTCCAAGGCAGAATCCAATACCAACTCTTCTCTTTCCACGTGTCCCTCGATTCATTTCATCACAATTTCACAAATATTATTATATGAGTCGTGAGAGAGGGACCATTCTATCAATCAGTTTGAACCTTTTAGAAAGAATTCCACTTGCATACGCCAAATACCTAGGTAGTTTTTTGAGGCCAACCGCCCCAACCTGAACAAAACAAACTTCACTCCTTTAACCGTTTTCTCTGTTATCTTCATCTAAAATCAAATCGTCTCTGCTTCTTGCTATAATCAAATCAAATTATTTGGGATACATAGTCTGATAGTCACACACACTATGACTAAGTTGTGGACTTTGATCACCCAGCTTCATTCCCTTGCTGGGTATGCACTCTGCAACCAACCTCTTTTACATTCAACATACTAATTCATTCTACTGTATATATTATTAGAATGGATAAATAAAAATTTGCCATTATTAATTGTTTGTATATATGTTTAATTTTTTTGCAGGCCGGTTTTAACATTATTGTACCCTTTGTAAGTGTCTTCGTAAACTCCTAACTCCTAATTTAACTAATATTTTTCCCAGTTCTAACTATAATTTATAGAAGTAATTAATTTCTGTTTATTATGATGATTAAAATTATAGATATGCATCGGTGGTAGCAATAGAGAGTCCATCAAAGCTGGATGATGAACAATGGCTAGCTTATTGGATAATCTATTCCTTCCTCACCCTTGGAGAGATGCTTATTCAACCTGCTCTAGAGTGGTAAGAGTTTTAACTCAAATTTTAGTGTAATTTACTCATTTTTAATTATCTTTAGAATTAATGTTACAAAGTAATTTTTAATTTTATATAGTATAGGAATATGTAATAAAAAAATGAATTGGGAACTTGTAGGATACCAATTTGGTACGATGTGAAGCTATTGGTGGCAGCATGGTTGGTGTTACCTCAGTTCAAAGGAGCTGCTTACTTGTATGAGAGGTTTGTGAGAGAACATATACGTAAATATGTGACAGAGAGGGAACACCAGCGGGTCCATCACCATCCTCCAGAGAACCACCAGCAAAAACCACAAAACAAAAAGTCACCCACTGGAGCCAAGACCAAGAAGAAATTCGTCGATTTTATTATTCCAAAGAAAGTGAGTTCATCAAATTGATTCAACTTTCTTTTTCTTCATTTTATCAAATTTCACTCAATTGTGATTGTGTGGCAAACAGGGGGATCAGGAGGCGTATTGAATTGAGAAGGACAGTGCTGAGAAGTGGATATTTAACCATCAAAGGCACCACTATTTATATGAAGGAAAAAAGAACACTATATTTCCACACTGTATATGTATAAATATACACCACTTGTAACAAGAGTGATCAGAACCTATTAATATATGGTATTATACAAATTACAATATATTTGTTGTTTAGTAGTGTGCTCTTCTCTCTCTCTCTCTCTCTCGTTGTATTGTATCACTTCATCTTGTGTATGTTTCATACTTCACCCTATATTTAATCTCTGATTTTTGCGTTTTTTCTATTGCCCACAATTTATTCTATGGATCACGCATGAAGATTGGAATACCGAATTTTGTTTTACCTTTTGCTTTTTGCCGATCATGACAAGAGAGAATGAGAATATTTCTTTTTTGACTATCCACTCCTCAATATCTTTTATTAAATTACATTCTATAGCAATTCCAACAACGAGAAATGCTATATAGCGCGACAATCCATTCGACAAATCTCACACGAGCGTTACATTTGAGTAAATAGGCATTTTCATGCTTGAATTTATATAGGCCGTTCAATTTCGTCCTCAAAATGTTTGAAATAGCTAAAATGACCTAGCTTTACAAACCTTGATTAATTTCATCCTCCCTCACCGTTAACGTAATGACGTCTGATGTTAAATGCTGACATGAATTATTAACTTGTCACATATAGATGAACGAAATTAATAAAGGATCTAAAGAAGCTCTGGTCCTAGTGGTTGAAGGGCGGTTAGTGATTTTGTAACACAATAAGGAGATAAAAAAACTCCTCACCATTTGAAATTGTGGCTAACAACCTGAGAAGAAGACACATTGACCTTTTGGATCGGGCATGCATTAATGTGTAATTCATAGAAGTAAATACATATAGAACATAATAATACAAGATAAAATTGTATTAAATAATCCACATTAATGAATATTTCACATGCAATGTGTATGCAAATTTAAACTTCAAAAAAACAATGTGTGTGCAAATTTAAAAAGGGCCTAGTCTTATAGATGTTACATGATATCTTGAGAGGCATCTTCTACCTCTTACTAATGAGCGCTTGTTTTTTTTGTGAGTATATTCTAACATGACGGGATAACTAGTATATATACTCATCAGTAGAGGTAGAGACCTCCCAACGAACATACCATAAGAAACGGTTCAATGCATCATCTTCACGGCCTCCTTCCAACTACAGCCCAATAATCAATATCCTTTTATTTAGAATATAGTGCAATATTTTAATTACAATTTAATAGTTGATATGATAGTTTATTATTTAATTGTTGAGTAAGGTTAATCCATAGAATCTAACATTATGTTCTTGTAATTTGTAGTACTTGCACTCCTTGCACACATGAACCAAACTTTTTGGTGATTAGAATTAAATTAAGAAAAGGGTAAAAGATGATCTGATTTAACAGTTGAATGTCAATCGGTAGCTTCAACTAACAAGTCTCAAATATCTAAGATAGTATTCTTTTAAAATTTGCCATTTGAGAGAGAATATTAATTATCTTGTCATCAATATATTTATTGTTGGTTATTGAAAAAAATATCAAAAACAAAACAAAATTTGTAAAGAAATAACTGATTTAATTTACTATTTGACATATTTGACAATTTTGTAAAAGTGACAAAAACTCGGATATTCTATTGAAGAAATTTTGTTTAAGCAACAAAAACTCAAAAAGACAGATAAATATATTTCAACTAAAGTCGTTGTCTCATCAATTGTTGACTCAATTGGTAAGGAGTTGGACTCATATCCAGACTCGACGAGTCTTAAAGTCGTCCTTGACTTGATGAATCTACAAAGTCCAACTCACCTAAACTTTTTATTCACCGAAAAAGGTGAAGTCTTTATGTAATACTCTAATAAGAAAAACACACACATTCAATGAAAATACATTTTTGTTTCACAAAAAATGAGATTTTGTGAAAAAAATCCATTCATTTCATTTGTCCGAATAAAAACTTTCTAAGCGCTTTAACATTTAACAAGTGTACAATGGTATTGTGTAAATTTTACAGTACTTATCAAAATGATAGTAGAATCATACGCCACAGAACCAAAACTATACAGATACACCAAACTTGTCTCTAAGATTTTAGAGAAGGATAATGCTTCCATCTAGTGACACCAGATTTAAATGTCTTTCGCAACACATCAATCCGTTCAGTTAAGATAGAATCTTTCAGCTCTTCCATTTCAGCATGTTCCTTTTCCATCAAAAGCTCCAGTTCATCAAAATGTTTAACCTTCTGTTGCATCTTCTCAACCTGATTAACAAATCAGCAAAAAAAAAATTGGTTAATCCCTAAGATGTATACCTGAACCAGAGAAATTCTAACAATGTCAAAAATTACAGATATAGAAAATCATGAGCTAGAAACCTGAGCTTCAATTATAGTTGCTACTAAATGTTCAATCTCCCTATCTTCTTGGTCCGCCAACAACTTTGCTCGTGCAGCAGTAGCCCCAAGAGCGGTTCCAATGGCAGCTCTTATACGCAGTGTCAATGGTATGTCATCTTTTACTTCTGCAGAATAAGATAAGATTAGAGGTCAAATGCAGCAATAGTTTACAAGAATCATAACCAATGTGTTGTGATGATGCCCAAACATAGTTATTACAAGCTTTTCAATCACAATTAGAATCAGAAAGCTCAATTTGAATGCACAAATCAATGCAATTTGTATCGCAAATATGAATTGATCTTCATTGATTTGTTTTTTCCTTTCTTTCTTACTTTTCTTTTACCAATTTTCATCAAAGATATTGAAAAGCCAGAAATTTAAATACATCAATGAAATAAAACTGAAGAGGGCTTTAAGCGCACAATTTAATTATTCCATTCCCCTATTTATTTTCTTGCTCTGTTACAGGCTAATAAACACATTGTGGGAGACAAGATGGGGGAAGTTAGTTACAACAAGGAAGAATATGGAACCAGTATGTGTAGAGTGGTATAGGTCGAACTTGGGAGAGAACGTGTTTTACAATCACTTTCTTAGCATTTCGTATGGCCAAAGGTGTGGACCTTGGCTAGGAGCAAGATTGCTCTCATCTTTCTGTAATCTTTTTCTATTTTAACAGCTAATCTGAATCACCCTTTTTCATCTGATGCCTATCATATTACTTGCAAAAAATCAATCCTTCATGTTATAATTTGTCAACCTTCCTTGTCATGAATTTATTCATGAAATATACAGATAGGTGTCTAGATAAAAAATCATTGGTAAAGGGAAACAGAAAGGTATTAAAAACAGAAAAAGGACAGATTATTAGCACATTTAGCCTTTGAATTCTTTGTTCCTATTTTCATTCTCCACCATCCACCCTTTTTGTGTCTCCAAGGTTTTATTATTTTAACTTGGTCCCCTCTCCATTGCCACTTCCCAGTAATTTTCCACTTCATCCTTAAGGTTCATTTGAAGGAACCCTTACCTCAAAACAGGTTACTGATAATGCCATGCACATCCAACAGCTTCTTTGTTTGCATTTGAATAATACCGCTATAAGGTACTAACCCAAATTCTCTACTAACAATCTAACATGGCAAATGAACTCGTCATTCAGAAACTATTGCTCTCCATAAGATTGTTTCCTGGACAGTGTCCACTTACTTAAACCTCATTTTAGTGACCGATGAATCTTCTAAGTATTGAGAAAAGTAATATTTAGAATTTGGATCCAAATATGGTTTTGGATAGAACATTATGGCGTAATTTAATCCATTTAGCTGACCCCACTTAGTGGAATAAGGCTTGGTTGTTGTTGATGTTGTTGTAATATTAAGAATTTATGAAGAAAAACATGGGCAGGCTTAAAATACAACAACTAAAACCTTTCCCCGCCAAGTGAAGTAGGGGACGTTATTCAGACAATGCCATGATGTCCTACCATAAACCATGTTTATTGATAGATCATTTAATTCAAAGCTTGTTTGATTTGGCCAATAATTTTCCTTAGTCTCGCTTCACCTCTAATACTTGAACTATCCTCATCTAGTCTACCATCCACTTACCAATACTTCTACAAAGATTCTCCACCTATACCAAAACCACATGAGGCAGGACTCTGCTATGTTTTTTTACAATGGGAGTTTTCCCTACTTTTTCTCCTGAGATTTCATTCACACAAGACCGGATAGCATGCATCATTATTATTTTTTAAATATTTAATAACTCACATTTGAGGGAGCCAAAACTTTTTGTTCATGAGTCTATAAGAATATTGTTAAGTTTTGCGGGACTTAACTATCAGAATAGCATCTTCGTACACATATAAATAAAAATACCTGATTGAGTGGACCCCTCCACCATCTCTAGACCTTCAGCCTCAAGAGCCCTGACAAAGATAATAACAAGTATAAGTATTTTATAAATTAAAGGCTCAATTTAAGAGGAAGTTAGCATCTAGCAAAATTTGAAAGATAAAAGAAGTAAAGAACAACTGGCAGATATAGATCACCTTGCTGAAGCCTTATCCTCTTCAACATCAAATATCTCCCTTGGGAGCGAATTCTCATCACAAAGTGCTGTAATAGCAGCACTAGCTGCAGCAGCTGTGATATGAGGGTCAACCACAGTTGAGAGCAGTCCCACCTGATTCAAAACGTCATGAACTCATGATCACACTAAGCAAGGTGGAAAAAAACGATCTTCCGCAAACACCCCTTATTCTCAAATATTAAAAAGGTAAAAGAGAATACAATCAACCAAGTGCGGATATTAATACATGAGGTCAGAATGATATCAATATTTACATGTTCCATTCCCTGGTCAGTATATGCTAGAGATGCGATAAAAAAACAAAGCACACACATAGCCACTAGTCTTTCACAAATTCTACGTATTAGTACATGAATCAAACGACGTCATAGTGTTCTATCAAAAACCATGTCTTTATCCAACTCATTTACACTAAATCCTTCTTGATAGATTCAAATATATGTATGTAAGATAAAATCCACATGAAAAAGGAGAATACAACCAAATATGAAAAATTGTGAACATAACATAAAGGTGTAAAACTCAATAATATCTCTTACCTGCTTCATTAGTGAACTGCTGGAATCTGAAAGTGTGGCAACCCGCCGCCTTTTTGAAGGATTTTCATTCACAGCATCTCCATTCTGCTCAATTTCATTTTTAGGCTCAAAAGATTGATCCTGTGCCATTGAAGTTTCTTGGTGATCGGATGAAGATGCCTGAACTTGGTTTCCGTTGTTCACAATGCCAGTAACACTATTACTGTTATCATTTCGGCAAGCAGAGCCTAACATGAGTTCCCCAAAGGGAAGCTCAATGAGTTTTGAAATACATTCAAGTTTAGTCTTGGTTCGAACACTTTGAGCAACAAGTTCCCAGTCATCCCCATGCTTCAAAACGGATTCTAAAAGAAGAAGAGTTTCTCCCTCAGTCCAGACAGCACTGTGGTTGGCACTAATTTCACTTGACTCGTTTAATTTAAAATCCTCCATGGACCTTTTCTCCCCATAATTCCCGTTTTTGAAACATTTCATGCAAACAATGAAATTATCCTGCCATGATAGAATAACAACACTTTTAATTTCAGAAAGATATGTAAACTTGCAAATAGAAAAACTAATGACATGAAATATAATAAATTTGCATTGCATGAAGAAGCGGGGAAAAAAAGGAAAAAATGAGGAAAGCAGAGGTATGAGAAAAAACACTAGTTGGACAGCTGAACTGAACATACCAATGGCATTTACTGATTGCAAGGAAAATGAAGAGGGTGAAAATGGTTTTGAAATTGACATCCCAGAGAAAAAAAACTTAACATTGTATTTTCTGTTTCTTCGTAATTTTGTTTCACCAAGCAAATGCAAATTTATTTTCATTCTTAACACCTCATTTTTCACCTATTCAACCTACACCATGTTTGGTCGGGAAGATGGAATTTAAAAAATAAAAAAAAACTAATCTGTGAGTTTTTCAACTAGAAGAATATCGCTCAATCCTTGAAATCACACCCTAATTCACTTTAATGAACAATAACAGTGTTTGGTTCAAATGAAAGGGTGGAAGGGAAAGGGATGAGAGGAGGGGCGATAACCCTCTCCCTGTTTGGGTTCGAAAGTAGAGATGATTTTAATGGGGGAAAAACTAATCTACTTTTTTACTCTCTTATAACTTTAACCTACTCTCTTATAACTTTAACCTTTCTTGTTACAGCTTATGTAAGAAAATTTAAGAAAATGTATCTAAAATAATTAAGATACATCTTCTATCACCTGCAAATCACCCCCAATAAGGGAGAGGAGCCAAATTTGAGTAAAATAAATGTCGCTCGCCTCCATTTCACTCCCATTCCGGTTAAATCATTTAACCAAACAACATAGATTCAAAACAATCCCCTCCTCCCTCCATTTTTCCAACCCAAACACTATGCTAAGCTCGCATGATTTGAAAGGTTTTGTTTAAAGCCATCACCACAAGTTGAACCCAGAGCCTCATTCCATTACCATAAACCCTGCCAGAGCTAAGTCCAAATGAACAATTTTTTTATCGATGGCATAATCATCGAAACAATGTGACGTCATTTGATCTATATAACCCCACCCAATTAAAAAATTACTTTGATTACTGTTGTTGCTGATAAATGATAACAAAATCAGTTTATTAAACAATAATTATGAACAATAAAACTAAAAGAGAAATACCATAACATATATTAACATATAAAATCATATAAAAAATCAACCTTGGTACTTCGGTAATGTCCAGAAGCACATTTATCGCCACAATTCCCACAATTGACCTCTTTACGTCGAATCAAATCACTGTAAACATCTGAATACGACGCCAATGGTGCAATTTTAACACCAACCCCACTACCATCACCACCGCCATCAGCAATCTTCGTATCCCGAGGCAACGAAATCGGCTTCAATGAATTCGGTGTAGCAACAACACGAATCCCATTAGGAGCACCTTCCTCAACCTTCAACTTACACCTCTCCTCTTCATGTTCCTTCTCGGCTTCCCCACCGTCACCAGCAGAAGGCGCACCGTAGTTAATCAAACCCCAACGCTCCAAGAAAAGGAAAACCTTGTTCAAGAAAGTGACGTCACCGACGAGTGATTTTCGTACCTCGGTGAATGTTAACCTTCTAGAAGGTTCTTCGCGATATTTGTTGATGATGAAGTCTCTATATTCTTTGTAGATTTTCGGTGTTCGTGTTATTGAAGTTCCGTCGAAATACTCTTTGAATGCGGTTTTCTCTGTTTCGTGAATTTCGTCCCACGCGAACCATTCTGCAAAAACGACACCGTTTAAATTGTAATGTGTTAGTTAACGGAGTTAGGGTTTTGGGATAGAATGAGTGCTTACTTGAAGAGCTTGGGATGGTGTAGAGTTCGAGTTCTGAATCTGAATTTGGGTCTTTTGAGGCTTCCATGCTAAAATGCGCCGGAGGGGAATGATGTTGATCTACAGACAGGGATATAGAGAAAAACGAAGCATAAAACCAGAGTGGATTGATGGAAGTAGAAGTTTATGAACAAGAGTCAGTGAACTAACCTTAATCGTAGTTGTTGTTGGTCCAAGTCAGTGAGAATCGTTTTTCTTTCTTGTTAACTTTATTTAATCCAAAAACCCTTTTCTCATGCGGACAGTATAATAAATTGAACCCTTATTCTATTTTATTTTTTTCTTTTCGAAAGGATTCTAACGGATTTTAAAACACTTTTTAATTATAAACAAATCTTGTAATATTCAATCAACACTCTTTACAATTTAAAAAAAGTCTTGTGGTATTCAATCAAGATTCTTTGTCATTTTAAAACAAGTTTTGAGGTGTTCAATTAGGACTTTCCATCACTTAAAAAAGTCGCATGGTATTCAAAATCATTCAAATTTCAAATGATTGTTTTATAAATTAGATTTTGATGGATTTTGTGAGATTTTCTAATGAAATTTTAACAAGAAAAAGTCTTTCATGAAGACATAGGATTTCTTGGGATTGTTTTTCTTTAAAAGTTTTTCGTCTCTTTCTTGTCCTTTTTCCTTCTCTCTCTCATCTCTTATCTCCCTCCTCTCTCTCCCTTCTCTCTTCGTCTCTCTCTCTCTCTTCTCCTTTCTCTCTCTCCTTTCTTTTCTCCTTTCTCTCCCTCCTCTCTTCCTCCCTCTCTCTCTATCTCTCATAAAAATAAAATAAAAAATTAGAGTATGTATTGAAAATATTGTGATAGAGAGTGTGTTGTAATCATTTCTTTTCAATGAGTCCTTAAAATTCATAAAATCTTTTGAAATCTTACAAATCAACAAAATCCTTTAAAATTTTATGATGTAAATCCATTGAAATCAAAATTGAAATTTCTGATAGTCTTTTAAAATCATGAAAGTCATTAAAGTCCTACAAAATCTTTTAAAATCTTTGAGACTTTTTTAAGCAAAAATTGTCCTTTAAAATCCTAATCCAATACACTCCCCCTTAATACCGATATTAACAAAATAATCCTTGATTATAATTGCCCGTATTAGTACCGCGTCCAACATGAAAGTGGTGGTTCGTAGTAAAACACATATTCTTTCGTTGATAACAAATTTGATCTTCATAGATTTCTCGAAAGGGGTAACTTAGTGTAGGCGACTGATGTAATTTCAAAAGTAAGTAAGTATTTATGTTATCGTCTCCACAGGGATTGGTGTGATATTCTAAGCCGTTCAACAATCGATATCGTTATGAGCTAGGATTGTCAGGTATTTTGTTGTTCCATAAACTATCAAACTTAGAATTTATAAATGGGATGAGAGTTAACAGGGAAATAAGTATGCTGGGATTAAACTTCATTAACCTACTCGTACGTATTCTCGGATTTGGGTTGCGGATTCTAATTATCAATCGATATTATCACGTATTGCTCAACAACATCATTCGTATCCAAATGATATCGTGATTTCTATTGGATCGTTTAATTGTCGATGTCTCGCATTATTAAACGGTCCAATAGTCGATTGTATCGTTGTATCATCGATGTCTCGCACTATACAATGATACAAATGCTTTAAATTCCAACATCCAAAGTGATTACCAACCTAAGTTCCATGTCTAGAACAAAAGTATTGATAGAAGATTATTCTAACCTAGATTCAAAAGGTATTTTTCAATCACCATTCGAATCCATAAGATCAAACATGGAAAGCAAGAATAACATCAATATCATAAGATAAGTTAGAATCACACAACATCTCAATCAAAGGGAATACATGTTAATAGAGTTAACTACATTTAATCCTAACAAAAAGAATTTAGTTACTCATTGTCATGGTAACCTTACAAGGAGAAAAGAAGAGATGGAATGGAACCAAGCCATGATGTCTCAATGATCTTGTGTCTTCCTTCAATCCTTGTGCTCTTTGCTCTTTAGGTTCTCTCTATGTTTTCCCCTGTTTTCTATCCTCCTAAAGTGACATCAGATGGTGGTCTCAGATCCCTTCTGATCTGATTGAAAAGGCCTTTTATACTTTTTTCTCTGACTCAACTTGCCTCGCGAGTAGGTGTGCTCGCCATGGTGAGCTGAGCTTTCTTCCCCAGTGGGTTTCTGTCACGTCAGCTCTGAAGGGGTTAGACCGCCTTACACGCCTCCCGAGTAATTTCACTCGCCATGGCGAGTAAACATGTACTTCTGCCTATTTCTTGCTGATGCTACTCGCAATGGCGAGTTGGAGGCGAGTAACTTCAACTTTCTGCCTCAGCTCGCCTTTGAGCTCGCCGTGGCGAGTTGTCCTTTGCATTTCTTCATGTTTTCTTGCTTCTAAAGTGTCCAGGCGTGCATTTTCCCACAAAGAGTTGGCATTAGATGTGAAAAGCATAATTGAATGATTCTTCAGTATTTGTGAGCTTTTCGCATGATAACTTGCATACCAAGTAATCAAAGTGCCTAAAATATATAGTCTATTTAACTCCTTTTGACACTTATCAACAACCTTGGTAGGTCTCCTACCATTTATCATCTTTTATAGACGTTAAATTGATATAATGCATCATATTATATTTATAAACCAACTATAATTGATAATTTTTCATTCGTCTAGTTACATTTGTCTCCCTCTTGTGATCTTTCATCAATGACAGACAAAACTAAAATATCTGGCGTCTCTCTCTACTTTATTTTATATACAACCACCACATCAGACTTTCCTCTGGACTTTATTTTATTTCTGCAATGGTAAAAGTGAGTGAATTTCAAGCACAAACAGGTCAGGGAAGAAGATTACAATAGACTTTTGCATTACATAAAAACACCACTAGTAGCATGGGAACACACCAGACCCAAAAGTATAATCTTAAAAGATCAAAAACATGTTACTCCTTTATTAAAAACAACACCTAGACCTGCATAAAATGAAGAATTGCGACTGGAAAACTCCACTAAGCTTATTACCCCAACCAATTTCACTTTTTTAATTCACTCTTAATGCATTTAAAATTATAAATTTAAGGAAAAAATGATAATAACCCACCATAAAGATACCCCCCTTTACAAAAATAGTTCATGTTGCTACTCGGTTATTGCTGGCATAAAAAATGAAAACTCGACAAAATACTTTCTTTATTGGTTTTAAAAAACTCAGTAATTTTCCATTTTTTATTGATTGGGTTATTGCCAACATCAATTTGGGAACAATGAAAGTGATGTATAACGATGCCTTTATAGAAAGGAACAAAAATTGGAGCCAAGAGAAAGCTTTGTTGAGGCCACAGGTAGCAATTTTAAGGTCGGAGAAGCTGTCAAGGTGATTGACTCGGCGCACAAAGATGAACTTGTGCATGTTGAGCATGAGTGGAAATCCAAACATGTGGTTGTGTGTAAGTTTGGAAACGGGTACAAAGTGAGAAAGGAAAATAATATAATGGCGGTTGATCTACGATAGTGGTCGATCAACGACCAGTTGCACTAAATGCGACGAAAGTTAGAACAAAAAAGGGGACATGGAAATGATATGGTGCATGCAGGGGTATCATGTGCTTACAAGAAAGTGGTCATGCACGGTGCGAGATATATCCGCCTCGCGCACGACAACTCGTGTTTTGTTTGGATTGTAAAATAAAGTATAAGAAATAAAGTAAGAGGAAGGAATGAAAATGAGTATAATTTGATAAACATGTGCGTTACGACGCGTAAATTTAAGACGACCCGGTGTTGTTCAGATTGATACTATGTTCATTGTGATAAATAAAATGTTGTTGGAAAAAAATCACAAAAAAAAAAATGCACAACTAGATATCACATTTACAAACAATTAGAATAACATTTAACACATGTTCACGCAACAAAAAGGCAAATCTAGAACAATATCAAAAAATTCATAGGTCTAAAGCTTTCTTCTCATTTGTTAGGGGACTTGTACAATTTTAGTGGGCCTCACGAGTATATTGTTTTTTCTTTCCCCTTTTCTATTACAATATGACAATGGAAAGTTTTTTTTTTTTGAATAAGACAGTGGAAAGTTTATTGAAATCAATGATTCTCATTCCTTTAAATTCGTTCATCTTACTTTCACTCCAACGGACCAGACAATTTATTAGTACATAAACTAGGGGTGGACATCGGTCGGCCTCGGACGATTTTCGGGTGAAAATTCCCAATCTGAGGTGACCGACGGGTGAGAAAATCATACCCATCTCCATCCACTTTCTGCACTCGGTTTGATTGGTTTCGGTTTGTTGGTTGCTCGGGTGGGTTGTAACGGTTTAGATGCGAGCTTCAAACGCAAAAGAACAAAAGCTTTAAAAAAATCCAGCTACAAAAAATTCAACTTTTTTCGTATATCTCATACATAACAAAGAACAACTTTACATAACTTCACAATTACAGCCTTAATAAACCAATACAAATCTTAGATACAGAATAAAAAATCAATGGGGATAAAATTATGAAAACAAATCAGTGCTTCAAGATTTGGAGCTTCAAAAGAAGATCGGAGATGTAACTATGAATGAATAACAAATCAACAATGCTAGAAGCTTGAATAACAAATCAATTGCATGTATCTTTCACACACTATCAAGATCCAGTTCACCAACAGACAATGGTTCTAGAAGTTTAAAATTTATGAAGAACTTTTAAGTGTTGGCTATGCAACTATGAAGATGAAGGAAGTCTGATCAAAGTATAAGAGAAAAGGGGAAGATTAAGAAGAGAGGATGGGAGAAGAAGGGAGGAAGATAGTTGATTTTGGTAGAGAGAAGTGGAAGCGATGATGTTTCTAGAGAGAGAATGGGATGTAAAGAAATGAGAAAAACAAGGGTTTTATGTTACCTATTTTTTTTTTTTACTTTATTTATGTTACCAAACCTGCCAGTCAAACACTAGGAAAATAATAAATAAAGCTATTTTATCGGTTGCTTATGGGTTTCGATGGGTGGATTTAACCCATCCGAGATCGACCAATATAACCTGTCCATAACCGTTTTCTTCAACCCGAATGTCCCGTACAACCCGAAGGGACCCACCCGCTTGTCTACGGGCCTGTTGGGTCGGCCGGTTTGGGCGGGCTACACAAATCTTGTCCAACCCTAACATAAACTCAAGAATTCTCGCTGACTTGTCATGTCCGTCTTGGATGAACTCTTGCCATTCCAATGCTCGAACCCTTCGCGGTCTTTGATAGCTAAAGGTGTGTTTGGTTGTGAGAAGAAAATAAAAACAGAGAGAGAGTAAGGGAAGAGAAAAAGAGGTGAGAAATATAGTAGATCTGAAGTATTGTTTGGTACAAGTGAGAGAGAAGAGAGAAGTGTTGATTATTTTTGCTGTAGAAATGTGATTTTAGACCAACAAACGATATAATACAACCCCTCCCTTTTGAGAAAAAGAGGAAGATAACTTTGAGAGAATGTGAAGTTTGTATCTCTTATAAAATTAGGACCGACTACTCACCACACTTTTTGCACGCAGCGTGTTGGTAATTTAATTTACAATTGAACTACACCTCCACATCTCTCTCTCTCTCTCTTCATTTATTACTATGTGCCTCAAAAAATTAGGACTTCTTATGTTTTTATAGTTCCAATCAACTCATCTCGTTTCAAACACGACTCCTCACAAAACCTTTGTAAAATTTGAGCATCTAAAAAAATGTTACAAAAGTAGTTTCCCGTTCCAATAAAAGTACCTTCGATGGTTACAAAAACATGAGAACCAACAATTAGAAGCTACATCCTTAAAAAAAAAAAACCAGAAACTACACTGCAATTAATATTGAACATTGAGAACCTTGTAATTTTTCATTCACATGAAATATAATAAACATACCATCGAAAGATATCTTCCGATAGCACCGGATCAATAATTTCCAATCGTTAAAAGAAATTATATTTTTCAGAATTTAGGGGGACCTCTGATAAATTAGGAGATGCTACATAGCAATTTCCATCCTTATTGAAGAGTCTCAAGGCCCACATCACATAAGCAGGCCCGTAAAGAAAAAGCTTTGAAAGTTGAAATTCCAATTTTAGATCGTACGTACGCACACAGATTTCAATCATTAATTAAGTAACGAAATTTCAGAACGAGATCTAAGATCTCTCTCTCCGTTCTCGTCTCAAGTATTTTAGATTTTATTTTTTATTTTTGGTTTTTAGTTTTGCCGGGAGAAAGAAAAAAAAGAAGAAAGAGAGACAAATTTTGAAACATTTTCACAATTTCATCTTAAGCGCGCTTCAACTAAATTTTCATTTTCGCGATTCCCCCCTTTTTTATTTCTCTCTCTATATCCCAATTCCAAATCTCAACTTTCCTATTCTTCTTCTAATTCTAGGGTTTCTCTTCCGCTAGGGTTTTCAATCTTTTCTCTCTTTTTCTCCCTTTTCTTCATCCATGGCTACCGAAACCCTAGATGATACCAAACCAAAACAAGTCGAAAACGAAGCCAAAGATGAATCCAAACCAAAAGAAGAAGTTGAAGTAACTGAACAAGACGCGGAAATTGCTGAATCTGACGAGAAGAAAGAGATCGATGAACATGAAGATTCCGAGAAAGATGATGAAGATGAAGGTGGAGACGAAGACGATGCTGATGCTGATGCTGATGATGAGGAGGAGGAAGATGCTGGCGAGGAGAAGGAGAAGAAGGGTGTGAAGAAAGAAGCGTCGTCGGAGAAGAAGAGTCCGGTTACGCCGACCAGTGATAGGCCAACTAGGGAAAGGAAAACGGTGGAGCGATACTCTGAACCTTCACCTTCGAAGTTTGGAAGGTCTTCTTCCAGTAAAGGACTAATAATTGAAAAGGTATGCATTTTTTTTTTCTCAATTTTGGTTTTTGAGGTATGAATTGTGTTTTTGATTAATTTGATTTTGGTTATTTTTCAGGGACGTGGTACTCAGCTTAAGGATATTCCTAATGGTATGTCTAATTCCCTTACATAGTTACTTTGAGTAAATTTTGTTGAAAATATCATGTGAATTTAGGGATCGTGTGTGTCTGTTTGTGTCTGTTCATTGGAATCGAATTGCAGTTGATCTAGATCTCTCTCTCTCTCTCTCTGCATTTTCTATATGGATGATTTTAATTGTAATCCCCAATATGCGTCACACACCGAACTCGCCATACCGGTGACACATATTTGTGTTTGATACTGACACCAACATATATGATTATGTTCACTTATTTCATTTTTTCTCAATTTTTTATTGGTGTTGACATGTTTGTGTCTGCGTCGGTGCTTTAATTAAAGGATTTTAACAATTTTGCATTTTCGAGTGCTGCTGCGTGTTACTTCTAGATGACTGTTTTTGTCTCTCTTTTTTGTATTTTCTTTTACAATATGTTTTTTTTACTAGTTTATTTCATTCCCAAGATTTCCCTAGATTTGATGACAATTCAGTTATTTCTTGTTTCAGTTATTTTAATTTCACATGCATACATCTGTAGGGTTTTTAGACAGCTGTCTTTTTCATTATGGTGTTTCCTATACTCAGATTTTCAGTTCATGTTGATCAGACATGAAAACAACAATAACATACTCACATGACCAGTATTTGGAAGTATCATGGAATGCAGCTGTTAAGAACAATGGATCTCAAATTGTGTGCATTTTTATGAGTTACACACAAGTGGTTCACCCAATAAGTGTGACTTATAATTCTAGGGGATTCTCATATCTAATTGACTCTACCTGTGGACTTATGGTCATAAAATTTTATTTCAAGATTGTTAGTTTTCTAGACCTATTTGCTTTCTCCAACATATAAGCAACCTTTTGTTGAAATGAATTACTTATAGCCCACATGTTTATTTTTGTTTTTCCGTACATGCAGAATACTTGTCAAGCTATTGTAAAATTAACTTGTTTGTCCTTCATACCATTTTGGTTATTGAAACACTGATTTTCATTAATCTTTTGGCGTGTGATGTCTATGGTACTAGTGGCCATCGAATTTTATCCTTACAGATATAAAAATTGCTAATCTTTTGGCGTGTTATGTGTATGGTATTAGTAGCAATAGATTTATTTTTTACTTTAGTATTGTCTAATATAGTTATTAATGTATAAACTGTTTCAGTGGCTTTCAAGTTGTCAAAGAGAAAACCTGATGACAACCTGCATATGCTCCATAGTATACTGTTTGGGAAGAAAACAAAGGTGATGTTGCTGACATATTGTTTGTTTTTGGCGACTTCCATTTCTGGCCATGGCAAAGATTTATTTCATTTATTTAAAGGTACAGTAATCCTCTAACACCTTTGCTATTCCTGAATGGTGGTCAGGTTAACAATCTAAAGAGGAATATAGGCCAGTTTTCTGGTTATGTGTGGGCTGAAAATGAGGTACTTTTCTGTTATACTGTTCTTGTATTATATTCATAACAATAGATATGAATCTTTGCGAGGGGTTTTGTGTTCATGTTATCTTTCATTAAAAACATGATTAATTGATCCGTATGGCTGATATTAACCTGCAACTAAATCTACATCATCACAATGATTGGCAGGAAAAACAGAGAACAAGGGTAAAGGAGAGGATTGACAAATGTGTGAAAGAAAAATTGATTGTCTTCTGCGATGTTCTTAATATTCCAATAAACAAGAGTAGTGTGAAGAAGGTACACATTCATATATCATTTTTGAATCCAAAGGAATTCAAGTACCACTTCTAAAATGGAAAATAAATTTTCTAACAAAACATGTTTTCAGGAGGAACTGTCTGCAAAGCTATTGGAATTTCTGGAGTCCCCACATGCTACTACTGATGTTCTGCTTGCTGAAAAAGAACAGGTTTGTTATTTATTATAAATGTGTTAATATCATTTGACACTTTTATTTGCAGTAAACAATGTATGATTTATTGTGAAAAGAAAGCAAATATTCTACATCATTGAGTATCATTCCTTTGTCACAACTGATTGATGAAGTGCACACCAGTCAAATCATCTTTTTTATTGGAATTTTGAACTTGCTTTGTTCAACCAAGTATTCTAAAATTGATATTAACAAATTAAACAATTGATTCTGTTTCATGTATTTAGAACTTTGTATTTATTTGTTACATATATAAATACTATTTTTCATGCTATTAGTTTTTTTGAAGTTTGCCTTTATGTTAACAGAAAGGTAAGAAGCGAGCTAGAAAAGCAACCCCTAGCAAATCTTCTGGAGAAACACCTGCAAAGGTATTTTGTCTTTATTTTATTTATTTTGGCTTGCTGTAGAACCACAATGCACTATTGTTATGTAATCTTTAATGTCAGAACCTGATTGAAAGGTTGCATGTGGTCATCTCGTCTTAATGATTTGATATTTTTCTAATTGCCAATTCTGAATATTCGTTCTAGAGTTTGACTTTTTTCGGCAATTGTGCTTGATCACGACTTCGGTAAGTGTATAATATGACACCTTTCAATGTTGTGATGGTGATTTGGATAGTTGTATTGTGGATTTCATCCCAAATCAATAATTTAGCAATATCTTACCTGGTTTGTAAGGTCAAGTTCAGCGTTGATAGTTTCTTTCTTCAATCAAAGACTAATGATAACATTCAGCCTCAAATACATCACATATATTCTACAATTACTCCCAACCATTCTGCCATGGATGACACTTTCTGTAAACCCATTCAAGATAGTTCCATAAAAAGGCAACAATGAGAAAACTTAATTAATGTTTGGTTAAATTTAATAATTTAATCTGTTATTTGTAACATGCTGTTTGATTTTCCTAACAAGAGGAATGCTAGCAACACTCTCTTTTGAACACTCTCTAACACTCACTCTTTTATTGGATGAAATTCATGCATGTCCCACCACTTTGTATGGGTTCTATTTCCAAAGTGTATACTCACAATGATTTAAACCAATAAAAGAGTGAGTGTTAGAGAGAGTGTTCAAAAGTGAGTGTTGCTAGCATTCCTCTTCCTAACAAATGTATTTTTTTGTTAAGTTAGTTAACTTTGCGTTTGACTCTGATACCAATTTGTATGGAGATATCTTCATTTTCTTTTAAAGCTTGTGTTTTGTAAAAGTTAACAAAAACTATTACCTGATTGACTTTAATTAGAACCCTGTTCATTTTAGCGAATAAATAATTTACAGTTCTTTCTGCAGCTTCTTACATTTCTTTCTTCAACTTTATCCTTCTTTTATTTCCTTTGGAGGATTTCGGTTATGAATTTGTGTATTTTTCTAGTGTGTGATAAGTGATATGCTTAAAATGTTTTTTTTTAATCACTTTTATGTTTTATCTTCGTCCAGAAGAAAAAGCAAACTTCAGAATCTGGAAAAAAGCGAAAGCCTTCCGATGTTGAAGAGGATGACCAAGCTGAACTTTCTGATGCAAAAGATGAGTCCCAAGAAGAGGAAGATGTTGCAGTGGCAAATAATGGAAGTGATAACGAGGTGGTTAAATCAGAGGGAGAGGAAGATACACCAAAGGCTCACAAGAGTACTTCCAAAAAATCTGTGAAGGAGGGTTCAGTTGCCAAAGCTGAAGCTAAATCCACATCTGTTAAGAAGACCTCTGCAAAAGCTGCCAAAAGCAGTGAAAAAACTCCAAAAAAATCAATACCAAAAAAGTCCATTACCGAGCAGGATTCTGCTTCTCTTTCCAAGTCAGATCAACCTGCAACCAAGATACAGAAAACTGGAAAGGAAAAGCAAGATACTAAAGGAAAGGCTGCAAGCAAAACTGCAAAGGCTCCAGTTAAGGATCAAGGTGCACTGATTACATTCTCCCTCTTTATGTTTGATGATGATGTGCTCTATAGACTTCAATGCTTAATCAAGGGGTACTTGTTAGTCTACTGGTTGGTCCACAGTTTTTAAACCTTTAGTTGCCATGCTGAACTGTCCCTGTTTGTTCGCCCCTAATTTTTTGTTATTCTGAACAAGTCATAAAAAACTAGATTAATTATTTGGATTATATTTTTCCTTTAAATATGGTTTTGTCGTTTTTAAATCTTATCCTGCTTGCTTAGTTCTTTCTGATGCCAATTGTAGGTAAAGGTAAAAGTAGTAAGAAGACCAAGGTAGAGCCGAGTAGGCAGGACATGCACGCAGTTGTAGTTGAGATTCTTAAGGAAGTAGATTTCAATAAGGTGAGTAATATTTCTGTGCAATTCATTATCAGTTTGCAGGTTCGAAAATTTCTAATTTTACTTGTTATATTTTGAATGTCTTGATGCAGGCAACTTTGTGTGATATCCTCCGCCAACTTGGTACAATCTTTTTCCTGATAAAATTTCTTCCTTCAGGGGGAATAATTTCTTGAACTAAGTTATTTTGCAATTAAATGTTGACAGGTAAACATTTTGGCCTTGATTTAATGCATAGAAAAGCAGAGGTGAAGGATATCATCACAGATGTAATTAATAATATGTCTGATGAGGAAGATGAAGGTGAGGAAGAAGCTGATAGTGATGGCGATGGGGATGTCGATGCGGGTAAAGATGGCGATGGCGATGCCAGTGATGAAGATGAAGAGTAATTTTAGATTGAAAAATAGTTACTGCAGAAAATAGAATCTTGTGGGTCATCCCACAGCTAAATTTTATTTTCATTCTCCTGTTAGCTGTCTATACAGGTTAAAGCTTTGGTAGGTATATTTGGTTTGAGCTGTGACCTTTTCTATGATAGATGCTCTAAATTAGGATCGTGCTCTGTACCATATTTAGATGTAACCCGCTCCCCTTTATTACAGATTTGTCATTTTATTTTTCATGTTGAATAGTTTGTTTTGCACCTGCATGTAAACATTATTATTGCCTTCTAATTTAGAGCAATGTTAAATTTATTTATTGGGAATTAATTGTTTTTTTTTTAATATTTGAGATGCTTGTTCTTTTGCCTTCTGATTGCTGTTTGTATTTTTATTGTTCTCATTTTTGTTTGTTGATTGGGAATTGATTGTTTTTTTAAACAAGACTTAATCAACATAAATAGCATAAACAGTGCCATTGGTACGTCCGTTCAACGTTTGAAAAATACAGAATGATCTACCTCTATCTCAGCATAGGTTTTTTTTCTTCTTATCCATGTGCCCAAACATATACCGATATTGTGTATTTCAACCACCAATTGCTCCTCTATATCTTAACTGTTTTCCAGTACCATCTTTATGAGACTATATGCTTAACTTTCACGCTGCACAAAAACAGTTTCTGTTTACCATGTTCCAAGACTTCCCTATCTTACCCATGTGAACGTGCCCAGGCCTCCCTTCCACTTTCATATCAGTTCTGTCACTGAGTCACCTGATGAAGGAATCACAACAATTTTAGCATCAGATCTACATGCAACAATACCTAGTGCGCAAAATCATTTGATCTCCGTAATTCCCTACAAAAACTTTACCCTCCCATTTGATCTCCGTAATTCCTACATACAACTACACCTAATGTAACACCTCTCTTTCACACAATTACACACGTGCACTGCCCTCTTCAACAATATTTGGCAACATGTTCTGCTTTAGATTTTTTTCATAAAAACCAATCCAATGCCGAACATGCTGTCAAATGTTGTTGAAGAAATTAGCCAATTATGAAGCCCCACAACCGCACACACAAAGTCGAGATTCTTGATTAAGGACACCTCACCTAAATAAATTGTCTTTGGTAGGAAACCGATTTTTGAGAAGACGCCAAACAAACTCATATACCTTCAATTGAATGTCCTTGTGCCAAAGAAGATATGAAAACAAGAATGTCCTTGTCATGTAAAAAAAACATTTATTAAAAAATATATATTTCCACCCACCACACTTGCCAACAATAGTTAGTTTTTTTTAAAGCTACCAAAAAATCTAATTTAATCAGAACACTCATTTTTCTGAAATAAAATAAATTAAAGAGTTTGAACACAAAGATTAAGGGTCCTTTTGTTATGAATTATAGAAAAGTGATATTTATATTAATTAATTTAAAGATTATTATTTTTTTAAAAGAAGTTTTTTAGTGTTTGTTCACTAAAATAAAAATAGTACTATGATGAAATAGTAAATTAATCATATCTCTTCAAATATACACTTAGAAAAACAATATTAATACTACTATTAAGGTTCTTAATTGACTTCTTCTAGAAGAAAAGATTCTTAATTTATGTCATTTAATTAATAGAATTACGTATTATGGATTGATTGCATGAGGCTGTTTGATGAGGATAACATATCCTTGAGATTTGCCTGACTTTTTTTTCTTTTGTTGCCTGTAGACGTATACTTAGAGGTTTGTCTTAAAAAAGCCAAAACAAATATTATAGGTGGATGAGTATTGGCTCAATGTCTCAAAATTATTCCATAAAATAAATAGATATTTATATTAGTGACTTGCTGCAAATCACAAAGTCAATGTCTTGTTAAATCAACCAAGTAAAATTCATTTATATACTTCATCCGGTGCTACTTAAAATTTCTGATCAATATGCTTCAACTAACTGGGTGGGATATGAATTTTATATTTATTTCTTGCTTACAATATCATGCGTACAATATATTAATTCAATTAAACTTGTTCCCAAGTGATGGCTCGGTTGGTTGAGTTTGGACACTCAAAGAAGTTTTTTTTTTTTGGTGGTGACACTCAAAGGAGTTTAAAAGGAGGGTTAAGTGTTGGAACCGTCAATTATAATTCTATTTTTTTTAAAGAAAGAATTGTAATATATTTTAGTTTTGAGATTCAATAAATAAATAATGTATCAAGTTATTATTATAGATTAAATACATCATTCATTCGATGAATCTTAAAACTAGTTTTTTTGCTTACAATGATAACCAGAGGGTGTATATATATAGATCCTCAACCAGTGAATAATATTCGTCATCGTCTGATTGCCTTGTCAACATAAAAAATAAAAACATTTAATTGTAGTTTTTGTTAAACTAAATCTTAATGTTCGGTGAGGCTTTGATAATTTGTCAAAATAAAAGACGTCATACTCTGATTGTAAATGTTGTTCTTGTTTTCTTTGACAAAAATGTTGTCACTTTATAACCGGCAACTACAAAAAACGATAATTATTGGCCGGTAAATGTTAGGTTTCCCACACTTTTGAAGAAAAAACTGCCACCTTTTCTGGCAGGTTGTTTTATTACTCATTCTATTTGTAACTTTTTAAAAAAGAGAATAATCGCCATGAACTTACAATGTTATACTAACACCACAAGATTTGAATACCCAAATAATTCATGAAGAATACCCAATAAAATAAAAAACATCACATGATTTCAAACACCTTATTTCAACATCATAGACCGTTGGGCATAGACATCAGTTCGGAAGAGAGAAAACGAACAACTATGTTGGGTCATGACTCATGAGGAAAGTCGGAGGGGTCACCACATTAAACCAAGAATAATCACATAAAAAATAATTTGACATCGCATTTTAAAACAACATTTTTAGGTGTTGGATTTTATGGATCCTCTCACTTAAAATATAGTAAGAAATTAACAATGAATTGATACAAATGGTCGAGCCTCTTAAGCAAGTGGTCAAGGGTTCGATCAATTTTATGTATGGAGAAAATTCGGTTGAGAGGGAAGAATCAACCTTCTATGTCCTATATGTTCTCTGACAAAAATTAATCATGGCTAAACGATGGTGAAAACTTCGTTTTTATAATATGATAAACAAAAAAAAGTAGTAACTAAAAAACAAATTAGAAGAAAATCAATGATCTTTTATAGTTTTGCCCGCTGTTTCAAGTATGAGTGTATATGAGTTGGGTTGAATCAATTTCGATCAAGCTAGTTATCAAATCTAAAAATATCATTAGGTTGAGTTGAGTAAAAAATTTGTTGTTATTCTTTTTTATGCATAAAAATTTGAATCAATCTAACCTAGCTAATGAAAAACAAGTTGGTTTCAGTTTGGTGGTCGACTCATCGAGGGATAAGACATGATTTTAAAATAATAGTTAAATTACGTTCTTTTTTAAACAAGTGTGTTCCACGATTTAAAATCATGTATGCATTATTCGTACTAATTACTAAACACTCAAATCAAACAGTTCGAGTTAGATTTGGATCATATGAATCATATGACCAAAATCTAACTCAATAGAGCCCCAAATTTCAAAGTCCACTAAAAAAAAACCCACCAAACCCACTAAATTAAAACCCCTTAATTCTCAAAATTATTTGAGGCTAAACCCAAACCCACTAAATTAAAACCCCTTAATTCTCAAAATTATTTGAGGCTAAACCCAATATAAAATCTATTTATTTGTGGGCCTAAAAAAACACCATATTAATTATTTCAAAATTTGTTTTTTTTACGATAAACAAAAAGTTTTTTTTTTCGGTAAAAAAAAATGTTTATAGAAATTTTGGGGTTTGGAGCCTTTTGATTTTTTTATTTGTGGGCTTGCATCAATGTGGGCCTTTTAATCTTGTGAATTTTCAAGCCCCCTTAATATATGGGCTGGGGCCAAAACTTCAAGGCCTCTATGATATTGACACCTCTCCATATGATGGTTTTTGTTTTTGAATTTCAATGGCAACAATATAGCCACGTTAAACCTTCAAGAGAATATATCTTTGTTGTTCACCTTCCCTCAAAAAAAAAAAACTTTGTTGTTCACCTATTTTTTAATTAAAAAGTCTAGGAAAAACGGTTGTTGGTCATTTAATTGCATGTATAATCTTTTTTTTTGGTTACAATTGCATGTATAATCTATGAAAATATAGCCGTAAAAATAAGTCGCTGTCAATTTGCTGTATTTGATTAATTATAGACGAAATGCATGGTATGACCCATTTAATCTTTTCTCTCATCTCTTCCTAGTTCCTATATATATAATTAACCTCTATGACCCTAGAACCAAATTAAAATACAAACACAAATAATTACATCCTTCATAATATTTTCTGCTACCGAACATTTCAAGCACCGCACATTCAGGTGAACGTACATAAACATAGTCATCTACCTCTTTAGGTTTCTTATTTCATATTCTTTTTTTAGCAATACCATTTTCTCAATTGCCATGCATGTCTTCTTTAACTTTGTTCATATATGAAAACTTATCATACTAACAGATTCATATATTTTTCAATGATAAATGTTAGTCGTTAATTTTTTAGGTGGAAAACAATTTTTAGTAGCAAAATTCTAGACCTCCGACTTACTACTCCTACAGCGTCCCAACGCATATCATTCTCCATAACTTTCACAAAATATATTTATATGCTTTTAAATAGTTCCATATTGTGTTTATCCAAAGGTTATAGTACGTGATCAATGGCAAGTACAAACATCTCTACAATTGATCAACTGCATGTGACTCAAGGAGAACCGGTTCGAGTTCAACCCGCGGAAGAAACAGAAAAGGGACTCTACTTTCTTTCAAACCTTGACCAGAATATTGCAGTTCCAATGCGCACAATTTATTGCTTTAAATCAGAATCTAGAGGAAATGAAGAAGCTGCACAAGTGATCAAGGATGCTTTGTCAAAGATTCTTGTCCCTTATTACCCTATGGCAGGAAAGTTGATTATAAGCACAGAAGGGAAGTTGATAGTGGATAACACTGGGGAAGGTGCAGTTTTTGTTGAAGCTGAAGCAGATTGTGATATAGATAAAGTTGGTGACTTAACAAAACCAGATCCTCATAGGCTTGGGAAACTGGTTTATGATACCCCAGGTGCTAAGAACATATTAGAGATGCCTCTTATGACAGTTCAGGTATGACATACTAGTAGTAAGTTCTCAATAAATTATGTGTGTATATGCACATATATATGTATGTATAGTTTAATAATTATATTTTAAATATTATATATAAAAAAAGTATGTTTTAAATAATCCTCCAATCATATTCCAATATAGTGTTTTTGGAGTCTTATATCAAACTATAAGAGTAAAACAAATTTGAGCTTAAAAAAAAAAACAGTTTGTGTAGAAATACTTACGTCCTAAATAATAACCTCTTTGAGTAAAATGAAGGAGTTAAAAAAGTTAGTTGTGATGTTAAATTTGTTTGAAGATTAATATTGTTTTACTTTTACATGTTCACCTATTCCAATTATTCACCGTTCCATTATAGAAGTTGAACTTTACTACCTTCGATTTTAATTTTAATTATAAGCGAAACTTTGATGATTTTTGGGGTCTATTTATAAGAAAAAAATTATAACTTCTATTTATTGATTAAATGAAATTTACCCTAATTTAAAATGTTTGTTGTTATAATAATATTAACTTATCTGCACTTGTTTTTTGAATTGAGATATTTAAAAATGGAACAAAATATTAATTTAATACAAAACTAAAATTATTTAATTAATATTATATGAAAAATCTAGTCTACACTTGCTTTAAAAAATATTTACTTGTTTTTTGAAAGGTAAAAAAATATTTACTAAAACAAAATTTATTTTAAGTTAAACAAGTTTTCAATCTCTATAAATATATTTGTAAAAAAAATCTCTATAAATATATGAAATTTGTTTTTAATCCTCATAAAAAATTGGCATATTTTAGTCCCTGCTAAATTTAAATTTGTATAATTACTTAAAATTTTGAATTTACTTTTCCTAGACATGTTTAGAACATTGTAAAAAAATTCAGCCATAAAGAATGAGCTAAAAATATAATTTCTAGGTCTAGATTTTCATTACTTTTATTTTGAACTTTTTAACTTTTAAAAATTAATATTTGATTCATTTTATGTTAAAAAAATAATTTTTGGGAAAGAATTTTTTATATGGTTTCAGATACATATACAAAATTAATTTTAAAATTTAAAATTTTAAAGATGGTAAAATAAATTTAAATTTAACAGAGATTAAACCTTCTCGTAGAATTTTGTTATAAAAACATATATAGACATATGCCAATTTTTTATAAGGATTAAAAGCAAAATTTTGTATATTTACATGAATAAAAACCTATGCAACCCTATTTATTTTAAAACATATAAGTATAATGTGTATAGGTATTATGCTCAAAGTAGTAGTTTTACCCCTTTTTGAGAAAGTGTTCTCTTTTTCAACATGATGAGGTAGAAAAAATTAATTAGCAGATCACGACCTACAATTATGCCCACGTGTTAGATGTTAAGTGTATAAAGTGTGGTATTGTCAAAAAAAGTGTATGCCATGTGTTATGTTATTCCTTTTTTCTTTCATATATGATGGTGATGTTTTACTTTGTCCTACCTAATGCTTAAAATAAAGATAAAAACTTAGTAACTAGACTAATATTTAAAATTTATCGGCAAACTTGTGAGCTTATTAAAGACAGCCTTGACTCTTATGGCAGCAAGGGTCTTTCGTGAGGTAATATTATTTGCATAGGAAAATGATTTGTGAACAATTGAACGTCATGGCTCATAAATATGTCTTATGTATGTGTTGGTCATATGTATAAATCAAAGATGCTAAGTGTATTTCCAAAAAAAGAAAATGTTGAACAAACTTTTTTTATAGGTAAGGGTCCTTAGAAATTTTAATTAGGAGTTTTAAGATTTAAACTCTCCAAACTAACATAACTAAAACTAGAAACCTTATTCTAGAATTTGTTTTTAAAACAGTCGTTAACATTTTCCTTAATTTAAAGTTTAGTATTTGTCCATGACAAATGTTACATGAACTTTCTTTATAGGTGACAAAGTTCAAATGTGGCGGATTCACATTGGGACTAAACATGATCCATTGCATGAAAGATGGACTATGTGCCATGGAGTTTGTGAATGCATGGGCTGAAACAGCTAGAGGTTTAGACTTGAAGACTCCACCATTTCCTGATAGAACCATACTCAAAGCACGTGATCCTCCCAAAGTAGAGTTCCAACACCATGAATTTGATGAAATTGAAGATCTATCAAACACAGAAAAAATCTATGAAGGAGAAAACATTATCCACAAATCCTTCCTTTTCAATCCTGAGAAGCTTGATTCACTCAAGAAAAAGGCCACAAAAGATGGAGTTTTGAAAAAATGTTCAACTTTTGAAGCACTCTCAGCTTTTGTATGGAGAACTAGAACTTCAGCTTTAAAATTGCATCCTAATCAACAAACAAAGTTACTCTTTGCAGTTGATGGACGGCCAAGATTTATTCCCCCAATTCCAAAGGGATATTTTGGTAATGCTATTGTGCTAACAAATTCTTTGTGCAAAGCAAATGAACTATTGGAGAAGCCTTTTTCATTTTCAGTTGGCTTGGTTCACAAGGCAATTGATATGGTTACAGATAGTTATATGAGATCTGCTATTGATTATTTTGAAGTTACAAGAGCTAGACCTTCTTTAACAGGCACACTTTTGATCACAACTTGGACTAAATTGTCTTTTGACACTACTGATTTTGGTTGGGGTGAACCTCTATGTTCTGGTCCTGTTACATTGCCAAATACAGAAGTTATTTTGTTCTTGTCACATGGTCAAGGAAGGAAAGGTATAAGTGTGCTACTTGGCTTGCCTGCTTCTGCTATGGAACGTTTTGAAGAATTGGTGATGATGGAATGAAACTTCTATATTCATATACTATAGTGCATTACATATATACCTACATACTATCATTTATGTGTAAATAGCTTGCTGAGCTATTGAAGTTTTTTCTTATATTTGTGCTAAATGTGTTAAGTATATATAATAATTTTGTGTCATGGGAAGCTCAAATGCTACATTTGTTTCTTATATTATGCAATTTTTAGATGTGCTACATTTTTTTAAAAAGACTATGGTCCCGTTTGTTATAACTTTTTTTATTTGTTAAAAAAAAAGAAGCTTAATTATACTTTTGGTCCTCGGGTTTTAACCAACTCACGAAATTGGCCATGCCCTTTTCAAATCGAACAAAGCAGTCCCTATACTATCATATTTTTTGTAATTTTGGTCATAACCCCCATTTTACCCTCCAAAAATGCTGATGTGTCCATTTTTTTAGTGATGTGGCAAAAATTGCTCCCATGTGGCAATTCCCACATGGAAAATGTCATTAACATTTTCATCAAATCAATTTTTCTAATTGGGAAAATGAATGAATAATTATTTTGCATTATAATTTAACTATAAAATAAATAAAACTTAAATTACAAAATTAAAAAATAGTAATAAATATCTGGAATCAGTTTTACAAATGTTCTCATAATCATCACCATCAACTCTATCTTCTTCATCTCTATCTTCAACCTCAATAAATTAAGCCAATTTTTATCACCAAAAAAGTATCATCATGATCTTCATTGATATGGGTTTAAATAAAAAAACTAAAGAAACTTCATCTTCCTCCTCCTCACCAGCAACAACGCTAAAGTGGAAACAAAGAAGAGAAATTCTGGAAATTTCAATAGCATATTCTTGATTCATGAACAATTGTTACAGAATCCCTATTTCATAGAAGAAAAATTCATATATGAGATAGGAAGAAAGTAGGGCCGTTCAAATCCAAACCGATCCAAAATAAAACCGCAAACCGATCCAAAAACACCAAAAACCGCAAAAAACCAAATATTTTTGGATGTGTTTGGATGTTGTTTTGGAAAAACCGCTATGATCGGATCGGATTTCAGATTGCCTTTTCAAAACCGAACCGAATCGCAAAAGTAAATTTTTATACTTATTTATTATTTTATTAGTATTATATATTGCATTAATATATTTCTTATTGGCATTTAATCTTATATATTGCATTAATTTAATCTATATTATTACTACTTCATCTATTTCAAATATAATCAATCATTTTCATTGTGTGATGTTAACTTTTTAAATAAATTTGTGTCATATTTGTATCAAACCTATTATTTTACGGTGTATGAGTAATATTAATATTAATAAAAAATTACATGTTGCACTTTGGATATCCAAAAACCGATCCAAATTAAACCGCATATATTTGGATCGGATCGGTTTGGATTTTTTTTAACATAATCATCCAAACCGAACCGAACCGCACATGATTTTTATTTTGGATCGGTTGATTTTTTACCTCAAAGCCGATCCAAACCGAACCGCGAACACTCCTAGAAGAAAGTGAGAGACAAAAAATAAAAAAACATTGATGTATTCCCTCTAATATCCTTCACTTTCTAGAACCCTGTTTTCTATGTCCACATGAATGAAAACCCATTTATTCCTTCTCAATTGAACATATTGAGCTCCTGGAATACAACCATCGATCTCCATTCTCTTTCATTTCTCATAGAATTTAAAAGAAGATTTTAACCCATGTGAACCCAAACATTTAATTTCAGATAACAAAAAAACTTAGAAGATGAATCCCATGAACTTTCAATAGATCTCGTGCTTGTGGCTTTAGCTGAAACAAAAGAAGAAATTAACATTCATATTCCAAGCTTTCTCAATTTTTGAAGCTTTCTCAATTTCTTCGATACAGAAGAAATAAATGAAGGAGCAAATTCTAATTTTTTTAAGCCTTTTCAATTTCTTCAATC
>Ga0315913_1000354_pt1 | contig 38713 bp, 14 predicted proteins | sample MpolsnodulesMG_FD_207736 | JGI IMG/M metagenome (GOLD analysis project Ga0315913, IMG submission 207736) | Medicago polymorpha root nodule microbial communities from Los Angeles, California, United States - small nodules | ecosystem: Host-associated > Plants > Roots > Nodule | place: USA...
TATTTTTCATTTTCCGATTTGTTTAATTTTAACAGAAATTCATTGCTTTTTTTAGCCTCTTAATAGTTTAACAAGCTTGTTTAATTTTCCAATTTTTTTCACATAGTCACTATATTTTGACAATTAGGAAACAACAATTGTTCTTGTGAAATAAATAGTTGGTTTGTTGTTTTGTCAAAAAAGAAAAAAATTAGTTTGTTCCTTATATATATTAGTGATCAAATGCGAGATTCACAACAAGAAAATAACAAAGAAAATTGTAAAGACAAAGATAGTTATGTCCCTTGGTCCACAGATAATCATAAGTTGTTGCTACTCCTAGTGGATGCTATAAATAGCGGGTTGGGATTGCGTGATGTCAATGAGTCGCTAGGCAAACAAAATGTAGATCAAATTAGCCTTCCTCGACTCAATGTCAAAACTAATCACTTTGCTATAATTTTTTTACCATTTTTTTAATGAAAAAGCAGCAATCACTTCATTGGTAAAAATTCATTGAATTATTTGAAATCCTAAAATACCATAAAGTCCATTGAAATCCATTAAGATCTGTATTATAAATCCATTAAAATCTGTGTTATAAATCTTGATTGTAAAAAGTCTTCTAAAAAAAATCTTTTAAAATCTCAAAGACTTTTTCTACCAAAATAGTCTTTCAAAATCTCAATCGAATACACCCCCTTAGAGATTTAGAAATTTGAGATTTCAAGTTGCGGATATTGATTTTTGATTCAAGGACTAAAATAACAATTGAGGAACTATTTAACGTGAGGAACTAAAATGATAACGGAAGTGCAGAGTCAAAGACTTCTTTATATTTAATCGTGAGTCAGAGACCTATGTGACAGACAAACCCTGAATCACGGACGTGCTGAGATGGAAGCCATTATTTGCTCAAAATAAAATCAAGCCCTTAAATTGAACCGAACTACAGCAAAATAAGTCGAACTACGATTGACAGTTTGGGAACGAAACTGAACTAGTTCAGTTCGATTCGGTTCAGTTGGTAGGTGGCTGAACTTGTTACGGAGTACCTGCCTTCGTGCAAACGATCAAAGGACACTTGAATCTGAAAGTATACAAACATGTCTCAACGAATCGGGACAAAGCTATTTATCAGCAGTTAGTTTTTTTTTTCTTTTTCTCCTCATTCATTTTCGTCGAATTCATCAATTCCCAAACCTTTTCAACATCGTTTCATTTCATTCATTTTCCAGGATTATCGTTTTACACTACACAACAACAATTCGAGTCATTGTTCTCACCATTCGGAGTAATTACAGAAGGTGTGTGTGTTTGCTATGTACCCCTCTTCTTTCTTTTCTCAACCCCCACTGCTATGTTGGTTCTGATATTCTTCTTTTGCAGCTTCGCTTATTATCGACCAAAAAACTCAAAGGCCTAAAGGCTTTGGTTTTGTGTCGTATAAATCTGAAATCGAAGCTGAAAAGGCTAGGAAAGCATTGAATGGAAGGGTAATTGTCACTTTCCCATATCTATATATTATGCTATGAATTGGAATACTATGCCATGAATGTGTTCGTTAAAATGCCTGACTGATTAGTTATTTAGAACCTGTTTCGATTGATTTATTTGAGCTTATTTCCTGGCATAAGTATTTGTGAAACGGTTTAAGAGAGCTTATGAAGATAGTTTATGGCACATCCATAAGTTATTTTAAGCTTGTTTCCCTAAGCTCTCCGATTAGCTTATGAACACATCTTATAGTTTATATAAAAAAAGTCTGACTTTTGTTTTGTAACGGAAAATAGTTTGACTTTATTTTATATTTTGTTATAGGAATAGTTTATACATAACCACTTACATGATAAACGCTTATGCTATAAGCACTTAGGGTCTGTTTGAATTGGTTTATTTTAGCTTAACTGTTGAAATAAGTTTTGTAATACTGTTCGGTAGAAGTTATGAAAAGAGCTCCATAAGCTTTTTTCAGCTTAATTTCATAAGTTTTCCAAGATAGCTTAGGAAAACTACTTATAGCATATACAAAAACAATTTAACTTCATTTTATCTTTTCCTATAGAAATAGCTTATGTAAGCTTATCCATAAGCGCTTGTGCTATAAGCTGTTTATCCAAATATGGCTTAAAGCTTTAGTTTGCTTTCTAGTTTAGCTTTCCTGTTTATGGTTCTATAATCTCCTACTTGACGCAATCAAGCTTTCTTTTGTTGGTCAATGGAAATATTATTATGCGTTATTATGTTATCAAAGGATGTTGTGGGGAATCTATTTTCACTGCTGCTACAATGATGGGGTAGACTGGATGTGTTTTTGAATACCGAAATCAATGTTTTTGTTATATACACATCTTTAATACCTTCTTTTAGTTGCATAGTTGTATACCCACCAATTGTTAAGAATGCATGGATGAAATGGAAGAATATCATAGACATAAGAATACATCTTATAGTTTATATAAAAAAAGTCTGACTTTTGTTTTGTAACAGAAAATGGTTCGACGTTATTTTATATATTGTTATTGGAATAGTTTATAGATAACCACTTACATGATAAACATTTAAGAATTAAGATATAAGCCCTTAGGGCCTGTTTGAATTGGTTAATTTGATTTCATCTACTAGCTTAAGTTTTGTGAGACTGTTTGGGAGAACTTATGAAAAACAACTTATAACACTTCTCAAAGCTTTTTTCAATTTAATTTCATAAGTTCTCCCAGATTGCTTATGAAAACTTAAAGCATATACAAAAACAACTTAACTTCATTTTATCTTTTCCTTTAGAAATAGCTTATGTAACCTTATCCATAAGCGCTTGTGCTATAAGTTGTTTATCCAAATATGGCTTTAAAGCTTTAGTTTGGTTTCTAGCTTAGCGTTCCTGTTCCTGGTTCTACAATCTCATATATGACGTGAACAAGCGTTCTTTTGTTGATCAATGGAAATATGATTATTGTTATTATTATGTTTTTTTTTTAAGAAGCTAAACCAACCCACCTAAATTGGCACTGAAGAGAATCGAACCTAAGACCTCGAGGAGGAGCACACTCCTAGGTCTCAAGCCAATACCACCAGGCCAACCCAAATGGGTTTTGTTATTATTATGTTATTACAATGATGGGGTAGACGTGATGGGTTTTTTAATACTGAAATCAATGTTTTTGTTACATACACGTCTTTAATATCTTCTTTTAGTTGCATAATTGTACCCACCAATTATTAAGAATACATGGATGAATTGGAGGAATATCATAGACATAGGAATGATAGAGAGCATATTGATATTCATGGAGCTGCATATTGATCAACATGATTAATTGATTTAAAAAGATTATTGAATTGAATATATGATGCTTTTTATATATAAAGCTTGTCGAAGATTAGCTACTTAGTTACTTATTAACGACCGCTAACCAACCCCAAAGAGAGATTTAACTTACTAACCTAATCAATTAATTAGTCATAGATTTCTATTACCAATAAAAAGAATCTTAGACATAGAGCATCAATAGTTGGATTTGGATTCATTACAGTCAATAGTTATTGTAGCCATTGCAGTCAGCCAATATAAGTTGTTGGATAGAGATCAAGAACTTACAATCTCAAATGTACTTGGTCAATGGTTGATATCATTGACTGCAATGAATGATGCAAAAAATCCACTTTCCTTAGGCGTGGCTAGGAATCTGACAAAGTAAATTCCATATCATCTAAATGTTGCTCTTTGTGATTGATCTATAAATACCTTCAGTACAGTAATATCCCCTATATGGTGCAGATAGTTGATGGAAGGCTAATTTTCGTTGAACATGCAAAACCGAAGGACCCGTGATACGTGATTTTTATCCATGCTCAAATCTTCTGTGTATTTCCGATCAACTTTTTCAGATGTCAAGTAACACTTGATCAAAGCACTTCAGCTTTGTGTTCTTGCTTAAAGCATCTCTGTTTTATTCTTCAATAATCTAATTTGGGACTATGAGGGGTAACCTTGGCGAAACTGGTAAAGTTGTTGTCATGTGACTGAAAGGTCACGAGTCCAAGTCCTGGAAACAGCCTCTTGTGTAAAACAGGGTAAGGCTGCGTACAATACACCAAATGGTGGGACCCCTTCCCAGACGGGAGCTCTAGTGCATCGGGTTGCCCTTTTAATCTAATTTGGGACTATATTGTACAAATATATGAGTATCCATTTTGGAAATTACAATGCAAGAGTTTCGCAAAAATTGATTGTAGTTGGTTTGGAAGTTGGAACCTCTTTTTTCTTCACTTTTATGGTGCAAGATGACATGATTGTTAACCCACAAGTTAATTGGCTATGTTTCTGCATGAGAAAATTAGACCAAGCTATCAGAATTTGTTTGTGATCAAACTTGGGCGGAACTCTTTCAATGTTTAAAGTGAGTAATTCAGCATCTCCATTTTTTTACTTCACATTGATTATCTGAAAGCTCACTCTCGAGTATCTATTTTTCATATCCATTTTGCTATCCATACTTACTTTAGGACAATTTTTCTCACATCTTGAAACAAGCTATCGAAAAATTCAGGTGTAGTGGAAAAAACGTAGGTACAGAAGGTCCCTACCGTTTCAAATTTGACCTTAATCACAAACATTGAAAAAGTTCCACCGAAAAAATAGCCGAGTTTAAACTTGTGCTCCATAACTCCACTTCAAATAGCCAAGTTTAATAATCTTTTATGTAACTGAAAAAAATTGACCCGTGGTGGACCACAGTTGATGTTGGAGTTGATGGAGCACGGCAGAAGACTGTGGCTAGACTCCTCAACGGGTGTTGTACTTGCAAACACTTCAACACTCAAATCTATTTTTGAGTGTTGCGGTGAGGGGTTTAACATAATTGAATGTGTACATTTCTTAATGCATGATTCTCAGCGTAAATTATGTTGAGACTATTGAGAGATTCTCGCCGTGATTCACGGATCAATATCTAATGTTGACCAAAGTTGTTAAAAAATATTTGTTCATTTCACAGTGAAGTATCATCATTAATTAATTGAACGAATATCAAAACTTGAGATTTCAACTGCACATGATGCAAGTCTCTTTTGTCAAAAAAAAAAATGATGCAAGTCTCTGTTTTTTCAAGGTAAACAATGGCATTCGAGAAACATAACCAACAGAATTACGCATGGCAGCGTTGAGCTGATGTGGGATATGACCTATTCAAATTTTAGAGTCTACACTCTTAAACAACCTTGCAAGGCTATAGTTACACAATTCAAATGTCTCATAACAGGAATGACAGACACAAACTAGTTGGTACTCTTAACATCTTACAGTTTCGGATAATTGGATCAATAGCAACAAAACAAGTAGTGGAAGGAATTACCCATGTTTTGTCATAAACAACCATCCCTCGCCCTTCTCACCTGCAAAACTTTGTTTTCCTAAGTTCGACTGGGCTTTTCTGGACACCACAACCAATGTTGCACATGTTTGTTTATGATTGAGGCCCCTTAACTTGATTTCCTGCCCAGAAAACACAGCCTATTGACAATTCTAATGATCTGCTTTGCATCATGAGGATTATGTTTGTGTTTGCTTTCGCAGTGGGTTCATTAAATCTGCAGTGAAAACCCATGTCGCCGCCGAAGCTTAGTTCTGGAGCTTCTGATAAATTGCAGTGAAAGCAACCGTAAACACAATGACAACAGAAACATGAAACCAAATACTATATGCTAAAACAAGAAAAGATTATGTCCCTTTTTAATTGCTGTGTATGAAATAATAAGTTCACAAAGCAGAACATAGGACTCTAGGTCATGGAGTGAGATGCAAATCTTGAACTTTTTCTGACTGGTTTGAAAGCCAACTTCTCATTTCAAGTTTCAGCAACAGATTTAGGCTATTAGCACATAGCATGCTCTTCTCACCAAAACTGGGCGCTAATACCCCTGATTGGTTCCATCAAAACACTTCCAAGGTACTAGTACTTACTACTATTTTGTAGGTACATCACATCAGACGTCGAAACACAAAATTTTCCCTATTGTTTAAATCACCAAATCCTTCTAAGTGCTCGTTTGGTTTCACAATGATTTCTATAGAATCACAGTGAATTTTCACAAAAGCACCTCACGATATCCACATCCAGCTTGCCTCAGGACATAAAATTTGGAGTGCAAAAGCAAATCCAAACACATTACTAATTCTCACTCCACCAGTTTTGTAGACCCTTGTCATATCCAAAACAAAAAACTTCACAAAAAATTACCCAATTTCCTAATAGCATCACTCATTGAGCATGTAACAACTATTGTGGGAAATTTATACTTCATCTTTATTTAACAAATTAAAAGAAAGTAACACAAACATCTTACAAAATGAAGTCAAACAGCTAGACAATTTAGGGCAAATATTATTTCTACTGAAAGTTCACATTAATACTAAAAAGAAGCCAGAGACTTCCAAATTACATCATTTCAAACGCATTACAGCTTCCAGTTACAAAACACCAACCTAAAGCGCAATTATACACACAAAGTAAACATCAACCATAAGAAACCTAAATCTAAGCCTTCTTTGGAGATTTTCCAGCCTTAGGCTTAGGAGACTTTGGTTCCTTGTTAGCAGTGTTAGACCTTTCAGTCTTCTTAGGCAAAAGCACAGGGTTAATGTTTGGAAGAACACCACCATGTGCAATTGTTACACCAGCCAACAATTTCCCAAGCTCTTCATCATTCCTCACAGCCAACAACACGTGCCTTGGAATTATCCTATTCTTCTTGTTGTCACGTGCAGCATTTCCAGCCAACTCAAGAACCTAAAAACAAAATTAGGGTTACAAATTCAAAATTAGGGTTTCAAAATTGAAAACCAAACATTATAAGAAAATGGAAATTGAAATTCACCTCAGCAGCAAGATATTCAAGAACAGCGGCGAGGTAAACAGGAGCACCAGTACCAACACGCTGAGCATATCTTCCTTTCTTCAAGTAACGGCCGATTCTTCCAACTGGAAATTGAAGACCAGCTCTGATGGATCTGGTCACGGACTTCTTCCTTGGTCCTCCACCTTTCCTTCCACCAGCTCCTTTCTTCGTCTTGGTGGTTGCGTCCATTTCTGAGATTGGAATTTCGAACCCTAACTTTTTTGCTACGAATTCGGTGTGAAATGGAAGCTTTTGAGTGGTGATAATTGATGTGAGTTGAAGAATCGTTTACACGTTTATATAGCGTTTAGGATCTTTATCGAAAAAATTGTGTTTATGACAGCGTGGCGATCCGTGTGTGATCTTGCAATAGAGAAGATTGTGAGCGTTGGATTTGGAGGTTATCGACGGATGAGGATTGTTTGCTTGGCGATCCGTGTGTTTTGAAATGGACCAATGAAAGCGCTGATTCTATGACACGTCCACTTTGCTTATATATTTAGATAAAGAGAAATGCTAAAATAATTATCTGAATTTTAAAATTTTATAAATATCAGAAAGTACTAAAAAAAGAGAGAGAAAATTAAATAACTCCATATGATTTAGTTAAAATTTATTTACACAACTAGTTGAATCGTTCCTTTCAAATTTTAGGACTTTTATAAGTTTACTACCATTGTAGACACTCTGATGAATCTTAACATAAATGTATTTCTTACGTTATTATTAGCCAACTCAATTGGCACTTGGCACATATGGATATTGATGGATCTACCACTAATACTATCTAGGCTTAAATATGTCTATAGTTCTTGCAAATATGACTCATTTGAATTTTCGTCCATGTATTTACTAATTCTTCCAAAATTTTCCTACAATTTCCAATCACTTGAGTTTTGCTCCTAATTACGTCTTCTACCCTTTGATCTATGTTACCCTCTTACTTCCTTTTCTTGAATATGATTCTTAGATTCTTTGTTTCCCTCTCTTTGATCTCTGTTTCACGCACTTGAGGTTGTTGGCAAACATGACATAGCCTCGCCTGAAAATGAAGCCGAGAAAAAATTCATCGTCGGAAAACATGACGTTTCACGCATCTTCCTCGCAATCTTTCAAAATTCATCGGTTTAGTCACATTTGAAATCGTCGCAATTTGAATCACGTTTTGAAATCAATTCAAACATCAAAACAAGCAACAAAAAAAAAAGATCTCAACAATTTTAAACAAAGAACTCGGTGATGATGTTGCTGAAAGCGTAAACGAATACGCCTTCGAGGCATTGGTGGTGAGATTCTGGAACATTTTGTTGCATTGTGATTGGATTTTGGATATTGTCGAAGTTCATTTTGTGATGTGGTTGTTTGCGGTTGTGCGCCAAATATGTGGTGATGTGCAGGTCCTGGTCGGCGCTTGTGTGTTGGGGGTGGCAGGGGTGGTGGTGGGGGAAAGAGAATAGGACGAGAGATTGGAGAAGAAGGTTAAAAAGAAGAGGGTGTTTGGGTAATTTCAGCATGGTTGATTCAATTAAGGGCAAAAAGGTCAATTCATGTGGTATTAGTTGACTCATCATGGTCTTTTACTAGTCGGCTTATGCCACGTCAGTAATCAAATGCCACATCAGTAATCAAATGGATTTAGAACCAAAACTCAAATGATTAGTAATTGCATGAAATTTTGGAAGGATTAATGAGTACAAGGACGAAAACTCAAACGAGCTTTATTTGCAAGGACTATAAACATATTTAAGCCTACTATCTATTACTTTAGTTCAAATTTAAAATTCTTTTTTTTTACGGTAACATACTCATATTATTTCAATCCTGAAAATAGTAGAAATACAATATAGAATGTGATCGAACACTTTTTGTAAAAAAATGACATCGAACACATGGTGATTAGGATACAATTTTGACACCTTAGTTAAGGTATGAGTGACAAAACAATACGACGTCCGACCAAAACAATTTCAGCATTTTTACGTGTTGAGTTAGGACCTGTAGATAAACATCACCAATTTAAAATGTAGAAACTATTATTATTAATAGTATTATTATATTATTATTATAAATATTTACTGAGAGCATTATCATCATCATCATTATTATTATTATTATTCACAAATTTTGTTGACTGAATTAATTATTGTGTAGAACTTGGCTCCTATTGGTCTATTTTAGGAGACACGGATTGCCAAGTAAATGATTTTGAACCATATATACTCCCTCCGTTTCTAAATATAAGCAAATTTATTTTTTTAAGTTCATTCAATTAATGATGTATGTGGTCTATATTATAGATCATATAATGAACATAAAAAGTTAAATTTGCTTATATTTTATAACGGAGGGAGTAAGTTATAATCTAACAGTCTACGTATTTTTTCCCATGTTCCTAACACTATAAAAGCTCACCATCACACTAACCATTTCTCACAATTTCATCACAAGACAGTGAATTCACAGCAAGAGTTCAATTTGAAATGGACTCCGAAAGCACAACAGTGAAGAAAGGAGCCGATGGAAGGAATGGCGGAGAACCTAAGAAGAAAGCGGTAACCAGATCAACCAGTGTTGGTCTTCAGTTCCCTGTTGGAAGAATTGGTCGTTACTTAGAAAGGTCGATACGCCTAGCGTATTGGAACCGGAGCTCCTGTTGACCTCCCTGCTGTTCTTGAATATCTTGTTGTTGAGGTATATATCAATTTTTTATTTTTGATTGCTATTAGAACTAATTTTATAAAACCAATTTTCATTGCTACATATACTGAAAATTACACTTGAGTAAGATTGGAATTTATTAAACTGAATTTTTTTTATGTTCAGGTGCTTGAGTCGGCTGGAAATGCAGCACGTGCCAACAAGAAGAATAGGATAATTCCAAGGCACTTGTTGTTGGCTGTGAGGAAAGACGAAGAGCTTGAAGAATTGCTAGCTGGAGTAACCATTGCTTATGGTGGTGTTCTCCCTAACATATTCTTTTGCCAAAGAAGGTTGGTAAGGTTGCAACGGCTAGCAAGACATTGTCTAAGGCTGCCAAATCTCCCAAGGATGTCTAGATATATGTCTTTAGATTCTAGGTTTGGTGTGCGAGCATATCTTATGTAGCATAAATAATACATGTATACAATATACCAAGCTTTGTGGTTCAATTGGTTTATTAATTCAATAAATAATGAAAGCATCTTATTTTTAGTCATTCTCGTTTGTAAGGAAGTTCATTAGTATTACTGTTAATATATTGAGTTAATGAGTTGTACCTAGATCTATATGATCTATTGTTAGTTTATCATTTAATTTGATATGTGATTCAAACCAGTTTGAAAATAAGTTAGCCCTTTCGATTCATTTTGGGGAAAAGAAGAGAAGATTATTGTTCAATTAATTCATAATATTAAAAAAAACAATTTTTTTTCTTCATATCATAACAACATGTAAAGTTAGACAGAGAAATTGTCATGCCTTAAATGATACATATTTGTTTTTTTTGCATGGTTGACATGTGTTGTAATTGAGGGGATAGACGGGATAGACACGAGTCGTTTAATAAAATCTGAGTTGATTAACCTCTATCAAAATGTCATAAAAACTATTGTTTGTAATGTATATACATTAACGCAATAAGAAAACGAGATAGACGGACACCGTGCTATCTAAACGCTAGTAAATTATAATGAGCTATCTTGAAGAAGAAAAAAACAAACAATAATGAGCTATAAAGTTGGTCGACAAAGTTATATGCTGGTTTTTTTTATTTACTAAAAAAACCATTTTTCTTTATGTTAGTCAAATTAGCTATTAATGATTCATTAGTTTCTTTTCAACAATATTTTTTAAATCAAGCCATTGAATTCAAATGGTTAATAAATTCCACCAAATAATGGATTATTCAGAAGAACCTTACTTTAATATTTGGATGTAATAATTCTTGTTCAGACTTTGCTTTCTTCCTAAGCAAATTTTGGGTTAACATAGAAAAAAAAAACTTTTCTCGATACCGTTGTCTTCTGCGCCATCGATATTACCCATAACATTTTCACATTGATTACAGACTATCATTTAATGAAAATAATACTTCCTGCAGTCTCATATATAAACAATGTTTTTCCAAGGTATATCAGTTAACTAATGTATCAGTTTTTTTTACGGTTTACATGGATAATCCATGATAAATTACTCAATCAATCTGAAGAAAGAATATTCATATAAGAAACCGAAGAGAGAATCATGTTTCATTTTGTATTATAAGGTTGAGGCGATATACTTCTCCCTTAAAGTTTTTAGTGCTTGTCTTTCTCTTAAACTGCTTCATTACGAATGAGAATTTGTGAATGAGAGAAGTTGTATTTATAAGCTTATTTCCAAGTGGATTTAGGCGGGAAAACTGGGTTTTTTCACCAAACCCGCAACCAAAAAACAACAAAAAGTTGCTACTTCCCGGACGAGCATGTGACCCGCGCGTACCCTTTTAGCAATGCAATTATGCACTGCATTGGTGCACCCACAGGGGTGTAGACAACACGCCCAGGGCTTTTAGGCCCCGTTTCTTGCGCGTGTTTGCTTGTTTTTCTGGTCCTTTTTAGTAGTTTCTTTTTTAGAACCTGTCTTGGAACTTTGAATAGAATTTCTCCATTTTGTAATGTCTTCAGAGGCTTCTTGAATCTTCATTCATGATCTTCTAAAATCCTCTCGAGATTCTTTGCTTTGTCAATTTGCACGATTGTGCAGTGAATTACATCAAAAAGACCTAAGAACTGATTGGCTTTAGGCAAACTATAGATATATGACTCGTAATGAAAATATTACAAAATGTCTCGAAAACCATAGACAATTGCTCTAAAACTCCTCTATATTAGATCAAAACGTAAATAAAATGACTGAAAAATACGCTGAAAATAACGTAAGATGATCTGACATCAAATAACTTTATTGTTATTAATTTGGGATGCTAATGATACCAAGTAAAATTACTCGCACGTTCTTTAACTTAATTTCATATAATGATTTGATCTTTTATCCTTTTCAATGTAAATTTGATTTTTTTATCCATGTTTACATATGTATTTTCAAGTTTCAACATTTGTGGTTTTCTTTTGGGATGTAATATATATATGGTCTCATAACTAATCTCATAACTCGTAAAATCAACGTTTTGGTCCCTTGTGTTTTTCTCCATTATTCAAATAAATCACTGTATGTTAACTTTAACTATAAATGTCTAAAGTGGAATACAAACAATGTTGGTTCGCCATTGAAACTCACTAGGGGTGGCAATGGGTACCCATTGGGCATGGTACCATAGTGCCCATCCGCGTACCAGTGTTTTAAAATAATCCGCATGCCCGAGCCCATACCCTCGTGGGTAATAAGTTTGGTGTCCGTCCCCATACCCTATGGGTATCTAAGTGCCCGTACCCGAATCCATTACCCGCACTTTCACAACAAAAAAATAATAAATAATAAAAAATATCACAACATAACTAAAATATTATATGAAATATTCTAAATCAACATGTCAAATATTACACATCATATTATTTAGACAAATAAAAGCATCTAAAATATAGAAAAATAAGTGCATATTACAATAAATATCAAATATTTGGATTAATTAACTAAATTTAATATAAATAAAATTATTGGTATAGTATATATAATGTGCGGGGTGGGCACTAGAGTGCCCGTACCCGCACCCATACCTTTTCAAATTTGCTGGTAATTACTCGTGCCCATACCCAACAATGCGGGTATTTACCCACCCATCATGGGTATTTTTTGTGGGTGTCCATTGGGCTTGGGTCCAATTGTCATCTCTAAAACTCACACACATTAGAAGATGGACCAAATCCGATCACGACGTCCGACCTAACGATTTCAACATTTTTACAAATTAAGTTAGGGCGTGTAGATAAAATCACCAATTTAAAATGTAGAAACTATTACTATTACTATTATTATTATTATTATCTTTCAAAAACATTGTTGACTCAATTAATTATCCTCCAGAACTTGCCTCTTATTGGTCCATTTTAGGAGACACAGATTGCCAAGTGAATTTAGCCATAGATAAGTTCTAATCTAACGATTTACATTTCTTCAATCCAAGCTCCTAATGCTGTAAAAGCTCACCAACACACTCTTAACACAACGAATTCACAACTAGAGTTCCTCAATTCGAAATGGACTGCGAAAGCACAACAGTGAGGATAGGAGCCGGTGGAAGGAATGACATAGAACCAAGGAAGAAGGCGGTGGAAGAATTGGTCGTTACTTGAAGAAAGGTAGATATGTTGAGCGTGTTGGTACCGGTGCTCCTGTTTACCTTGCTGCTGTTCTTGAATATCTTGTTGCTGAGGTATATATCAATTTTCAATTTTTGATTGCTATTAGAACTAAATTTATAAAAACAATTTTCGTTGATGCATATAAAGAAAATTACACATGAGTAAGATTGAAATTTGTTTTTTATTTAGGTGCTTGAGTTGGCTGGAAATATGCGACGCGTGATAACAAGAAGAATAGGATAACTCCAAGGCATTTGTCGTTGGCAATGAGAAATGATGCAGAGCTTGAAAAAATGTTTGGTGGAGTTACCATTGCTTGTGGTGGTGTTCTTCCTAACATCAATCCTATGTTGTTACTAAAGAAGACTGAAAAGGCTGCAACTGCAAGCAACACTCCATCAAAGGCTACCAAATCTCCTAAGGAGGCTTAGACAGATGTCTTCAGATTTTAGGTTTGGTGTGCGAGCATATCTTATGTAGCATAAATAATACATGTATATAGCATACCAAACTCCACGATTCACAAGGTTTAATTCAATATAATAAATGGAAACATTATATTTTTATTCCTTCTTCTTTTTAAGAAAGTTCATTAATAGTCGTGATGTATCGGGTTGTACCTAGATCTCTATGATCTATGTGTTGGCGTATTATTAATATGTTTTAATTCGATCTGGTTTGAAAATAAATAAGCCCTTTCGAATCATTTTGGGGAAAAGAAGAGAAAATTATTGTCCAAATAAATAATACCCAGACCCTGCATATAATATGCAATATCCCTACCAACTGAGGATAGTCCATTGTTTTTATCACAAGACCTTATAACACAATTATGGGTATTAATTGAAAAGTAAAATATTTGTCTCAAATGTGTATGATTGTATCTAAATTACCCTTTATATATAAATATGAATTTTGCTAACCAGTGTCCTAAGAGTACTCTTTAAAGATACTTAATTAAGAAATTATTCATTGAAAGAACTTAATATTTTAGTTTCTGATCCATTAAATGCACAATTTTTCATAAAACTTTACTATTTCAAGTCGTTGAAGAGTGCCCTTAGAGCCCTCGTTAGCATTTTCCTATAAATATATTCAATGTTAATTTTCCATATTAAAAAAAAAATTGGTACTATTAATAAAGATTATACTCCCTCCGGTCATATTTATAAGTAAAAAACAACTTTTTAGATGCATTGAATAATTAATATATCTCATTACATTTATAGATCAGATACATTGACTATTCAATTAACTTTTTTTTTTTTGGTTTATAAATATGATCGGAGAGAGCACTTAGAAAAAGAATAATAAATGCATAATTTTATTTTATTTTTGCAAATGATCTTATACGTAATGACATTTTTTTTTACAAATGGTCTTATGATTAGGAACAAAGAAAATGTTTTCGTTTACACGTAAGAATAATTGTCTGGTTAACCAACCTTGGCAAGTAGGCGATAGGGCCGTCCCTTCAGAGTACAAACAGATCTACAAAAATAATTTTTTATATATATAATGCAAGTTTGAACTAATATATACGATTAACGAGGAAATCATTTCAATTTTGTAGAGATGGCCAAGTGGTAGTAATACATGTTTATATCGTCATGGTCATAGGTTCAACTTTCACGGTTATGTTCCTTTCTTTTAATTATTTTTTGTTTGTTCTCTTTTTTTTTGACAATATATATTTACAAATAAAAACATGTATAACTTTTTTTTCTTATTTTTATAGGGCACTTTTTTGCAATTTTTAGCCTAGTATACAATAACAAAGCTCTAACAATTTATTACAAAAAAAAAAAAACAAAGCTCTAACAATAAATATTATAAATTTTTTATTTTATTAAAAAAAAATGCGTTTTTCCCTCTAAAATATCATTTGTTCGAAAAATATAACTTGAACATTGTTGTCCGTTCTTACAATCCCTACAATTCCTTTGCAGTTTATGTGGGAGTTGTGTAATGGTCAACAGAGACCTTTGATATCAATTACACAAGCAAACCTAAAAAAGAAAGAAAGATAATTTTAGAATGGATGACAAGTGAAGAATGAATGAACTTGTTGAAAGATGCAAATAGGTGTACAAACGTGTTTATGACTACAACCTTGCATCCTTCAACAAGTTCATTCATTCTTCACTTGTCATCCATTCAAAAATTAGTGTGAATGGAAAGGAATGTGTACAAAGAGGTGCTTTTGTACTGGATCCAGCTGGCCTACCAACTAACATATTTCTATCGGCAAGTCAACCGGATCAATTTCAAAACAACATCTTCATAATCATATATGCAGAATAATGATGAAAGACAAGGTCTTTCAAAATGATTGTTTTGAGTTAGATCTTGCTGCCTTATCAATTAACATATTTCTATTGTCAAAGCATCAAGATCTAGCTCACAACAACCTTATGGTATTCAGATTTGCCGCTTATTAGAATTTACAACAAATGAATCAAACACACTAATTAATAGAAGTTCATATGCGTCAAGGACTATATAATTTGTCGGTTCAATGTGCACGACATAAAAATCTTGTATTTGACATTATCAGATTATATAATATGAATGTATCTTTCATCCTACAAAGCATGACTTTTAATAAAGGGAATTTTAATTTAAGCGAATACATTAAATATAACAATCTCAAATGGATCAAACTTTTTTGAATTTCTTCAATAGATCTGACTAATGAAGCATCCAACTTGACCGGTCCGTTAGTATTGTTTGGTTAAATATCAAGAACATCATTCTCACGTCATCGTCGTTCATGAGATTCATCTGGGTGAACTGCACTCTTCCAACTGAGTCGGCCGATGGACGTCGATACTCAACACTATCAACCCTCCTTGTGTCTACGTGGTTCATTTGACGGTTGATTTGATTCAGCTGATCCTTAAACCTAAATAGTGTGGCATAATTTCAAACCTTGAATAGATAGGGTGGTTTTCCCATGTTGTAGTAAACTGCAACTAACTTGGTGTTTAGATCAATGACCAAAGTGTCCATGTTTTTTTTTATGTGGTTTACAACTTATGAAAACATGCACACTAATGCATAGAAGTTTATGCACATCATGGACAATAGAAACTTCTGGTGCAATGTGGACCACATGAAAAAATCATGTCCTGAACTGGTTAGATTATATAATTCGAACTCTCCCTCACCCTATAAAGTGCCAAATTTAACATAGTCATGAACCTGTTCAACATATACAAACCAAACATTTTCTAGGACGAGTTTGGTTTATATAATCTGAACTATCTCGAAGTTGGGACAATTACTTGCCCGATAAGAGTTACTCATCAAACACATTTTTCTTTGGTATTGACTGGTCAGACCACATTTTACCGTGTTTTTTTTACCGTAATTAATGGTTTATGACACTCTATGCATCATCCTTCACAAATTTCTCCTTATAAATACCCATCAATCCTCCACAATTTCTCATTCTATCATCTCACATTTTCTTTTCTTCTACAATTTGCTTCCTAATAGACGAAATTGACAAGTGCACCAAATCGTAACAAGTAATAAAGTAAGTAAGTTTATTGTTCTCCACATGGATTGTCATTCAACTTAATAATTAGTAAAACTTATTTCAAAAGCAAAAAGTAAATAAAAGTGAATAAACTAGGTTATTGTGATTCAGATGATTAACGACGATTATGGTTTACTTGAATGCCCCTTCGTCTTTATTGTCTTTTAAGAAATAAAACAACTTATGTGGTGAATCATTGATTTAGTGAATCCCAACGGTAAAACCCACATTGGTTTCTTTAGATAACTTGTGTAGGACCAACCAGAGCCGTGTACTACGTTTTTCTAAAGAAATGAGTAATGACGGAAACGACTCAAACCTTAACTTCCTAACCTCTATAAGAAGTAGTAACTAGAAAAGCCAATGATAAAATTTCGGGTTGCCAATGCATACTTTAATCCTACAGATCACTCCTTAAGGTTACACTCGTAGTTAACCAATTGAGGAAACATTAATGAACGGGCATAATCTAATTTAAATCAACACAATAAAAAACATAAACTGAATGAAAACTTTATTAATAAATTCCACAAATAAGAAAAGGTTCATCGTGGAACCATAATCAAGAGGTTTAGTTGCTCATGACAACATATATCATAAGAAAACAATAGAAAAACATACCCTAGAAAGAATAAAAGAATGAGCAATCCTGCCTTGGAACTTTGATGATTTACCCTTGCACTGTCAAATGTTTCTGAATAATAAAATAGTTTTGCAATAGTCTTGGTTTATAACATGATGTTAGTTATGGTTTAAGAGAAGAAAAATGAGTTTTATCCTCCGATCTAACCTGAAAAACATATGTTAGCCAATCTAAAAAAATGATAAAATTACAACTACAATTGGAAGAATGAAAAACGCACATAACAATTTTTTTAACTCTTCTTTCATTTTTTTTATTTTTTTTCAACTCTAATTATCTTCCAGATTTTTTTATTTTTTTTTTACAAATTATCTTCCAGAATTTGACACCAATAAATATGTCCACACCGCTAATTGGCTCCTATTGGTCCATTTCAGGACACACGGATCGCCAGGTAAATGAACACCAGCCATCGATAAGTTCTAATCCAACGGTGTACATTTTTTCAATGCAAGTCCTTACAACCACCGTTACAGTATAAATTTTCGCAAACACATTCTCCACTTTCATCTCATCATAATCACACTCTCCATTTCTTACATCACAGCGAATTCGTAGCAAAAAATCTAGGGTTCGAAATTCCAATCTCAGAAATGGACGCAAGCACGAAGACGAAGAAGGGAGCTGGTGGAAGGAAAGGTGGTCCGAGGAAGAAGTCTGTGACAAGATCCACCAGAGCCGGTCTTCAGTTTCCAGTTGGAAGAATCGGTCGTTACTTGAAGAAAGGAAGATACGCTCAGCGTGTTGGTACTGGTGCTCCTGTTTACCTAGCTGCTGTTCTTGAATATCTTGCTGCTGAGGTGAATTTCAATTTCAATTTTCCTATAATCTTTGATTTTCAATTTTGAAACCCTAATTTCATGTACAGGTTCTTGAATTGGCTGGAAATGCTGCACGTGACAACAAGAAGAACAGGATCATCCCTAGGCATTTGCTGTTGGCTGTGAGGAATGATGAAGAGCTCGGAAAATTGCTAGCTGGAGTTACAATTGCACATGGTGGTGTTCTTCCAAACATCAACCCAATCCTTTTGCCTAAGAAGAATGAGAAGGTATCAACTGCTACCAAATCTCCAAAGAAGGCTTAGATTTAGTTTCTAGGGTTTGGTGATTTAGTTTTTGTTTGGTGTTTATATCTAAGTTTAGCATAGCAGACCTATTTCGATGTGTTTGTAGCAATGTATTTTGGATCTCAGTGTTTTCTGATGTAGGAATCTGACTCATGAATGAAAACATCTTGTTTTTACTCATTTTGTTGCTTAACCAGTTCTACCTACTTGATGCTACTATGATTTTGTTGTGCCTACATCTCTATAATCTATGGCTAATAATGAGAAATTGTGGTTCAATTAATTCAATTTATGTCATGTAAGTTATTAATATCTAGGGAAATACTCCAGTAGATATCCCCATATGCCACTTTACTTCCTATCCTCTCAAAAACATACTAGACAATCCATCCAACTCTGTTTATTACATGAGATTATATTCTCGACAATCACTCGCTAGATCTTTTTCTAACAAAAATACTATTTAACAATATTATGTGTTCGATCATTAATATAAAATAATGATCTTTAACTTTAATTTTTTTCTTAAAAAAACAAACTTTACATTTTTAAAATTTAATATAAATAATAATATTAAGTGTCTGGTAAATGCAGCATAGTTGGTAGCTTCATGGACATTGAAATGTAGGGGCCGTTGTTCGAACCATAAATTCTTGCTTCTTCACACTTATAATGTGTGTAAGTCTAACCACTAAACTATTAGATAGAAAATAAATATTAATTGATCTAACTTTATTCAAAATTATTTTTAAAGTAACTTGTCCCCTCTCATAATTTAGAATCAATATTAAAACTTATTTGAAAAAAAAAAGTTGTACACAACCGTTCCGCAAAACTCAAATAATTCTATTTATGTACTTCTTCCGTCCCACAATAGATGACCTATTTGACAATATACAATATTGACTTAACATACTTTGACCGTATTTTCTACTAATATACAAAGATAAACATTATCATGTAAGATGTTGTTGGATTCTTCTAGATGAGTATTTTTAAAATATTAAACTTTCATAATTTTTTTTTAATAGAGAATTAAAAATATTAAAGATAAAAAAATATACATTAATATACGTGTCTGAGTCAATTGTGTCAAATAATATGGTACGGATGGATGAAGTACTCTCTTGTTCAGAACTATTCAAACTTTGCATTAATTATGCACAAATTACATATTGAATGTAGTTTCCTCTCCCTTGCCGTAACAAGATTGACCCTAGTCCCTACATTACCTCAACTGAGCTGATCAATTCAGAGCAAGTAACGAATCAACACGTTTTAAATAAATAAATTAAGAGATTAATTTCAATAAATTATGCGTGAAAAACACACTATACCAAAAACACAATTAACCCAAAATTACAAGATTAACCACAAATGCAGTTGCGTCATAGTGCAAGTAAGTTTTGTAAACGTGCTTCCACGCCACCTCTTCTACTTAGTGCAACCCAATTATATAACTTCTTATTCTGTTTCACCAACACTTATTCCTTAAGTATTAAGGTTATCCGTTCTTAATGATCATTCATTATTCATTAATCACTCATGTCTAGTTTTGTTTGGTTCCCTTCATGTTTCCGGCGAGTCGGGTCCACACTGCCCTATGCAACCATATGGGCGGTTCTTTTGATCGCTACCGCGGTGTTGGCGTCGTTGGCACCCGGTGTGGCCTTTATGTTTGCAGTATCTCAATCATCAAAGCCTTGTTATCATCATGAATTTGTCAGGATTCCTTTTGATTCTCCGACAGAGATGGTTTGTTTGCCGGAACATGTGGTGGTTAGCACTTCCCACTTTGATTTCTTCTTGCCCACGTTGTTTGCTGCTTTGGTTGTTTTTACTTCAACTTGCTTGCTTCGTTCTGTGCTATCTGAATGATGTACATTTATTTATTGATTCATAATTTTTTTTTTTATCTTATCGGTCTCTCTTTCCAATTCCAAGGGAAAATAGACTCGCATAGTTCGAGTTTAACCAGAGATAAGTAAAGTTTCATTAACGATGATAGTATTGAATTCATTCACATATACCATGATGAAATCAATGAATATATTATTTTTCCATAAAGTTAGAAACTTTCTAAAATTATAGTAATTTTAGTTTTTGTTTCTGGTTATCCAACATTTTCCAAGATTGATATTATGTTCTATTACTCTGCTGCTGTTTCTGTTTCTTTGTTTTCTGTCTATTACTTCGATAGTAATAGACCCGATTTGAGAAGAGATGAGTATTTACAGGTTGTAACTCTGATTCAATAGTCGAAACTCGAAATTGAATGGATTTACACTAGGATTTGTAATATCAAGAAAGTTGATATCAATTGAGTTAACAAAACTAATCATCTTCAAGAGTTTGCTGTATATCTAGGATCTTTCTCTTCTCTCTAGAGATCTTGACAGAAATTGTCATATATCTTGTTAACCGATCCTACATAATGAATCAATACATGCCTAAGTACTTTTTGTCAAGGTGAATAAGCTAGTTTATCACATGAGCCCTTAGGATAGGTTATTTCTATAATCACTGATAAAATAAATGGTTCTGTATAAACTTCAAATTATTTTTATAACCTACAATGAGGAGCTTATATTGTAATAATGTGAAAACAACTTTTGGAGATATCAAGCTATTTTTTATAAGCTCACTCAAACACTTACACAACCCATTAATGTATTGAATATTGCAGTTTTCTGCATATTGTATTGAATACATACTATTTACCAACCCATCAATGTTCTCCTAACTCTATTTACAATCTGATTTCTAGCAGCCACACTTGTTAATTGAAATTCACTGTTCTCATCCAAAAGAAATCTGTAAACCTCCCATTCATGCTCTGATGCCGAATACCTTCCTACTTCAGCCTAACACAAAAAGGGAATTCAAGGATTATAATATTTATTTATTACCTAACTAATAGTCTAATAGATAACATTGAATGCTTATTTTGAAATGTAGTCATTTTATAGTAATAAAGACACTATACTTCTTATCACATTTTTGAATTTTCTTACCGAGAAAATGCAGATTCCAAGTGTTTTAAGAGCAAATGTAACATCATAAAAAACTCGAGGTCTTCCATTTCCAGAAAGCTCAACTGGATTTGCAACCAATAGTTCGGTATCTGGTCCTCGATTTGCAATCGTAACTCGCAACGGATGTAGCATTTCAAGTTTCAAGCGAGAGCATAGTGCATTCTGCTTCTCAGGATCCAAAATCTTTTTCCCATCTTTCTGCTGAATAAATATGTCTAAATCACGATATCCCATGACATTTGGCAAAAATCGACCATATGAAATCTGCGGAAAAAATTTCAACTATCACTATACTGCTATGATGTAACAGTTTCCAGAACAAACACAAATTCAACACAAAGGATTCTGGTTATAGCAAAGATAGAAAAGCTATACCTTCAAATTCATGTCTTTCAAAGTTCTCAAAATGTCATAAAGAAGGCCCTTGTGATCAGCACATTGTATTTGAAGTAGTGTGTGAACTTGGCTTAGGGAATTGTCTAGTATTACATTGGCTTTTTTCAACTTTTTCATATCTGGGCTAAGAGCTTGTGAACGAACTTCGTTATCTGACAACTCACATTGAAATAGTTTGTTGGCTAGCACGGGCGACAGAGAAGAGATACCCTGATTATGTTCATATTCTGGTCCTGCCAATTGAAGTTCACATTTGATACATGAGTCTCCCAAAACAGCATTTAATCTTTCACATGTCTCATTTTGTCGCTTTCTTGTGTGTAGAAGTTCCCTATTAGAAAATTGAAGCAAGTTCGGTTACTTGGTGCACTCACAAAGACACCTGATACGACACTAACACCAGTACGTCAAGAAAATGAGTTAATTGAATGTAGTTGCATGCATCGGCGTCATGTCTGTGTTAGACACCGCATACACTTTTAATCAGAACTTCGGTACTACAGAGCTTATAAGCAGCTGTAGTCACCCTCTCAAAACAAAAAAAAAAAGCAGCTGTAGTCACTAAAAATAAAATTTGCAGCTAATAAATTCGTGGTTGCTAAGCCTGGTTACTTTCCATCAGTTCTAGCAATGAAGTCCACCAAGGCATTTAGAAAAAACTATACATTCAATATTTTGTATAAATGAAAAATACGACTCACATGTTGTCTGTTACGAAAAAGAGGTCCAACACTTTGCCATCGGGGGTTGTAGTCACTATCACCCTTTGAATTGTAAGTTCAAGTTCACACAGGACTTTTGTTACATCTAGAACAATATCAATCAACAATATTAGCATCACAATTACAGATGAAAGTGCCAAAAATATGCATATGGAAGATCACTTTGAGTGAAGATATTTTGATTACCGTGTAATAAGCCCTTTTGATCAAGGCAACAGAACTTCAATAGATAAACAGGAGAAGATGTGGTGGGTTTCTGGACGAGATAAAACGAGGCTAAACAGGGTGGACAAATTGCCTGAAGACGGTCTTTCAGATAAGAATAACTCATCCTAGGAAGCAATATAGATTGTGGAATAACCCACAATACAATGTAGCACCACACACCATCAGTTGAAACATCTGGATAATATTATTCACAAGTCAGGAATATAATGATCAACATCCCTCAAGTACATAACATAGGATCTAATGTTTGAATATAATCTTAACTATCTTGCAAGTCACATATAAGATTTGTGATTAGTTGACACTTGCCAATGTAAAATTTTGCATCCATAGTTCATCAAAATTAAAATATAGTTGGCCGTGTCAAACTTGTTATACATATAATAAAACTATGAGGTAATAATACAAACATGAACACCTGACATGACATCAACACGAATACTAGTGATATTGAAGAAAACAAAAGTAACTGAACGAATGACATGTGTCAGACACCAAACACACCTTTACCTCAATTTAATTGGAATATGTGCTATAACTAATGATAATGATATAAGTTTTGTGTGAAACTCTTTGAGAGAACTTATAAAAACAACCTACGACATGTTCATGAGTTGTTTTGAAAATATTTACACAAGTCATATTAAACTGTTTATAGCTTATATGAAAACAATTCAACTTCTATTTCAAAGAAGTCACATAGAATTGTAATATATAGTACCTCCTTTGAGAATGCAGAGACCAAAGTGAAGAATGAATCTGCATATATCGGAAGCAAGACCGGTCTTGTCGGGGCAATTGACAGTGATGATAAAAGGCTCACCGGGTTTGTTTCCCAGCTGAATTTGAACCGCGTCGTCATCGCCACCCCGCATCCTCCTCATCATAGAATTCAGACGGAAAATGATGATTTTAATAATGTTTCAGATGAAAGGGATAGGAAGGATAGCATGTGATGTGATAGTTAATGCAGAAATCTTTCAATCCCGACGTTACTACATTCTACTACATAGTTGTACTTGTTTATTGTAGGGGTCCACGTCAGCATTCTCGAAGGTACAAAGCTGGGACGTGGCGGGGTATGGGTAACTTTTTCTACTTTTATTTTTGAAGGAAATGATTTTTAGATATTTATTTTAAGTGATCGGAGCTTACATGTACACATCATTTATTTAAAATAAAAATGTATACTCAATTATAATTTTTTAATAATAATATTAATAAGTACTCAATTGTTTCAACCTAACATCTCACACATTTTTTTTAAATGAAATTTACTAATCACTAACTTTATATCATTATATTTTAATTTTTTAATATTAAAAAAATGTGGGTCTCATTTAAGATTGAAGTTCTTATAAGACTCCAACAACTTTTCTCTCCATTGGAGGTACCTAATAGGTACTAAGTTTTAAAAGTTTAAGACTCTTAACGAAGATAATCTTAGTTTCAAGATTTTTTTATCGGGTCTTCTAACAAGTGCTTTAAAGATATAATCCATTTGGGGTTGGCCTAGTGGTTGGCTTGGGATCTTGGAGTTTGCTCCTCCAAAGGTTTCAGGTTCGATTCTCTCTGATGTCAATTTCGGTGGGCTAAGTCCATACAGAGCTTGCTCTGGCTTTAAACGGGGCCCTCGCAAGTGGACGGTGGGATTGGTCCTCTCGGATTAGTCGGTCCTTGGATCGGATACCGAGTTTTCAAAAAAAAGAAAAGTGCTTTAAAGATATTGGTTAAGGAATCTATTAATAGATTTGTCTTAAAAATTAGGTTTTATTTTTGTCTTGGCAAAAATTACACTATTTTTTAATTCAAACCTATCTATTTTAAAACTTTAACCAATGTTAAAGATCATTCATTAGCATTCGATTTTTTTTCTTCTTTTAACAGTTAAGATGGATAACCGATGAGAAGTTGATTGAGATATGCGCCCACCAAGTAAGGGGAGTTTGGATTTGCTCAATTTACCTATCTTCAAGCGGATTTCACTAAAACAATGATAAGAAAATAAGTTAGGTCAAGCAACTCGATAATAATTGTTTCAACTCAACTCATTTTTATAAGAGGTCTCACTTAGTTCGAACTCGACTTGATTTATATTCACGAACAAAGTTTCAGTTTATTTGTTCAAATCACATAATATAAAAAATTATTTTTTTCGTAAAAGTAAAGTAAAAATTTTGAAGTCTTTGACCTTTGAAATTAATTTTTTTTTAGTAAAGACAAAGATTAAATTAATAAATTAAAGGTAAAGCAAGATAATCTTTTAAAGGGAACGACTTGAACTATGCGGTGGTGAAAATTAATTTTGAGTAAATTGATTTCAATAAGCTAAACATTTGAAGCTTTTGGGTTACCGTGGTTTTAAGGAAAACATGGATTGTAAAATGGAGAAGCAAACATGTACTAAAAGTAAGTTGAGAGGAAAGTGATTTTTGTTTGGATTCATTTAAGTAAAAGTATGTTGGGTTATAAATTTGGTTGTAAAAATCAATTATAAAACCAAAAGTTACAAATTCTAGCTTCTAAGTAGAATAAATTTTTGAGTCCATCTTTGCTTCATTTAAGTTTCCTCAATTTACCTCATTTCAAGTCATAGATGTGTGACATGTGAAAAAAATAAAATCAATGGGTGTGATTAAAAGGTTTGGAAAAAGTAATTCATTAATGAAGGAAAAATCCTACGCGTTACAAACTCTCCTTCTCCCTTCTCAGATAGCACCTTTCTCCCTCCCACCGCCGCCGCACCTCTCCCTCCATCCATCGGCGCACTCTCCCCCTTCTGCTCCACATCACCTCACCTAAATCATCCTCAGTCAAACTTTTCTCTTCACCGCCGCCGCTTTAAACCACCATCGTTAAGTGGTTGCAAAAAATGGTGATTTTATAGCCCTGAAACCTTAAAAATTCCACCTGGAGCTGAAATGGTTTTTTCAAATTTTGAATGGAGCTAAAATGGTTGTTTCAAATTTTGAATGGATTAAAATTAAGTTGAGGTTCTGTATTTTATAAAAAAAAAAATGTTTAAGAAGAGTTGCTTCCTTTTCTTGAAGGAATTCATTCCATAAAAATGATTAAGAAGGAATTCATTCCATAAAAAAATGTTAAAGAATAATTGAGTTGCTTCATTTCATGGATCGTGACTTTGTTCTCCGCAAAGTGTACCTCATTTTCTTTTTTTTGTATAGAAACCTCAAAGTATACCTTTTCCTTTCTGTTACAATAATTAGTACTTTTCCATTCCAAAAAGTGATTGATTAATCATATTCAATCTAAAATTCCTTAAATTCTTCATTTGTATCAGTTTGTAATACAATGGTCATATTACTTCAGATTTTGTCACAAACGTGTCTAAAAAAATATGGAATGTGAATGTATATGTCTTAATTTATACACGGAACAAGATTAAATTAGAAATTGTGATCATGTTCTATTAATGAATAAAACACTATACAACTGAAGCATTAAGATTCATATTACTTGTTACAATTCAAGAACTCATTTTTTGTCAACACTTCATCTCAACTTAGTTTTTGATCATATTACTAGCAAACCATATACTTTGGATTTTGTCACAGACGTCCAGCTTCCTCCAAACTGTTTTCAACTTCCTCGGAATAAAAAGATAAACCATTGAGGAAGATTTTCTTGCATATCAGGCTAAAAAAAACAAGAAGGACAAGACTCTCTTGCATGTAAATGAAGAATCGAAACGTTAGAGTCTCAAGCTCAATGTACAAAATTATCCAGTGTAGGAGAGGTGCATCAACTAGAGTTTAACTCTGGGAATTTTCCGCCTCCGCACTCCAAGTGTTGGTGAGTCGATACTTTCTTCAAATTCTTTTTCAAATATATCAAATATATGGTGAGCGGAATAGACTAATCTAACAAATAGATTTTTTAAAGCAATTTTTTGAGGCAATGATTTTAGGTAATTACTATGTTAGTTAATATAAGTGTTGGAAACACTTATATTAAATATTAACGGGGTTGAGCATAGTGAGTTAAATAACATGATTTCATACATAAACAGTGCCCGACGATGTCGTGAATATGATTATCTACAATAATTTTTATTTTCTTCATAAAATTTGAATAAATAATATGTTAACGATATGGATCCATAGATAAGAAGAGAATAAGTATATATAGATCTAAAAATAATAAATTATATTTAAGAAAATAACATGCAAAGTGAATTCTAACTCAAATTAATTAACCTTTTTTTGGTGGTGTCCGGGCTTCGAACCCCGAACCTTGCATATATTATCGTATTTGAATTCTCCGCACTTTTTGAATTTGATAAGTAACCCGATTCATATTTTATTTCCTCTACCTCACCTCTTCTCTTTCTCTCATCTTTTTATCTCTCTTGCGGTCTATTTTATTTTTCTCATTTTGCTGTTTATATATATATTTTTATTAAAAATACAATTTATCTTTTTTATATTCTCTCTCTTTTTCTAACTTCTTTTTCACTATTTTTTTCATGTATTCTCCAGTCCTTTTTACTCTAATTTATTTTACTCTTATGTGAAAAATACGAGAGAAATGTTTGTCACTGATACATAAACAATACAACATAAATTTTTGTCACATAAAATTATAAAAAAACACGAGACAAATATTTGAATACATAAAAAATGATAGAATTATTTGTCAGTAATAAATATAAAAAAGATCAGATGGGACCCATAGTGGTTATTGATAAATATAGAAAATACGGGACATATTTGTCATTGATACAAAAAATAGTTGGATAAAAATTTGTAATTGTCACATAAAAATATTGGATAAATATTTGTTACCGATAAATATATAAGAAACATGACACAAATAATTGTCATTGATATTGCAATTGATCAGTAAGTAAATTTTATTAATTATTTTATACCTTCTAAATACAAATGTGAATAATTTCCTTCAAAAAGAAATGTGAATAATTATAATATAATATACAAATTATAATTTGTTATAAAAACATATGTGAGACAAAAGCTTTGATAAAACACGTTTACTGATTTAATAAGGTTTACACGAAAGTGCAATATAACTTCAATTACATTTTTTTAGATGAACTTCAGTTATATCTTATAACGATTTTTTTTTTTGACAAGATCTTATAACGAATTTTTTTTTTTTTTTGAGAGATCTTATAACGAATTTCTAAAAGCTATATTTTCTACTTATCAACCTTAACTATCAAATAAAAATCAACGGACCCGTGGAAATAGATGGGTATTTTGCTAGCAAGAGAATAAAAGAGGAGAGGAAGAATAAAAGAGGCTAGATTAAATAAAAGAAAATACAAAGTCTTCACAATAATATAAGACAAATTGAAAACTAAAAAAGACAACTCTCAATTAATTTGCAATTTCGCTTTAAAGTAACACTACGGCCTTATTTTTTTTTTATAATAACCACTACGGCCTTATACACAACTTAATTTAGCATAAATATTTATCATATAAGTATTTGTGTAAACTTTTGATATAACAAAAACTAATTTAAAGGCAAATTATTTTCCTATAAGCAACTATCGATATAACAAAAACTAAATTAAAGTCAAATTATTTTCTTATAAGCTACAAGTTTTTTTATACGTTGTCTCGTAGATCTTATGAAGATGTCATAAGTTGTTTTTGATAAATCTCCTCAAACAATACGATAAGTATATTTATATGGGTAGATAAACTCAAAAAAAAAAAAACCCCTCAAATAAATGAATCTAAAGATACCCATTTTCTTACTCACATGCTAGAATTGTGAAGCTGCCGTTCCATTACATGCAAAACTTTTTGTAAAAGTGAACCTAACAATCTAAAGTTGGGAACTGAATGATCCAACCATTTCTTTGTGCGAGGATCATCACTTATTTACTTTACTCACTAACCTAACGCATAGTATACAAAGAAAGATAAATTGCATGTTTGGAATAGCATTACTATGGACCTACACATAGCAACCACCACAGGAAGATATCCCTTGGAGCTTCAATTGATTGCAAGGTTTTCAATATTCCAATTTCCAAACAAGCACAAAAGAGATTTCGAATCACTGCTATAATAAGAAATTTCAACTCAATTGTAACATTTCCAATAGGAGAAATTGGATAGAAAAATAAGAGAAAACACTCATATTGTATCAATTACATAACATGGCCAAGTGACCCTTCTTGGTCCTACACATTTTTTATCCATTGCTCTCCGCCATTACATGACCAATAGTAAATAAAAAAAAGAAGGTAAAAAAAACGATGCAACAAACTTCAAGCAACCTCCAACCTTCCTTACCACAATGCTCAATGTGAAATATCTAATAGTGACAACCACGTCTCGTATTATCAAAATATCAAAATATCCATCATGATATGAGGTGAAAGTGCAAAACCAACTTTATTTAGTTCTTTCTAGGAACCCCAAGCCTTAGACGGAAATCATCTTCCATAAGAGGAAGGCCATCCCGCAACTTGACCTTTGGTTCCCATCCAAGCAATTCTGTTGCTTTTGTTATGTCGGGTTTTCTTTGCCGAGGATCATCAGGGGTGTTCTCTACCATCTTTATCTCCACAGCTGGATTAATAAGCTGCAAAACCATCGACAAACTATTAACTAACTTCAAATATTTCACCTAAATCTTCATTATTAAATCACAAAGTTAAGTTACATGTAGTTAGTAAAATGCATATAATATACAATTCCTCGCAAAATATAAGACCTACACATTGATATTCAAATGTTACGTTTTCCATTATTCAGAGGTTTAAGCTTAAATATAGCATCAGGAATATAACAATACTCAGATAAAGAGACGTATTTGACATTCCAAAAGAACTAAAATGGTTTGTAACTGACCTCCTTCACATTCTCAGCAAGTTCAGTCATAGTAAACTCGCCTGAAAGAATAATATGAATAATCAATTCAAACAAGTACAACAGAAGAAGAAAAAAAGTGTGCACTGAACATAAGTATCACTAGTATAAGTATTGTAAAGAAACCTGGGTTCCCAATGTTGATTGGACCAGTGTTTTCTCCTTCCATGAGGCGAATTAGGCCATCAACCTAATACATATTAAAAATATAACAACCATAGATCAGCATTGATGTGTAACTCTAAAAGCAAAACACGATGAGCAACACTTCATATATACCATGTCAGAGACATAGCAGAAACTGCGAGTTTGTGTTCCTGGAAGTTGGACTGTTAAGGGCTCACCACTGCAACACACAAGAACAAGTAACAGTTAAGAATCCAGTTTCAAAATAGTGCAAAAGAAATTGTGACTAGTCTACTAAATCAAGGTATTCAGATCAATGACTCGTAATTTAACAGATAAACAACTAGCTATTCGAGTAAATATATCTGTTGTTTATAAAGACCGTGTTTACAGTATATATTTTCTTTTCATAAGAGTTAACAGTACATCTGTTACGAAGTTTTCTCATAGAAATTATTTTAGTCAACCAGATCAAAACATTATTTAAGGACTTACCGAATTGCTTGAGCAATAAAGTTGCTGACAACACGCCCATCATCGATATTCATGCGTGGTCCATATGTGTTGAAGATTCTAGCAATGCGTATTTCTGTGAAAATATTATTCAGTTAACAAAAGATGAAAAAAAATGAATTGGCAATATCCCCTATCAATGAGGAGTTACTTGTTTGGTGAAGAAAACATGGCATAACATTACCTAATCCATGCTGCCTATGATAATCAAACATCAAAGTTTCTGCCACACGCTTGCCCTCATCATAGCAACTCCGAACTCCTGTTGTGAAAAATTCTTAAATTACACTAAATCTTTGAGGCCATGGGTTGCAAAACATGATCATTTGTCTGAAGGGGACTGTTAATATAAAGTAACCCAAAGCAAGTGGCAAAAGCCTCAGTCATCAAGATTCAAGATACTAAAACTTCAAAAGAAATGACATATCTTAAAAATTTAACATTCTTTGCTACAGTTTGGAAATATATGGGTGTGGGGGTCTTATTTTAAAAATATAATTCAAAGAGAACATATATTCAAATGTTTAACTTTGTACGTAACTGAGAAAATGGTTTGTCCATTAAAAAATGTTTTTGAAAAAGACACATTGCTTTGAATTATAAAAACTAAATGATAATGTAAATCCACTTAACCAGTTAACCAAAAATAAACCACTAAATTAGACTATCCGGTTTGGCATGCCATAAAACAAGTTTGGATTGAGGATAAGTATGTACCAATAGGATTGACATTTCCCCAGTAAGTTTCTGGTTGTGGATGGATAAGAGGGTCTCCATATACTTCTGAAGTAGATGTAAGCAAAATCCTACAAAAATTAAGATTTCGTAAAACCAACTGACACTAGCAGTTTGATTATCGACAAAATATTTAAAAGAAGAAAAGAAAAAATTGCCAACCTTGCTCCAACTCGCTTTGCAAGCCCAAGCATGTTCAGTGTTCCAATTACATTAGTCTTTATTGTCTGTAAAGTTATTCCTTTAAATGTTAGATAATTTGAAAGGTCCATTAGACAGATAGATCAATCAACAAATGTACATAATCCAAGTTACCGGGCATAATAATATTAATAATGATGATGATTATGATGATGATAAAACTCGTACTCCCTCCGTTTCAAAATGAGTGTCGTTTGAGGTTGTTACACACATATTAAGAAATGCAATAATGTTGTCTATAGAAATGACGCTTTTACTAAAATAGCCTTGTTAACTATTGGTGCATTTCTCATCATTATAAATTAAAGTAAAATGTGGTACTTTGGAAGTAGTGCGCATAGTAATAATTAAGGGGTACTATTGGGAAAAAGTAAAAAATAGTGCATTGAAAAGTGAGAACGACATTCATTTTGAAACAATTTTATTTTGCTAAAATGACACTCTTTTTGAAACGGAGGGAGTACATAAATTTAAGGGGGAGACAAAGAAAGGGTTCTGTGAGATGCTTTTGTAAATGTTATAGGTAACAAGCAATGAACCATGAAGCACTGACACAGTCACGGATACCGGAAACGCTGACATCAGTAAATATTTGAAAAAATTAATTAGTTGAACGTAAACACATGTGTCAGTGTCATGTGGGTGCCCGACACCGAAATGCGTTAGACACTGGACATGCCTTCCATCAAAAGTGTCGGTGCTACAGAGGAAATAAAGCCTTTTAGACAGTTCATAGGATCATGTATAAAGACTATAAAAATCCTACCTTTACAGGATTGTATTTGTAGAAAATTGGAGAAGCAGGGCAGGCAAGATGGTAGATCCGATCGACCTCGACCAACAGTGTCTCTGTCACATCTGCTCAGGAAAAAAAAACAGAAATGAATGTTGAGTTCTATAGTTTATTAAAAAAATGAAAGACAATGGGAAACACAACACAATATCAAAGGGCTCATGCAGGAGCATCGTCATTCGTGTTGTACGAGTACAATATCAAAGGGCCAGCTGATTTAAAATGGTAAGTGATTTGCAGTCAGTTTAATATCTTAATTTATAACCAACATGCTTCTGTCGCAGGTTTCATTGTTTTTAAGACCACTAACAAGCTATATTTGACACCCTAAATACAACGAATGTACTACCATAGGACACAAATCTAAACATCAATTTCAAATTCTTATATGCAATAATAGAGTCAGGCTGGAGATGATTGTGATAGAAAAACTGATGAAATTATACCGTGACGAATTAGCTCAAATCTCGGATGACCAATCCATTTTTTAAGGTTGTCTTTACATCCAGTGAAGTAATTATCAGCTACAATTACCTGAACAGACAAACATAGTGTTATGTTGTACCGAAACTTTGTCAAAGCTAGTAAACTTGAATACTAAATACACAAAGAAATAAGCCATGCAAACCTCGTTTTTCTCATTTTCCATCAATCTGTCAACAAGGTGAGAACCAATAAAACCAGCTCCTCCGGTCACCAAAATTCTCATATTGGACTGGTTCAAGAATGAAATGAAAAAACCATGACTAAGAATCCATGAATAAGAAATAACTACTACAATGAATGATCCCGGCCACAGCAATGCTCTGGTAATCACAAACTTTTCGATTGTGAGATAATACGACGTTATGTCTTATGCATGTGAATGGATCCTCTCACTAAAGTACATAATTCACCAACACATTTCGGGGTTAAATCTGATACCCTTCCCTGAATTACTAAATGATAGCATGCAATGACTACAAACCAATAGGCACATCAGGAAGAAAAAAAAACTAAAGATCCATTCTTAAAGGCAAGAGAGGAAGCTCACAGGCACAACTAAGTAATTATCTGATGCACAATTTATGCTTTACATGTCAGAATCAAATTCAACATTATCAGTGTCAAAATAAAACAATGCACCAAACACACACAATAAAAATGACACGAATTTGGCAAAACATGATTCAAGAAACAATCAAAATGACAAAACGGCGCGAATAAATGCAACCATGCAGCAATTCACCTGAAAGAATTTGGAAAATCGCAACGGAGATGGCAGGGGAGGTTGCTTTGTTGTTGTCTGCTGATCTCCATTATGTTGATCTCCATTAGTCAAATTCGCCGCCATCGTCAAAATCTTCAAAATTCAATAACTGAACAAATTTACAAAACAGTCAATTCTCACACACATAAACTATCAGTTACCAAAACGTTACAAACAAAATCACACAGTTTCAAATCTATGCAAATAGAACAATTACCTGAAAATGAAACTTTACAAAAGACCAATAAAAAACCCTTAATCCCAATTATGTTACAAATAATCCATGATCAAAGCACCATTTTATAGAAGAAAAAATTTGTTAAAAAATGAAACTTTTTCCCACCAAACACTAATTTGATACAAAACGTAAACTGATTATAAACTAAAAGTGTGGAAGCCTTGAAACTCACGGAAAGTTAAATTGAACACTGAACAGCATGATAATGGGTCCACCGAAAAAGTGAAATCATAACAAACATTTGAAAACAGAAAAAACCCACCAAACATTGATTAAAAAGGAACAAAATTGAAGCTTGATTTTGATAGTTGATTACCTATAGTATAATCGGTGTGAATATTTTGTGGATCTGATCTGAACTGAAGAGGTGATGAAAATGTGAATGTGAAGGATGCAAAATGCAAAGATTGTTTTGTTCCTCAGTTTGGGTGTTGCATGTGTGATGTCGTGTCTTCGTGAAAGACATCAAATGGCAAATACACTCACTGTGACATTTTATTTTATTTTTTACAAAAGTCACTATGACATTTATGTTTTTTTATCTGCCTTGACCCTCAAATAGATAAATTGTTGAATAAAGAAGGCCATGTCCTTGTAAGTCACACTTAAATTGGTCATTTATTTCAAATAGTTTAGTGGCTAAAATTAATTTTTTTTCAAAGTGAAGTGTCTAGGGTTTGAACTTCGGCCCCTGCATATAATAATGCATGTCCCTAAACAAGTCATCTACTCTATTAATATTTTAAACTAATCTTTTCTTTGTCAAAAGTTTCTCGTCAATTCCTCAAAAAAGTTTCAGCCAAGTCTTTCATTATGTGACAAAAACATAAAGACATAACATAATTGAAAAACTTTTAACAAAGACTAATTTAAAATATTAATAAAAATTAAGACTTATTTGAGATTGACTTAAAAAATAGGAATTAGTTTGATGGCACTTATCCTTGTTCAATAAATATATATGTATAGAGTAGACCGAATTCACATGGAATAGATAATATAAGTTTTCTTTACACTTTTCTTTTTTAAAAAAAATTAGTAGTTCAATAATTCTGCATTAATAATATCATATTAGTAGTATGATACTTTTTTTTAAAAAAAAGCGTAATATTATAACAAAAACATTTTTTTAGAGCATTATAACTTAGTCTCTAGCATAAGATGTGTCAAAGAAAAACTAAGAAAGAAAAATATTTGTTACATCTGATTACCATAGATAATGTAAGCGACATAGCCACAAAGAAGACACGCTTAATACAAAAAGAATACATAAGCTAAATGAAATAAACAAGAACTCCCAAACATAAAAGGGGGTTAAGCCACCGCATGTGGTATTTGTAAGCAAAATTAGGATGATTTGCCTTCAAACACCAAAATGATTGGAGCTTAATTTTATTGATAAGCTGATTGATAGAACTCCCATTTTGTTGAAAAACTCTAACATTCATGTCACGTCAAATAATCCAAACGCAAGAAAGCAATATCTATATATATATATATATAAATCCTACTAAGAATCATACCCTAAACCCTACTTTTTTCCCCATTTTTTATGAAAAAAATCCTACTGGAGATCAAACCAGGTACCTCGTGCTCCCATTTCACAACTATTACCACCAAGGCACTAATGATTTTGATGACTTGTGTTTGTTTAAAGGTACTTCGTGCTCCCATTTCACAACTATTACTGCCAAGGCACTAATGATTTTGATGACTTGTGTTTGCTTCAATGTTATGCATTCAACACAAATCTTGGGTCCTATTTCTTTCAATCTCACAATCCCTAAATTATTTCTCACCATCATGCAATTGAACCTAATAACCATAACCCCACCCTTTTTGGCAGGCCTAATTAATTTTTATGAAAAATAAATTCTGCAAGGAATTGAATCTGGTAGCACATGAAAAATTTATTTTTTTTAAGTCACTAACGTCATTGCAATTCCTTTTTTTATAGCAGTTCCTTTTCATTATAATTTTTTCTTTCAATTACCACATAACGGTTCCTTTTATTATTATTTTTTCTTTCGATTACCACATAATCGTTCCTTTTCATAATTATTTTTTTTATTTCGATTACCACATAGCAGTTTCTTTTTCATTTCATTTTTATAGATTTAACAACCTTTGTGGTTAAGACTGATTTTTTGGTGTAGACTTTTGTATATATTTGTTCTTTGATTTGTCTTTTTTATTGCAGTCCATCTTTTGTTTTGTTGTTTTTTGAGTTAGTATGATTACATAATACTGAATATAACTTTAAAAGTAAGAATATAGTCAATTTCATAGTTATATACAAAGCTCTAAAAGATCCGTGCAAGCAGAAGTTAATTTGCTTTCGGTGTCTATTTCACTTCCAATCAATTTAACTTTCAATTCATTTAGTATTCTAATGTCAATGCACGAGAATTTTAGTAGATATTATTTATTTTTTTACCTAAAATGACTTAATTTTACCAAGGACATATGATATTAACGCACAGTGAGATCAATTATCTCATTCATGCATATATCTAATTATCCCACTAACAAAATATTTTATTGATCATAATGTGCCTCTAATTTGAAAATAAAGATGGGTGAGAAACAAACCAATGAAATAAATAAAAAAAAGGCTAAAGTGCATTTTTCACCCCTTAAGTTTTAAAAAGTTGCGATTTTGGCCCCCTATGAAAAAAAATGACAAAAGTGACCCCCCATGTTAAGGGAAATATGCTCTTTAGATCCCCTAACATAAGGGAAATATGATCTTTTGACCCCTTATCTTCTCAAAAAGTTGCAATTTTGGCCCCTTTTTTGGGACACGTGGCATCTTCTCAGCAATTTTGGGACGAAAGGGGCCAAAATTGTAACTTTTTTAATAGGGGGTCTAAAAGTGCAGTTAAGCCTAAAAAAATCCTCAAATCTTAACTCTCTAAGAACAAATATTTGGAGATGTGTAGAAATGAAAAATAATGGATGAAGAGTGGGAGAAAAACAAATGATCAAGAAATGGAATGGAGAAAGAAAGATGGGAAAGAGGAAAAAAAAGGAAAGAAAAATAAATCAGAGAGAAACTGAATCATGATAAAGTGATATGTGGAAGATAAGGAGACAAAACTGAGATGTCAAGGAAAAGTTTTCAATGGAAATCAAGGTTGCAAAGATCATTAATAAGAGACAAGGACAATCATGATAAGTGTTCAAAAGTGATCTTATTCATGTGTTAGTTTAGGCATTTTGGTGATTTGTTTTACAAGTTATTGATGGAAAAACTTCAATTATGTGCATTAATGCCATTTATGCTTTGTATGCCTTACTCAGCCCTTTTTGTGCAGGAAAATACAAGCAAGGATCAGGAAAGAAGCTCATGAACCAAAGTCTGCACGCTTAAGCAACCTCCCGCACGTTTAAGTGTGCACGTTCCAGTAGTTTGAGCCCTTCCATGCTTCCAGCACGCTTAAGCGTAGTCCTTCATCTGCAGTGGATAAGGCACACATAGCAGCTTTTCAATGGCCAACAGAAGATTTTCGAGCCGCACGCTTAAGCGTCCTCTCGCAAGCTCAAGCGTGCATTGACAGCTTCATCCATATAAATAGCTTTTCTCTCATTTTTGGAGGATCTTCTTCATTCTTTTTGCTATTTTTCCGATTTTTAGAGAGAGAGAGAGAGGGCATTTCTAGAGAGAACAACATGAAGCAAGAGTGTTAGAAGTGGATTCTTTCCAAGATTTGTAGGGAAATCATGAATCTTGTCATGAATCTTCATCTTTTCTTCCATTTTTGCAAGGCTGCTATGAAAGTAAGTAGCTAAATCTATCCTTTGGGGTTAGAGATACTTGATCAAGTTAATATGTACTCTTTTTGATACTTAAATATATGATTCTAGCAATATTTTACTTGATGTTGATTTTATTCTTGTGTTTAATATTATATTTATGATTTGAAATGATGTTGAAAGATGCTTTTGAATCTAGGGTTAGAATAATAATCTAACAAAGCTTTAATTCTAGACATGGAATTTAGGTTTTGATAATCACTTTGAATATTGGAACTCAAAGCTTTTTTATCGTTTAATAGTTCGGGAAATCGACAATACAACGATGCAATCGACTATTGGATCGTTTAATAGTTTGGGAAATCGACATTTAAATGATCCATTAGACATGAATATTTGGACACGAATGATGTTGTTGAGTGATATGTGATAATATCGAGTAAAGCTAGAATCCGTTTAAGCGATCATTAGAATGCACTATTTAATGCTTGATCAACGACTCTAACCACAGGCGCGAATTGCCCGACCTCGTCTCAATTTTATTGCTATATTCCAATTTAGATTAGTTTTTAATCAATCAACCATTTGAACCATAAGTTTAGAACAATATTGATTGTTGAACAGCTTGAATATCGCGCTAGTCCCTGTGGAGACGATATACAAATATACTTACTTTTGATACTACATCAAATCACTTAAACATGTCGGAGTATATCTTCCAACACCAATATTCTCATATGGTCAATATATGTTGCAATTTCAAGAGTGATTCTCAAGAAAAGGTTTGAAGATATTGATAACCAATGAAGATGGTGAAGATGATATCGTTGCATCAAATGTGGTTTACAAAGATTTTTTTAGAAATGTGTAATAATTTGTATCTACGTTTAAATTTTAAATGTTTTTGGTTGTTTATGTTTCTCTCCGACTATAAGTTCAATATAAACAACATCATTAACATTTTCATAAATAGTGAATCACGACATAGTATTAGGTATTACATCAAATCCAACCCGTGCATCGCACGGGTGTAGGTCTAGTTAAATAAAAAGCAGAACAAATATTTTTTGAGAAGACACCCAATGATCGGAATTGGATAATATGATCATTTACATGAGCTGAAACCAATCCAAGCCAATTATAAATTTCATACCAAATTTGGCCAAAATAGCCACAAGTCGAAAAAACATATGATCAATATCCTCTTCAGAGCCTGATGTAAGATTTTTACATGTCATAAAACTATTTACACGTAAGTATAATAGGATCGTTTCAGCAGGGAGTTGCGTATTTCATAAGCATTTTCACAATGTTCATCACATTAAGTGTTTGGGTATAAATTGTTTGTTTGTGTAAAACTATTGTTCTATTCGACATAAAAGTAAAACGAGAAGAGATAGGGCTATTTCGCTTGGGGTCAGAGACATCAACCAAGCGTA
>Ga0315913_1000355_pt1 | contig 38704 bp, 23 predicted proteins | sample MpolsnodulesMG_FD_207736 | JGI IMG/M metagenome (GOLD analysis project Ga0315913, IMG submission 207736) | Medicago polymorpha root nodule microbial communities from Los Angeles, California, United States - small nodules | ecosystem: Host-associated > Plants > Roots > Nodule | place: USA...
AGACAACATTTTTTATATTCTTCCTAGATGAGGTATGAAATATCATTACAAGTTACTATAAATGATAATGAATAAAAACATCACATGCCTTGTCAGTGACTAAAACACCAAAATGCAGCTTTGAAGAGAAAAGAGTTGCTGCTCTGCTCCTTCATCTTTCCTTTCAACAACTACTGGTGGAGGTGGTGCTGGAGATTACTGGGATGAGGCGCAAACTAGGTCATTCTCCTTAAAACGTTTCGTGGTAGTGCTGGAGAAAACTCTCTAACTACCAAATTGTTATGGTACATTTTAAAGTCTAACATTGCTTGAGAAACGAGGTCAAAGGTATTTTATACATAACACCCACATTCCTCATCCAAACGAGCCACCTCTTATAAACACAAAACCATGAAGGATTTACACAAAAAACGAACAATACCTTGAAAGGTAGTGTGGTGAACTTGAAGTTGGAAGGAAACAATGGCATCGTCTATGGGAAAGAGACCCATCAACTCTCCAATAGCCTCGACTGAAGATTGCCCCGATACGCCTTAATGTCTCACATTGCTTTGGAATTGAGGTCAAGAGTAGTTTATAAATAACACACTCCTCAATCAAACGAGACACCTGTTGTAGCAACAAAAGTAAGTATTTATGTTATCGTCTCCACAGGGACTGGTGCGATATTCTAGGCCGTTCAACAATCAATATCGTTATGAGCTAGGGTTGTCAGGTATTTTGTTTCATGGACTATCAAACTACGAGATTGTAAATGGAACGAAATACCTGACAACCGCCTTCACTCGCCTCCCGAGTGAATATGCTCGCCGTGGCGAGTAAACATGTGCTTCTGCCTATTTCTTGCTTTTTCTACTCGCCATGGCGAGTTGGAGAACTTGGGAGGCGAGCAACTTTGACCTTCAGCTTTGACCTTTGCATTTTTTCATGTTTTCCTTGCTTCTTAAGTGTCTAGGCGTGCATTTTCCTACAAAGAGTTGGCATTAGATGTGAAAAGCATAATTGAATGATTCTTCAATATTTGTGAGCTTTTCGCAAGATAACTTGCAAACCAAGTAATCAAAGTGCCTAAAATATATAGTCTATTTAACTCCTTTTTGACACTTATCAACACCTTATATAAAAGAGAAAACTGTGAAACAAAAATACATCGAAATGTAGTGTGACGTACTTGACGTTGCAACAAAACAAAAATCAATAGAAAACCAACATAACTGTTGAGTTTTTCTTTTGTCGATAAAAATGTAAGTTGAGTTTTGATCAGATTTATATTCTTTTTATACATGAAACTTTTATATTTTATATAGTTTCCTTAAAAAAAATTTGCCAACCTGACATTGATTGGATCAAAGTTTTGATTGTGCGTGTTGTTAACATTCATATGGATCATAAGTTTTAAACAATTTTCAAATATTAGTTCATCTTAGATTATATGAAATACTTTTCCACTAGAAGCAGCCAATTTTTTCTCTCCTAAAAATATATAAATTTGCTCATAATTTTGTGCTAAGAAGAATGATACGTCACATTCAACATATGAGTTGCTAGTTGCAGGTAGTGAGTATGGAGTATAGTCTATGGAATGGAATGAACTTGAGCCAGCCAACCAGGTGTGTGAATATGGCGCCACGAACTTAATCAATTCATGTGACAATTATATATGATATAAATTCATCCAGCACACTTTGTCAAAAAAAAAAAAAGAGTCATCCAGCACACATGCTACACGTATACAATTTTCTATTTTTGTATTCCAATAAAAAACAAATTATATTTTATAGGGTCTTGTTAACGAGTGCCCCCAGACACTCTTTAAACATGCTAAATTAAATAGTTGTTCTTTTAAAATATCAAAGTTTTCAATTTTCAATGCACTGATTACACAAACTTTTATAAAAAGTTACTATTTAAAGATCTTAACTAATGTCCTGAAGGCACTAGTTAACATTTCCATATTTTATATACCACATGATCAATTGTTTGTTGACATAATCAATATATACTAATTGTTAAGTTATGAATAAATATTACAATGATCGGAACTGAATTTGATACTTTAAGCAATGTTGTTCATGGAAGAAAGAATGTGATTGAAAAGCAATACTTCACTAAAAATGTTTGGCCAAATTCTCCAACAAAAATTAATGATCAACAAAATGAGTAAGTACTTTGCACGAACAATTTTAGTGATAAAAATTAGAAAGTTATCAATCACAAAAAATGTAATGCAAAAATGTTTCTCTAATTTGATATCAACATTATATCTTTGGTTTTTAACTTTTATATTATCTTTTCCTCTTCTTGATTTCTACACTACACTTATTTGAGTTGTATATTATACTATCTTTTCCTCTTCGCGATCATAACTTATACATTTATGTTAATGACATTCTTCATATTAGAGATGTTTTATATGACGTGAATGGAAATACAACATTGATGCATGTACTTAAGGAACATAATATGTGTGCAGATTTTATGACTAAGGAAGAATCACATGCAGAGTGCTTGACTCACTGAAACTGTCCTCCGTTTGACATAAAATCTTTCATCATGAGAGATAAACTTGAAACTTAATTTCATCTTTTTTTCCCTTTTGGCTCGTTACATTGTACCCCATTAAAAAAAATACGATTTGTATGTGTCTAAATAACACATCTCTAATCCCCTAAAAAATCTCTAATATTATATTAATAACATATATGTACATAACTACATATATATTTATTTGGAAAAGTAGTCTACTAATTAAGACTACAGATCTGAGTATATAAAAAATCAATGAAGAGGCTACGTAAGCTAAAAGCCTATAAAAAACATGGTCGGTTGGTTTATCTTATCCTTGTCCTTTACTTCAAACTATACACACCACAAAATATATTTATTCAATTTTTTTAAAACAATGTATTAAAAATAGAAAAATGCTAACATGTATTCTTCGGATACTCTTTAACAACCTTTAAATATTAAGTTTCTATTAAAATTGATGCATTCAATGCATTGAAAATTTAACTATTTAAATTTTCATATAATTTTGTTTTCAATTAGGAATTCTTAAAGAATGTTCTTAAAACATTTGTTAACAAAACTCTTATAAATAATAAACAAAATATTGTTTTAATACTAGCCACACATACACGTTTAATTTAATTAAAATGTATTGTGAGAGGGACTTTTAAGGTGAACCGCACCTTTGTAAACTTTTAAAGAGTGTTAAGAACACTCTTTAAAGATTTTAAATAATAAATTTTTATAAAAATGTATATTCAATGCATTAAAAATTGAAATATTTAATTTTTTTTTTAGGGAATAGTTTCTTAATTTGAAATTATTAATGAGTGCATAATGACACTCGTTAGCTAAACTTGAGTTAACTAAGACAATAATTTGATTGATGTCAGGTTAAATACATTGTAATTTAATAAATCTAAAAAATAAAATGTTTTTAATAATTAAGACCTATATGCAAGTCATACAAATTAAAATTTTGTGCACTGCTATCATTTTTTAGAGTGCAAAAATAATTTTAGTAGGGTTGACCATGAAAAAACATGTGTATGAAATAAAACATGGTTGAAAAATTTCTTAAAAAAAAACATGGTTGAAAATTGTTATCCTCATCAATGTCACATTCACATTTATAAAACGTGTTATTGTCTTTATATATCTTCTTGTCTTTTTCTTCTATGTGAAAACATCAAAAGTTCACATTTTTGCACACAACCGAAGTAACATACTTGCCACAAATTCTCTTCTTTATCTCTGAATCAACCTCAAGCTTCATCCATGGCGTCTGAACCAACCTTTCTTCGTAACTACAATTCCGAGGGCCATAAAGATGACATCTTTTGTTCATACGATGATTATACCAACGAGGATTCTTCTTGTGGCACTCATATTGATGATTCCAATAAGGTAATATACCCATATGGGTTCTTGATCCTTTTGGTTGTTGATTTCATGCGTTTTATCCTTTTTAGGTAATTTTAGAATTTGGGTCATGTTCTTTGGATGAAAAAGTGAATTGCTTTTAGGAAAGTTTTCATTTTTTAGCAATATATTATGATTGTTGGTAAAGGTATTGTGTGATTTTGTGAGAGGATTACAAGGCTTTGAGTCTAATCATTGTGCTGATCCTGTTTGGTGGAGAAGAGATTATTCCATTATTAACAACTTTTTGTGGAAACTGCTTGATGATTTGATCTCACTCAAAAGTGATTTATCAATCATTTCACCATTGGAAAAACTTGAAAATGTAATTTTTTTAACCATGTTATTGGTGCGAAGTATTCGGGGACGGCTGATGACTAATTTCGGTCGAGAACTTGACGGGTTTCCCCTCCCAACCATATTTTTTCCATCCACATGGTTAAGAAATGGGGCTTATTTGAATGTAATCTATTTTTGGTTTATTCTAAGAGAAAATAGGTTACACAGCGACGGTGTAAAATAACTTCACACTGTCGTCCAATAACAACCGTGAATTCCGCCAAATTATCCCACTAAACCCCACTTTTATGGTATGACGTGGAGGTTGATTTCTATTAAACTCTTATGCTAATGTAGATGCATGATTGGGCGAAAATGAAGAAGTTATTGAGTTCATGTACTTATTTTAGTGTACTTAAAAGTAGATGCACTTCTTCAGCAAGGATTAACAGGCCTAACTTGTTTTCCATAAGAATTAAGATAAGCAAATTGTGATAATCTCACTGTGTTTAGTGGTTATTAACTTCCTATTCTGGTTAATTACAATTTCGATGAACCCAAAAGGGAGGCCTTTAGTAATCTTGATCATTCTCAAGCTTATAATTTTTATATGGGTGTGTATAATTGTGATGATATGGAAGATGAACATACCATCAAACCTTCTGACTGGTGTGATGATTATGAATCATGTGTACTTTATATACGCCTTTCAAGTGATTATGAGTCTTATATCGACAAAATTTACCTTTTTACAGGATTTTCACATTTCAAGGATGGTAAAAACATCAACATTTCCTGTTACAGCTTATAATTCACCTGAAGTTTCTTTAAGCCAAGATGTTATTGCAACAACGGTTGAGAAGAGTATGAAAACATGTACCGATAGCCTTATGCGGTTTCTTGAGGGAATCAGCTCTAGGCTATCACAATTGGAGTTATATTGTTACAATATTGACAAATCAATTGGAGAAATGAAATCGGAGTTAACTAGTGACCACGAGGAGGCAGATTCAAAACTCAAATCTCTTGACAAACACCTTCAGGAAGTAAGTGTTATCTTTAATTGATCGATTCTGCCCTATCCCCTGAGTTACCTTACCAAACTAAGAACCTGCCATACATTGAATAGTTTGCTTTTCTTAGCTTACAGTGTACTTTGTTTTTCTAAATTTGCTGTCTGTTTATTTTTTTGTGTTGGTAATGTAGGTTCATAGGTCTGTACAAATTTTAAGAGACAAACAAGAGCTAGTTGAGACTCAAAAAGAATTAGCCAAACTTCGACTTGCTCGGAAAGGATCACCTTCCTCAAGCCATTCACAGTCCAACGAGGAGAGATTTTCCCCTTCTGCAATAGATCAAAAGGGAACTGATAACGCATATGTTACATCATATGATCCACATAACCAGCAGCTAGCTCTTACCCTTTCTCATCAAGTTGCCTTCCAGCAACAGCCTATAGCCCCCTCATCTCAAGCTTCATCCCCGAATGTGACCGAAACCACACAACAACCTCGTTATTACACGCTGCCCACGGCTTCACCCAACCCACCAGCTGTGGCCCAGCTTCCTCAGAATCAGTATTTTCCTTCTAATCGACAGTACCAATATCATCCATCAACATTATCTCAAGTAACCCAGTCCTCGACTGTGCAACAATTTTCTCAGTATCAGCAGCCGCAACAGAAGCAGCAATGGTCTCAACCGTTGCCTCAGCAGGTGCAACCTATGCAACCACCCTTAATGCATTCTCAAATGAGACCCCCATCTGTAAATGCTTATGCTCCGTACCTTGCAAGCCAAGCTACAAGTCCACCTCCTACCGACACATTTTCGAACAGCATGCCGATGCAAAAGCCATATTCAGGGACTCCACCACAAACAAGGGGTCATCATCCAACCCACCAAGGTAATCTGTATGGAACTAGTGGGGTCCACGTGACGCCTCCTCCTGCGAGCGCGTATGTGATGAATGAAGGGGAGGGTGGCAGAGCAAGTTACCCTCCTCAACCTTCTCCATTTGCTCAAGGTGGATATCCTCCTCAAAATGCTTCCCTACAAAATCCTGCACCGCATAATGTAATGGTCAGGAATCCTAGCCAGCAGCAACTTATGCGTAGCCATCCTTACAATGAGTTGATTGAGAATTTGGTGAGTATGGGAGTCAGAGGCGATCTTGTGGTAAGCATTATTCAGAGGATGGAGGAAACTGGTCGGCCTGTAAATTTTAACTCTGTACTTGACAGGTTGAATGCACATAGTTCACTGGGTCCCCAGAGGGAATGGTCAGGGTGAAGAACTTATACTGCATATTCTGTTTGAATAATAGTGTCCGGCAATAGTGTTACATAGCATGTCATGGATGACTATGAGCAATGTTGTCTAGCAATGTGCACAGTACTATTTTTTGGCAATGTGCACAGTACTATAGTGTATACTCCCACGTTTGTAATATTTGAGAATTACTAATATATGATTTAATGTTCTTTTTCAAAGAAAAATGATTTAAATGTTGATTCAGCATAACCATTTTTTTTTTTTTTTTAACGAATAAATCAATTATTGAGAGGAAAGGAGTATGTCCACGAGAATCTATTCAAAAAAAAACTGTAAAAAAAAATAATGTGTAAAAGTTAAAGAAAATAAAAAAGGAATTTCCTAATCCATGGCGGCGATTTTACGCAATGAAAGATATAGTACGAGTCATCATATATTATCAATAAAACCTAATTAAAATTAATTTTTCATAGACAGTGCCTCTTCCTTGCTCAGAAACAAATCCGCCGCAGCGACCTACAGCACACAATGGTGACAACAAGGCAAGGCAAAAGGAACTCATACACAATCAGAGGCACTGACACGACCGTTACAGGTAATCCCTCAAATCATTTTCTCCTTACAACTACATGTTAAGAAAACTGCTTAAAATCGTTCCTTTTGCGGAATTGAGTGAAGTAGATGGTCCAAAAACACAGTTTCAAATTACACCCGCAATTGCGGCTACAATATTGCTTTTATGGCGGCCTTTTCAACATCACACTGCAATTGTGGTGTGATCTACAATTACGCGTATCTGTAGTGTGATCTTCAATCACGTGTACCACATCCTAGCTTCCACCAACTGCCCCAAAACCCTAGCACATTTCAAACGAATATATGTGAAGCAAACTAAAACGTCTATAAAATTATTTCACGCCGCACTGACCGCATGGCAACATCCACAATGACAACCGTAATTTAAAACCATGTTCAAAACCATTTCAGGATCATTTACGTAAATTCTGATTCAAATTTTGATTTTGATTTTTTGTTTTGATTGCAGTTGGAGACTATGTTTTGCTACGCCCTACCGAAGGGAACAGACCAATTGTGGCCCGTGTGGAGAAATTTGAGCAGGATAATATGGACAGAAAAAGAGTCCATGTAAGGAGGTTCTATCGGCCTGAAGAAATCATTGGAGGACGCCAGTGTTTTCATCGAAATAAGGAGCTGTTTTTGTCTGATCATTATGATGTTCATAGCGCTGACACAATTGAAGGGAAGTGTTTTGTGCACGCTTTCGGCAAGAAGCTTGAATATGAAACTGCCAACGATTACTTTTGTAGGTTTCCGCGATAATTTGCTACTGGGCGTTTGACACCTACTGCAGAATATTGAGTACTTTACGAGATTTTTTGAAAGAAAAACTGTTGATTATGCTTTTATGTCTTGAAAATTTTGAAAATGCGAGATGCATTATAACCTGGATTGGTGAATTGCAATGAATGGTGAATTGAATTTTGGTTTTGTGTGAATTATTATGCAAGGGCTTATTTTTGTTGAGCTTGCTTAAACTCTATGATCATATTTACCACCATACATTCATATGGAGCATCTGAGAAGTAATGTTGTGTTGGTTTTGTGAACCAGTTTATGTCCTTTTAGATCTTATGAAAGAATCCCTTCAATTTCTGGTAGGCACCATCGAGAATGTGTGGGTTTGTTCTGAATGTTTATCTGATTGAGATGTTTAGGTGAAGAAACCCCATGCTACTTACTACCGTTTATTATGTTCTGATAACTATTCTGTTGATGTGACATGTCACATGTGTGTTTCTTCATTCTTGGTACCATGGTTTGATTGATTTGCTTTGTTTTCTGCATGGTTTGATTTTACATCTGAATGTGCTTCAAAGTGTTATTAGTCATACGCTTAAAGATTACCAGATGATTAAACGTAGAGTATAGATAGATATTAAGACATAAACACCTTCAAAGTCTTGAACGCAGAAATGGGTCTGATTAACAGGTACCTGGTTCGGCGTGTACATTTGAACAAATTGCTAAGTGTTGTTAAATAGTAGCTATAGCGGCAGCACTATAGTATCGCAGCATAGCAGAATTTGAACAGACCGCTATTTTTCGCAATTCACGTTTGACAGCACTGCTCAAATTCCTATATCTTCCAATAACTCTTTGATTCTGCATCAAACTCATTTTCAAAGCAAAGCTCAAGTTATGTTGTCTGGATCATCTAGTCATAGTAACTCTTTTCAAATATATTTGATCTTACTGTCTAGGCATGAGGCTCTGAGCCATTTCCATAAAATGCCTTTGACCTCATTCCTAACCTTTCAGATTTTTCAAAGTGTTGAATACTAAATTAATAGTAAATTCTTCCTTCATTTCTCATTCCCACATGATGCAGTAAAGCATTTGGGTAACACAACTAACTTACCAGACAAAATTATAGTCATCTCAATTCATTTACAAAATAAGTGATCCTCCAACTCCACCATCCAGGACACCAAACACAACTTGAGGCGAAAGTGTCGACGAGGACACCTCTTTGTTATTGATTGACGCTACACAATCAACCAAATAAGTTTTTTTTACGCATTTTATCCCCTTTAAATAAACATTTATTGTTTTGCTTTACTTCACGTTCTATGCATTTCTTAGTTCAATAAGCTCAAAAACACATTTAAGTAAATGTTTCGATAAATATATTATTACTTAAAAGTTCGTAGAAGTATATTATTCCTTCGGCAAACTTCTTTTATTCTTGTTGAAAAAGTAAAGGTTACAATAAGTATATGATTTCTTAAAGGATCAGATAAATATATTATTAGTTAGACAAACTTCTTTTATTCTTTTTAACAAAATAAAAGTTTCTATGAGTATATTCAACTTTTTATTAGAAATGCTAATCGGGACATTGATCAAGAAAACCAATATAAAAATATCGTATTGAAAAACATGAAAAAATTGTATATTCAACTTTTTAAAAGTAAAAGTTTGTTGTTTTTAATAAAAATTTTTTTACTTATAACTTCCTTAACTAGTGTTTCAAAGATACATACGCTGATGATGATTAGCATTCCCATTGTTAAATAGGTTTATATTATTGTTAAGACAAACTTCTTTCATTATTTAATTAATTAAAGGTTTTAGATAAGTATATTATTACTACTTGCTCTTTAATCAAGTTAGGGTTAGGGCATTGAATTTGTAAGCTACATCCATGGTGCCATGACAATCCTTTATTGGTAACTGCAATTTCAAGGGCCAAAACAATGACATTTTATTGTTCATATGATGATGCCTTTACCAACGAGGATTTTTCTAGTGGCACTCACATCGATTATAGTAAGGTAACATACCCACAAGGGTTCTTGATCCTTTTTGTTATTGATTTCGTGTGTTTTGTCCTTTATGGGTAATTTCAGAATTTGGGTCTCGTTCTTTTGATTAAGAAGTTAATAGCTTTTAGGAATGTTTTCATTTTTTAGGATAATATTTTGATATGAAATTTTATGAGAGGCTTCCATAGCTTCAACTCCTATCATTGTGCTGGAAATTGTTCCATTAGGTTATCATTCTTTGGAGGGTGTGGGTGTACCGGGGCCGGTGGGTGTTCGAGAATAGTATATGTGTTCTAAAGATTTGCATGTGGTGTTATTCTCTGGTTGACATTAGACAAGGGTCCTGGTTTTTCTCTTGTTTGGGAGTAGGGGTGGGAACAAGCCAGACTGCTTGATAGGGCCTACGACCTAGCCTATTTAAAACCCAGCTCGGTCTAGCTCGTTTAATAAAAAGGTCGGACTAAGCTTTTTATAAAGCCTATTTACTTAAATAGGTCAAGCTAAGACTTACAAAAAAACATATTAAGCCCGTCAAGCCGGCCTATTAAGCTTTTTATAGATAATATATCTTCCATTATTGATATTGTTGAATTTTTTTTCTTCATAAACTCAAGCTTTCATATGATTTGGTTATTTAGTAACAGGTATATTGGTGTGATTAGACCTTCGTAAGATTTCGTTATTTAGTAGCAGACTTAATCGTGTGTTTTAGGCCTTCATAAGTTTTGGCCTATTTAGTAGTAGGCTTATAGTTGTGGCCTTATTGTAAAATAGGCTTTTAAATAGGCTTTCAGGCTTCATCATGCCTTTAAAAAGGCCAGGCCAGGCCTTAAAATGAGCCTATGACGGGTAATAGGTCAGGCCTTACAAAGCCCAGCCCGGCCTAGCCCATTTCCACCCCTATGGGAGTTTCCACGTTATGTTCTTTTGTTCATTTATTTTCTTTTATGCCGGTTTTTCCCAGCACAATTTTCATTTTTCATAGGATTTTAACATTTCAAGGATCGCGGAAACATCAATAGGTCCTGCTACAGCCTATAATTCACCTGAAGTTTCTATAAGCCAAGATGGTAATCGCAACAACTGTTGAGAGGAGTATGAAAACATGTACTGACAACCTTATGCAATTTCTTGACATACACATTCAGGAAGTAAGTGTTCTCTTTAATTGAGAGATTCTGCACTGTTCTCTGAGTTACCTTTTCATCCATTGTTGTTGTTGCCAAACTAAGAACCTGACATACATTGAATAATTTGTTTTTCTATGCTTAGAGTTTCCTTTGTTTCTCTAAATTTGGTGCGTGTTTATTTTTCTGTGTTGCTCGTGTAGGTACGTAGGTCTGTACAAACTTTAAGAGTCAAACAAGAGTTAGTTGAAACTTAAAAAGAATTAACAAAACTTCGACTTGCTCGAAAAGGATCACCTTCCTCAAGCAATTCAAAGTCCAACGAGGAGAAATTTTCCCGTTGTGCCATTGATCCAAAAAGAGCTGATAAATAATGCAGCTGTTACATCATCTGACCCACATAACCAGAAGCTAGCTCTTTCCTTATCTCATCAAGTTGCCTTCCAGCAACAGCCTATGACCCCCTCATCTCAAGATCCAGTTCTAAATGTGACCCAAACCACACAACAACCTCATTATTACATGCTGCCCGCATCTTCACCCAATCCACGAACTGCGGCACAAGTTCCTCAGGTTCAGTATCTGCAGTATCAATATCATCCATCAACCGTACAACAATATTTTCAGTATCAGCAGCCGCAGGATCAGCAACAACAATGGCCTCAACAGTCACATCAGCAGGTGCAACCTCTGCAACCACCCTCAATGCATTCTAAAATGAGACCCCCATCAGTAAATGCTTACACTCCGTACCTTACAAGCCAAGCCACAAGTCCACCTCTCACCGACACATTTCCGAACAGCATGCCGATGCAAAAATCATATTCAGGGACGCCATAAACCGAGCGCGTACCTGATGAATAAAGGTGGCAGAAAAATTACTCTCCCAAACTTTCTCAGTTTGCTCAAGGTGGATATCCTCCTCGAAGTGCTTCCCTCCAGAATCCTGCACCACATAATCTAACAGTCAGGAACCCCAGCCAGCTGCAACTTATGCGTAGCCATCCTTACAATGAGTTGATTGAGAATTTGGTGAGTATGGGAGTCAGAGGCGATCTTGTGGTAAGTATTAATCAGAGGATGGAGGAAACTGGGCAGCCTGTAGATTTTAATTCTGTACTTGAGAGGTAGAATGTACAAAGTTCGATGGGTCTCCATAGGGGATGGTCAGGGTGAGAAGAAGAACTTATACTGCATTTTCTGTTTGAATAACAGTGTCCGGCAATAATGTTATGTAGCATGTCATGGATGGCTATGAGCAATGTGCACTTTACTATTTTATTTTGCAATGTGCACTTTACTATTTTATTTTGCAATGTGCACTGTACTATAGTGTATATTCCCCGTTTGTAATATTTGAGGATTACTAACATATGAGTTAATGTTCTTTTTCGAAGAAAAATGATTTAATGTTGATTCAGCATAACGTATTTTTTTTTTACGAATAAATCAATTATTGTGAGGAAAGGAGTATGTCCACAAGAATCTATTCAAAAGAAAACAGTAAAAAAAATTAATGTGTAAAAGTTAAAGAAAATAAAAAAGGAATTACCTGATCGATGGCGTCGATTTTACGCAATGAAAGATATAGTCTGAATCATCATAAATTATCCATTAAACCTAATTAATTTTTCATAGGCAGCAGCTCTCCCTTTCTCAGAAACAGAATGCGCCGCAGCAACCTACAGTACATAATGGGTACAACAAGGCAAGGGAAAAGGAACAAATACACAATCAGAGGCACCGACACGGTCGTTAGAGGTAATCCCTAAAAACCCTTCCTTACACCTTCTTGTTAAGCAAATTGCTTCAAATCGTTCCTTTTGTGGAATCGAGTGAAGTAGATGGTTCAAAAACATGGTTTCAAATTGCACACACAACCGCAATTGCAGCCGCAATATCGCTGTTATGGCAGCCTTTTCAACATTGCACTGCAATTGCGGTGTGATCTTCAATCACGTGTGTGTACCGCATTATTCGTAGCCACACCAACTACCCCAAAACCCTAACAACTGTGGAGCAAACTGAAACTTCTAAAAATTTATTTCACGCCACAATGACTGCAATGTGTGTCACAGCATCCACAATCAGTGCAATTTAAAGCAATATTCAAAACCATATCAGCGTCATTTACATAGATTACGATTTTGCTTTTTTGTTTTTGTTGCAGCTAAAGACTGTGTTTTGCTACGCCGTACTGGCGCGATCAAACCAATCATAGCCCGTGTGGAAAAGATTGAGCAGGATAATTCGAACAGAATGAGGGTCTATGTAAGAAGGTATTATCGACCCGAGGAAACCATTGAAGGACGTGTATGTTTTCATGGAGATAAGGAGCTGTTTTTGTCTAATCATTATGATGTTCATAGTGCTGACACAATTGAAGGGAAGTGTTTTGTGCACACTTTGAAGAACTACATGAAGCTTGAAGTTGTAGGTGCTAACGATTACTTTAGCAGGTTCTGGTACAATGCTTTTACTGGGGCTATGACACCTGAACGCGTTGAAGTGTAAGTCTGAACACTGATATTTTTTTTCTAGGGGAATTTTGAGTATTTGACAAGGTTTTTTTTTTTTTAAAATAAATATTGTTGATTTTACTTTTATGTTTGGAAGGTTATGCAAATGTGAGATGCCTTATAACCCGGATAGGTTAATGGTGCTGTGTGGAAGTTGCAATCAAAGGTAAATTGGATTTTGGTTTTATGTATGTATAATGAATTATTATGCAGGACCTTATTTGCCATCATACATTCATTAAGTACAAAATATTTGTTGAATTTACAGAGAATCTGAGAAGTAATGCTGTGTTGGTTTTATGAACCAGTTTATGTCCTTATAGTGCTTATGAAAGAAACATTTCAATTTCTTGCAGGTACCATCCTAAATGTGTGGGCATGCCTGTTGAAGAAGCAACGAAATCAGAAGATTTTAGATTTGTTTGTTCAAAATGTTCACCTGATTTAAAGGATTAGGGACTTAGTAATTGGATATTAGTCTTAAAAGCTGTTTTCTTTTTCGAAGGAAAATAGATGAACCCTTTGAGCAGCTAGTTGTGGTTGGCAATGTATTGAGCTAGTCTGCATACTGGAGACCATGGAAGTTGCCTACTGTTTCTTATGTTATGATAACACTTTTGTTGATTTTACTTGTCACATGTGTGTTTCTACATTCTTGGTACCATGGTTTGATTTATCTGTTTGTTTTCTGCATGGCTTTTTTAAGAAAATATTTAGACAATTTTTACACCTGAATGTGCTTCAAAGTGTAATTAGTTATGCAGTCAAAGGTTATCAGATGATTAAACGTAGTCTATAGATATAGTAGACCATAAGCACCTTCAATGTTTTTAACACAGATATGAGTCTGATTCAAAGGTTCTTGGTTTGGCGTGGATTGATTTTCTGTGATCAAAACTGAGTTGCAGTTAGTGTAAAGTGAACGACCTAGTGTTAGGGTACAATTCATCACCCAAGTTCAGTTTTGTTAAAAACCGGTTCTATATTGTAGTGGAATTTGAACAAATCGCTATTGTTCCGCGATATGCTATGTAGGTCAAAGTGTTGTTAAATAGTAGCTATAGCGGCATTATAGTACTGTAGTATAGCAGAATTTGAACAAACTGCTATTTTCTGCAATTTGCATTCGACAACCCTGCCCAAATTCCTATATCTTCCAATAACTCTCTGTCTCCGCATCAAACACAATTTCAAAGTAAAGCTCTAGCTATGGCGTCTGGACCATCCGGTCACAATATCTATTTTCCAATGTCTTTGGTCCTTGAGACGATGACTTCATTTGTCATACAATATGAGAGTTAAATTAACTAGGACTATTGCAATGGATGTCACTTCAATCCCAATGAGGTAGTACCCATGAGGGCTCTCACTTCTTTTGGCAGCATATTTCATGTATCTGAATTCGGTCTTGTTCTCTAAATGGTGAAGCTGATAGCTTTTATGACATTTTTTCATTTTTAGCAATATTTTTTATGTCTGCACATATTTAGATCACTGGTAAACAATTAGGCAGTCTTCTGGTGCGTTTTCGCAAGAGGCCTATGTAGTCGATGACAGGTAGCAGAGTGTAGTGGCAGAACATCACAATGCTATGGTAGTATAGCAGCTAGCTGTATGTCCACTTCATCGAAGTTTAGTGAAACAATACAAGAAATTTATATTAGCAACATACTTTGATCTTGAGCAAACGAATCGAGTAAATTTCTGAGAGGATTCCATGGCTTCAACTGCAATCATTGTGATGCTCTTGTTTTAAGGAAAAGAGATTGTTCCATTGTTAAGGTTACTATTAAATGAAGACCTTGAATAGGAATTGTATTAAGAACTTTTTGTGGAAACTGCTTGATCTTACTCAATAGTAATTTATCAATTTTTTCACCAATGAAAAAACTTGAAAATGAATTTTTTTTAACCATGTTATTGGTGCGAAGTATCCACCAAACTTGCAGATGTATAATTTTTGCCGAAAAATCTGCCCGACAACCTTTAGTGGGGTATCCCCTACCAACCACAAGGTTAATAAAGTGTGGTTTATTGGAACATAATCTGTTTTTTTGTTTATTCTAATCCTAGTAATAAATCAGTAAAATTTCATTATATCAAGCTAAGTTAATGAACAAGATCAGGGTATAAATTAAGAAGTTATTGAGTTCATACTTATTTTAATGTTCTTAAAGTAGATGCACTTCTTCAGCAAAGATTAACAGGCGTAATTTGTTTTCGTTAAGAATTGAGATAAACAAATTGTGATAAGCTCATTGTTTTTAGTGGTTATTAACTTCTTATTGTGAGCAGTGAAAATTTCTATTAACTTAAAAGTCAGAACTTACTATTTTCTGAGTTATATCTTGATCATTCTCAAGCTTATAGTTTTTAAGTGGGTGTGTATACTTGTGATGATTATGGATCAGATGTACTATGTACTTTGTATGCCTGTAAAGTGATTGTCAATCATATATGACAAAACTAGTGACCATGAGGAGGCAGATTCAAAACTCAATTATCTCGACAATCACCTTCTGGAAGTACGTGATATCTTTGTTTCATAAGTTCTTCACTATCCGCTGAGTTACCTTTTTTTCATTTCTTCTTTCTCGATGTGCCTGACTGATAACTTTAGCTTATAATAAGCAGTTATCCATTTGATGAGTGAATAGCTGGAACGTTGTGTTTTAATCTTCGTGAAATAAAGTAAAATGAATTCCAGCAGATAAATACCTTATCCTCTCTGAATTTGTAAACCAAACCATCATCTAATCTTGATTTTGAAATTTTGCTTTGTACTTCAAGGTTGTCAATCACAACTGATTTATATTCATTGTTGTTGTTGCCAAACTAAGAATCTATCATGCATGGAATACTATGCTTTTCTAAGCTTAGAGTTTCCTTTATTACTGTGCTGCATCGAGCTGTTCACTTTTTGCAGCGACCGTGTACGCTGACCAGTAGACAAATTTGCTGTGTTTATTTTTCTGTGCTGCTCATGTAGGTACACATGCATGTACAAATTTTAGAAATAAATAAGAGCTAGTTGAGACTCAGAAAGAATTAGCCAAACTTTGACTTGATCGGAAAGATTCACCTTCCTCAAGCCATTCACAATCCAATGAGGAGAAATTTCCCCCTTATGCCTTAGATCAATACAGAACTGATAATGCATCTGCTACATCATATGAATATGACCCACATAACCAGCAGCTAGCTCTTACCCTTTCTCACCAGGTTGCCTTCCAGCAACAGCTTATGGCCCCTTCATCTCATGCTTCAGCACCAAATGTGACCCAAACCACACACCATACTCGCTATTACATGCTGCCCGCATCTTCACCCAACCCCGTCAACTGCGGCCCAACTACCTCAGTCAGTATCTGACACAGTATCGATATCATCATCAACATCATCTCAAGTAAACCAGCCACAGACTGCGCAACAATTTTCTCAGTATCAGCAGCCATAACAGCTGCAGCAACAGCAATGGTCTCAACCGTTACCTGAGCAGGTCTAACCTCTGCAACCACCCTCAATGCACTCTCAAATGAGACCCCCTTCAGTAAATGCTCACACTATGTACCTTACAAGCCAAGCTACAAGTCCACCTTCCACGGATACATTGCTGAACAGCATGCCGATGCAAAGCTATATTCAGTGATTCTGCCGCAAATCAAGGGCCATTATCCAGCTCAACTAGGTAATCTTGAGGTAAGCGTTATTGCGATCTTGTGGTAAGCATTATTCAGAGGATAGAGTAAATAGTCATCTTGATCCTCAAATGTGTGAGGTAGTGTCACTATAGTGACAGCCTCTGAAACATTCAAGGACCTAGACGGCTATTTACTCATATAGCACCACCCAAATAAGTTCAAGAAAATACATCTTTAATCTGCATCCCTTCAGCTCCACTAATGCCAACTCCAATATCAGCCTCCTAAGTCCTAAACATACCAACATCATTTGCACCATCACCACTAAACCGCAATTTAAACTTCATACCTACACCCAAACAAATATATAATGCTATCCTGTTATGTTGGTTAACGTTTATGGTGAGAAATAAAAGGATTTGTCCACCATGCATGAAGAGTAAATTGTTTGGCTCTTTTTCTGACATTTATATAATTATTTACATAAATAGGCATGGTAAATCAGATAAGTATACAGTTAAGATATGTTTTTTTTTAAAAAACTGGATTTCATAAATTCTTTTTTTTTTGTTTCATTATCGATTTATGGCTTGTAGTACCTTTTTTTTTGCTGTAACCATTTTCCTTAATATTTCAGTTTTATAACTTGCCCATTTGTTTTCACAAATAATTTGCAAAATGCAAAATTACGGTGCTAGAGTAGTATAGTAACTGTGAAAACATATCTTAACCTTTGGAAATCTATTTCCCCTCAAGTAGTCCTTTAAAACTATCACAATCTGAATAGAGAGATCTACCAAAATTTGTTAAGATACTACACCGCATGGTCCGTGCCAAATAAACTAGCTTAAAAAGAAACAATTAAGTTAGAATCAACTATGTAATTCACCAATTCCAAGTCTCAAAGTAACAACCCTAGAAGTTAACCAATGAAGGATTCAAGTGAAAAAATCATCCTTGGATGGTGGTACCTCAATACTCATTTTCCCCATCTATATTCAAATAAAAGAACATGATTACATGAAGAAAACCTAATACAAAAACCCATTTTCTGAACTATCTCTTTAATCAGTAACCATAAGTGGATCCACATCGCCGAGATCAGCAACCAAAGGTTTCATATCATCTGCATCTTCATCTTCTGGCACAAAGTAAGTTGGGAAAGGAAGTATAGATGTGTCAGGTTTTTCATAAACTGAATCTTTTATAAAAACAAAGTTCCCTGTAGCTCCTGGGACCTGCATAGTGCAATTCATACAAAGGGAAATAATCAGTCCACGTACAGCCAAGATTCCAAATATTTTGGCCAGTTATTAATAAATAATTGAGCTATTAAAATAGATACAGAATGGTTACTGATTCACCATCGTTCTCTTAATGATATCGTCATACAAAATTTCTTAGCTCATATAAACATACAAGTTTCTATACTAGCAGTACTGCAATGTGAATTAAGTGGGATTCAAGTTTAATAAAAAATTAAAATCATTCATGGCCAACTGTCTTAGTTGATATTTTTTGGTCTTAAACCTCCGGTTCCGAGATGGAAGGAACCCTAGTAATCTACAGTTCAGCCAGAGGTAAATAAAATTTGAATGAGGATTGTTTCAGGCTTTCAGCTATGTTTTAAACTCGGATACTTCAGACCGATTCATCTTTAACTGAAGCTCTTTAACCACTCGAGTTTAATCAGATTTTTTCCCCCGAGGTGATATAAAATAGTTCCTGTCCTATAGCTCCAACAACAACAACAAGTATATAAAATTAATTACCTGGCCTTTCACCCACATCAAATTTCTTGCTGGATCAATTTTGTAGACCCATACATTTTTTACTGTTCTTTGCTTCCCACCCATTCTCCCCGGCATTTTTTTACCTTTAAAAACCTGAACAGTGAGGAAAAATATATTATCACAACAACTATAGGTGAGAAACATAAATGTAAAGAAAATAAACTTATACAGACAGTCAATCTAACATATTTTCAATATATACAAATACAGAAAGCTGTATTAATTAAGAAAGAATACTGATCTAAAGGACTCCATCCAACCTTACAAGGACCAAGCATTCCTGAAGAACCCATGGTTCTATGTGCTTTCGAATTCCCATAGGATGCTGAACCTCCCTTGAAATTCCACCGATCGATCACACCCTGGAAACAGAAAAGATAATTTAAACTAACACCCGCGTAACTGAAAAGACATAAATCTGTAAAAAAATGGTAGTATCATGTTATTGCCTGATTTACTCAATGGAAGGTTTTAACATGAAACAGAGAAGTATCCACAGTCATACACGAATAACAATTAAAATAAGAAACAGAAACAAAAAAATAAACAATAAACCACTCTTTAGAAAGCATGCAAACCAACATTTAGTTTTTCAAATTTCCAGAGAGGTCAAGTAAAACAGAACGAGAGAAAAGAATAAAGCTGCACCATTACCTTAACTTGTACATGCAAGATGAAAGTTGAAACTACCGAACACCGATAATTGTCCAGAAGTAAATAAATTGTGAAACGAAACAATTAACCAAATAATAAATAATGACATATAATACATGTTTGAATCTGTCAACTTATTGTTTCTGACTGGTGTAATTCATTTTAATCTTACAAATGCAAATTTAATAAATTCTTCAACGGAATAATAACTAATCATGTCAACAAACAAACAAAGAACACAATGCATTCAACTCAACTATTATTATACAGACACATGCAGGAACAAATACTACATACTCAATGTAAGAGAGAGATCGTTATTTATAAGGAAAAGGAGATGAGAAGTAAGTAGTGCGAGGGAAAGAAAAATACCTGAAAACCTTTTCCTTTAGTGATTCCTGTGATGTCAACATACTGGCCGGGAACAAAATGGCGAACATTAAGTGATGTACCAACAGGAAGAAGTGCATCCTCTGTCACTCGAAACTCCTGAAGCTTCCTCTTCATAGGAACTCCTTGAGCCCTAAAATGACCCACTTCAGGCTTTGTCAAGTGTTTCTCCTTCTTCTGTCCACAGCCAATCTAACTAAAACAAAATATCAAACATGTCTATAATTAGATACACGTTGAACTTAATAATATACACGAGGGAACAAGCAACTTCGCTTAATAATTCATTATAAACATTGAGTAACTTCGCAATAACTCAAGTTGTTCCACGAGTAACTCTAAGGTGAGTTGATCTGCTTAATAGTTCATTATAAACATTAAATTTGATCAAGAGAACGAAATGAAACGCACCTGGAGAGAACAGTAGCCTTCCTTCTCAGGAGTTTTGACCTGAGAGACAATGTTATCATCAACCCAAAGGATAGAAATTGGAACTCTAGCACCCCATTTATCCCAAAGTGCAGTCATTCCACATCTTACAGCTATAACACCAGTTCGTTGTGAATTCAGTGTCATCATGCTAGGTTTTGCTTCAATCCTCCGTATAGTCTCAACATCCGAACTCAAAAATCGTGGCAGTGGCGCCACAGAGAATTTCCGTAGACGAGAAACCACACCTCTCAAAAATGCTAGCATGGCAAAGCATATGTATATGGAATTATAAAAAACAATCTTATAATAAAAAACAGTTCCAAATTACTTTCATTTTCTTATGAATTAAGAAAGAGTAAACTACTAAATTCGTCTCTAACTTTGTAGAGCGCTCTCAAATAGGTCCCTAAGATTATGAAAATTTCAAAAAGTCCTTAATTCTATCAAATTTTGCTCAATTTAGTCCTTGTGAGAGTATATTAAGGATTAAAATGAGAATAGATTGTTAAAATATAGAGACCTAATTGATAGTAAGTAGTTAAATATAAGGAACAACTTAATAGTTTAAGAGTTAGGGATGTTTTTGAAATATTCATAATCTCAGAGACGTATTCGAGAGTGAAGAAAATAGAACAAGCAAAATGAACAGAAGGAAGATGGATGAATACCTGAGTTGTTGAAAATGAAAGAGGCAGAAGCGAAGAGAGAGTGTCGGATGCGAGTGATCAGCTTGTCTGCCTTTACATTCTTATGGGTTTAAGGTTTTGAATTCTGCTCTTCCCCCAGCACATTTCGCTCCCACTCTGCAGCTTTGCCGAAAATGCCCTTGCATTAGTTAACTAACACAAGTTTAAACTTATGCGTTAGTTAACTTACGCGGCATGAGTTAACTCACGACGCAACGTGTTGTTTCCCGCGTGAGTTAACTCACGCTAGTTCAAACTAAATGGGAATACGTTTGTTGCACATCCCCCAACCCAAAACTCACGTTTTGTTTAGCAGCAAAGCAAAAAAGGCAAATATTTTAGTCCATCATCAGGATGACATAATAATCAACAAGGTAAATGTCTCAGGCCTCAGCCAACCTGTTCCAATTTCCAATTTTCTTCAGCTGCTTTTCGATTGTTCTCGGCAAACAGTAACCTACTAAAGTCCTCTTCTGTAAACTCCATATTCAATTCTTCTATGATCGTAACACTTTCCAATTTCTAAAATTCTAGTATTATGGCCGCTGTCGAATTGGAGGCCCATGACAGAATAACACACACTCTCTCTCTCAACCACATGTATTCATAAATCATAATCTGTCCTTGTGTGTGCTGTTTTCTCTTAATAAATATTGCTTCTTCTCATGCAGGGGTACATTTGAAAAGGCTGTTTTGTGCATTCCTTTTTATTTTCAATTAAGCTTGATTTTTTTTTTTATTATGGATATAAAATAAGTGGTTATGATATTCAATAATTTAGATGCTAATTTTAAAAGATATTGAGATCATTTTCCCTAAAAAAAAAGATATTGAGATCATTTGTTACATATTATAGAAAATGAAAATAAGAGGTTGTTTTGTGTTTGTTTACCAAAATGAAAATAACTTTAAAAAATATATGTTATAAGAAAATGTTTTCATGTTTGTCCAAAAAAAATAATTTTGTGGAAAAGATATTAAAAATAACTTCTCATTTAAAGTACGTTCGTTCTAGCTTTTTTAAAAGAAAAAATCACTTTTTAAAAAATGATAATCACTTAAAAAATCAAAAAAACATATTTAAATGAGAAGATGTTAAGAGTATTTTTTTTTTCAAAAAATAGTTTTTCTCAGAAGAGAGAAAATAAGTATATGAAGGTGAAGGTAATTTTGTAACAAAAAATATGTTGTTTTCGACTTTATCCTGCACTGTAACGACAACTCAAACTCCTAAAATGACAGTGACGATTTCGAATTCGTCGCATTTCAAAATCACTACCGTAATTTAACTCACTACGTTTTCTCAATCTTCAACCACGATGATGGTGGAGAAAAGAAAAACTCCGATACGATGGAGATATTGATTCCATTTCATTGAAAAAATTGTTTAGTACAAACACTATGTTTGATTTTTCTGACAGGTTGCTGCTCCACCAACAACCCCTAGCTGCAATGCTCTTGTGGAGGATCTGGAAAAGTCGCAAAGTTATGGGAAGCATAGAATCTACTTCCACTTACATCATCTTCCATGCTAATGACTCCATAGGGTATGGAATGTGCTTCAGGAACCATTTGGGACAACTTTTATTGGGTAAATCAGGTTACTTACACTTATATGTCTTGTCTCTAGAAGCTGAAACCATTGCTTTACTAGAATCTATCAAAATGGCTATTTCAAACGGATTTCACTCTGTCTGGTTTGAAACAGTTTGTAAGTTACATGCATATGCCCTTTCATCATCTATCGTTCCTAATACTGAGTTTGGTGTCCAATCTCTCAATGTCGAATCCTTTAATCTACTAATTACAACTTTACAACGTCGTTTGTTAAGAGGCAGACTAATAAGGTTGCTCATAGTATTGTTAGAGCATCCTTATCTCATCCTAACCCCTATGTTTTCAATGATGTACCATCTACTATGTACTCTTTATTTATGAATGAAATGCACTAAATTTGACTTTGCTAAAAAAAAGAAGCAAGAGTTAACTGGGTTTAGTGTTGGTTTTAACCCTAATATTGGAAGAGGTTTTCCTCTTCATGTTTGATTAACTGTACTTCAAATTTTAACTATGTTAAGTAAAAAAATAATGTTTGTTGGTGTTTATCGTCCGGTTCTCAGAGAAATAGGATTATGATAATTCAGAATTCGATCGAAAAGTAAGTAAAATCTAGCTAAGAATTGTTCCACCCAAAACTGAGTATGACTATAAGATAATTTTGAGATATTAATTTCTTAAAAATTCAATTATGGAGTAGGACAAAGTTAAAGAGTTTTTCTAGTCCTACCCCATATGTTTCTGGTTACACCGAAATTTACTTAAAATTTTACAACAATACCAAAATTGTCGTTTTCATATAAATTTTCTTAAAACACTGATTTCATTATCACTGTAAACTTTCACCCTCTTTCACGCACAAACAATCATGGATGTTCAATTATTCTCAATGAATGATTAAAGAGTGAATTAAAACGTCTTTCATTCATACTCTATTGCATATATGTAAAGTGAATATCTTCTTTTCTTTGGTAATGCTAAGTTTTTATTTTTTGTTGTTGTTCAAATACCCACATGTTAATGCTACAAGTGACAATTATTTGATGGTGCACATTAATTCAATTTATGTAAACGTTCATTTAAAAGTTGAGGTTAACATAAATTCAGTTTAAGTAGTACATGTAAACTCATATGACCATAACTTACTTAAACGAGGTTTACATGTAACTACTTAAAATAAGATTACGTAAAATAAGCATGTACATTTAAACTCAGTTTCCGTGAAAAAAGAAAAAGGATATAACTTGTTTGAAGTTTTATATCAAGATACAATTTTTCCTTCTAAAGAATCTAACGATGAAACTCTTAAATTAATTATTGAGAAGTAGAGAATCATAGGTTCAAACCCTCAATTTATTACGATATGAGCTTTATTTTAGGGACGTTTTTTTTCCTTTTCTTGACTACGAAGGAAATTGTAATTCATTTGGTTTATGTTCGTTAATTTGTAGATGTTTTTGTTGAAATCATGTTGAGAACTTTTTTTTATATACTTCCTCTGTCCTTATATCTAAACACCTTTTGCATTTTTTTACATTTCTTAAGAAAAATTGTTATCGCAATTAATGTGTTTATTTTGCGTGTTAATATTACCAAATTGTCATTTGTTTGTATCTGTATTAAATTTGACTTTTCATATTTCAAGACAAGTTAGTAGTATTAATTAGGAGTATGTTTAAAAAAAAAAACCATAAATGAATCTAGTAATTTAAAAAGGAGTTTACATTTATGGATAAAAATAAAGTCAAATAGATGCTTATATATAGGGGCGGAGGGAAGTATATAGATTTCCTCCATCAAAATTACCCATATTTGAGACGTCCAGTGGTACCTATTTCACATCAAAACACTGTTCAACAATGAATTCAAATAACTTAAGTTGATGCCAAAAATTGTAAATAGTGTTTCTTAAAAATTCTCCACCCCAGATGAATTATAAGCAAAATTTACTTCAAATTTTATATTTTCAATAAAATCATGTATGGGAGAATTGTTCAATTTTTTTTAAATAGTTGTACAAATAACATCAATGACCAATCACGTGAAATCCTTATACAAGCATCAGTAACTCAACCCATATAATAGGGAACTTTTGAGCCAAGTATCAAAGAAAAGTATCTTAGACATAATCATGTAGATGCACGTGTTAAGTAACGCGCCTTTTTTTTTTTGGTCTATTCCCGCTATGACCGTTACACAAGACCACTTCTCATTCTTCTCTCTCTGTAACTAACTAACTTACTAACCAAATAACAGAATCATAACACACAGTCACACTCTCTCTTCCCAACTCCAATGACATGCCAACCACTCGCACAACCTCCGTCGCGGCTGAGCCCTACAACATCCTCCCACTCCACAACTCCCTCACCACTGACCACCCCTCCCTCCGCTTCCCCGAAATCCGCGCTGCCTTCTCCGCCCTCAACACCGTCGGTGACCTTCACCTTCCTCCCCAATGGCAACCTCACTACGACCTCCTAGATTGGCTAGCCCTCTTTTTCGGCTTCCAGACAGACAATGTCCGCAACCAACGAGAACATGTTCTCCTCCATCTCGCCAACGCTCAGATGCGTCTCAATCCTCCACCAGACAACATCGATTCCCTCGATGCCTCTGTAATCCGCTCGTTCCGGAAGAATCTTCTACGTAACTACACTTCCTGGTGCAGTTACTTGCATGTCAAGTCAAGTGTCTGGCTTCCTGATCTCAAAAATAATAACTCTGATCATCGTCGTGAGATTCTGTATGTTTCTCTTTATCTTCTCATTTGGGGAGAATCTGCGAATTTACGTTTTATTCCTGAATGTATTTGCTATATTTTTCATCATATGGCAAATGATTTAAATAAAATCTTGCGGAGTAAGAAAAACAATGACCATTATGATTATGAACCGTTCTTTCATTCGCAATATGGTTTCTTAAACGATGTTGTGAAGCCGATTTATCAAATGGTGAAGTTTGAGGCTGAGATTAGAAGTAGTAATGGAACGGAACCACATACGAGATGGAGAAATTATGATGATATAAATGAGTATTTTTGGAGTAAGAGGTGTTTTGAGAAATTGAAATGGCCTATTGATGTTGGGAGTAGTTTTTTCGATGGAAATCGTGTTGGGAAGACGGGTTTTGTTGAACAGAGGTCGTTTTGGAATTTGTTTAGGAGTTTTGATAGGCTTTGGGTGATGTTGATTTTGTTTCTTCAAGTGGCGATTATTGCTGGTTGGAATGATAGAGCTTATCCTTGGCGTGCGGTGATGGAGGATCGCGATTTGCAGGTTCTGCTTTTAACGGTTGTTTTTACGTGGAGTGGTTTGAGGTTTTTTCAATCTTTGCTTGATATAGTTATGCAATGGAGATTGGTTTCGAGGGAGACGAAGTTGCTTGGAGTTAGGATGGTGTTGAAAAGTATCGTTGCTGCAGGGTGGGTCGTTGTTTTTTCTTACTTTTATGCAAAGACATGGTCGCAGAGAAAACATGATAAAGAATGGTCTGTGGAGGCTAATAAGAGGTTGATAATTTTTCTTAAAGTTTGTTTTCTTTTTGTTGTTCCAGAGCTTCTTGCTTTGGCACTTTTTATACTACCTTGGATTAGAAATTTTATGGAGAAAAGAAATTGGAGGATTATTTATATGTTCACATGGTGGTTTCAGAGGAGAATTTATGTTGGTCGTGGATTGAGACAAGGTCTTGTTGATAGTGTTAAGTATACTTTGTTTTGGGTTGTGGTGTTGGTTTCAAAATTTAGTTTCAGTTACTTTTTACAGATTAAACCTATGATTGCTCCATCAAGAGCAGTATTGGATCTTAAGGATATTGATTATCATTGGCATGAGTTTTTTCAAAAAGGTCATAGCATTTTTGCTATTGCGCTACTGTGGATTCCGGTTGTTTTGATTTACCTGATGGATATTCAGATATGGTATTCGATATATTCGTCTTTGGTTGGGGCAACGGTGGGTTTGTTTGCACATTTGGGCGAGATTCGAGGTATGCAACAGCTGAAGTTGAGGTTTCAGTTTTTCGCCACTGCTGCTCTTTTTAATTTAATGCCAGAAGAGCAGTTGTTGAATGCAAGGGGGACATTGAGGAGCAAGCTGAGGGATGCAATTCATAGGATGAAGCTAAGGTATGGACTTGGTCATCCTTTTAAGAAGCTCGATTCTAATCAGGCTGATGCCAAGAAATTTGCTTTGTTATGGAACGAGATAATTATGTCCTTTAGAGAGGAGGATATCATTTCTGATAAAGAGGTTGAGCTGCTGGAGCTGCCAAACAATGCTTGGAATGTTAGGGTTATTCGTTGGCCATGTTTTCTTCTCTGCAATGAATTGCTACTGGCATTAAGCGAGGCCAAAGAACTAGTTGATTCTCACGATAGGAGGCTTTGGAGAAAGATATGTAAGTACGAGTTCAGGAGATGCGCTGTGATTGAAGCATATGACTGTATCAAACACCTGTTTCGACAGATTATCAGACCTGATAGTGAAGAACATTCTATTGTGACTGCTATGTTTCAAGAAATTGATCATTCAATTGAGATTGGGAAATTCACCAAAGTATTCAAAACTACAGCACTTCCCCAGCTCCACGGCAAGTTGATAAAACTTCTTGAATTGTTAAATAATGGAATGAAAGATTCTAACCGATTGGTGGACACCCTTCAGGCTCTTTATGAGATTTCTGTCAGAGATTTTTTCAAGGAGAAAAGGGATAACGAACGGCTAAAGGAGGATGGTTTGGCTCCACAAGATCCAGCTTCTTCTCAGATTTTACTTTTTCAGAATGCCATTCAGTTCCCTGACACCATGAACGAGAACTTCTATCGGCAGATTCGACGCTTGCTTACTATTCTTACCTCCAGGGATTCAATGCAAAACATTCCAATTAATCTAGAAGCTAGACGGCGAATTGCTTTCTTCAGTAACTCACTTTTTATGAAGATGCCCCATGCTCCTCAAGTTGAGAAAATGATGGCTTTCAGTGTTCTAACCCCTTATTATAGTGAAGAAGTGGTTTACAGTAAAGAGCAGCTCAGAACTGGGAATGAAGATGGGATATCAACTCTATACTATCTGCAGACTATATATGAAGATGAATGGAAGAATTTTATGGAGAGAATGCGGCGAGAGGGGATGATGAAAGACCGTGAAATATGGACAGATAAACTAAGAGAATTGAGGTCATGGGCATCGTATAGAGGCCAGACACTATCGCGGACTGTTAGGGGAATGATGTACTACTATAAGGCCCTCAAGCTTTTGGCTTTTCTAGATTCTGCATCAGAAGTAGAGATCACAGAAGGCTCACGTGAACTTGTTCCATTGAATCAAGATATCCCAGACAGTATCAACTCGCAAAAGTCATCATTTTCTGAAGCAAGCAGTACAGTAAGTTTGTTCAAAGGCCATGACTATGGAACTGCATTAATGAAATTCACGTATGTGATTGCTTGTCAGATATATGGAACTCAGAAGGCAAGAAAGGATCCTCATGCCGATGAAATTTTGTATTTAATGAAAAACAATGAAGCCCTAAGAGTTGCCTATGTTGATGAGGTTCGCACAGGGAGGGATGAGAATGAGAAGGACTATTATTCTGTTCTTGTTAAGTATGACCAACAGCTGGAGAGGGAGGTGGAAATATACCGTGTAAAATTGCCAGGTCCCTTGAAACTTGGAGAAGGAAAGCCAGAAAATCAAAACCACGCCATCATATTCACTCGCGGGGATGCAATTCAAACTATTGATATGAACCAGGATAACTATTTCGAGGAGGCACTTAAAATACGAAATCTCTTGGAAGAATTCAAGCATTACTATGGCATTCGAAAACCAACTATTTTGGGAGTGAGGGAACATATATTTACAGGTTTCGTTTCCTCTCTTGCTTGGTTCATGTCAGCTCAGGAATCAAGTTTTGTCACCTTAGGGCAGAGGGTTTTGGCAAACCCTTTGAAAATTCGAATGCATTATGGCCATCCAGATGTGTTTGACAGGTTTTGGTTTATAACTAGAGGTGGTATCAGTAAAGCTTCTAGAGTGATCAACATAAGCGAGGACATTTTTGCCGGTTTTAACTGTACTATTCGTGGAGGTAATATCACACATCATGAATACATTCAAGTTGGAAAAGGAAGGGATGTTGGGTTGAATCAGATATCAATGTTTGAAGCCAAGGTTGCCAGTGGAAATGGGGAGCAAGTATTGAGCAGAGATGTATATAGATTGGGTCATAGACTGGATTTCTTCAGGATGCTGTCATTCTTCTATACTACAGTGGGATTCTTTTTCAACACAATGATGGTGGTTCTTACGGTTTATGCATTTCTGTGGGGTCGATTATTGCTTGCGCTTAGTGGTATTGAAGCTGCTATGGAAAATAACAGCAATAAAAATAAAGCACTTGGTATAATAATGAATCAGCAGTTCCTAGTCCAAATTGGACTTTTCACTGCCCTTCCAATGATTGTGGAGAATTCCCTTGAACATGGATTCCTTCAAGCTGTCTGGGATTTTTTGACAATGCAGCTCCAACTTTCATCAGTTTTCTACACATTCTCCATGGGTACACGTAGCCATTTCTTTGGACGGACTATCCTGCATGGAGGTGCAAAATATCGAGCCACAGGTCGTGGTTTTGTTGTAGAGCACAAGAGTTTTGCAGAAAACTATAGACTCTATGCTCGTAGCCATTTTGTGAAAGCAATTGAATTGGGGTTAATATTAGTAATTTATTCATCACACAGTTCTGTATCAACTAAAACATATGTTTATCTAGCCATGACCATCTCTAGTTGGTTTTTGGTTGCATCATGGTTTATGGCACCCTTTGTATTCAATCCTTCTGGTTTTGACTGGTTAAAAGCTGTGTACGATTTTGAAGACTTTATGAACTGGATCTGGTTCCGTGGAGGTGTGTTTGCTAAAGCAGAAGAGAGCTGGGAAAAGTGGTGGTACGAAGAGCAGGATCATCTAAAGGTAACAGGATTTTGGGGAAAGCTTATGGAGATAATTTTAGACCTCCGTTTCTTCGTCTTCCAGTACGGTATTGTCTACCAGCTCGGCATAGCTGCAGGAAGTACCAGCATAGTTGTTTACTTGCTATCATGGATTTATGTTGTTGTTGTGTTCAGTATTTATGTGGTGGTAGCGTATGCAAGGAATGAGTTTGATGCAAAACATCACATCTATTACAGATTGATTCAGTCACTTGTCATAGTTTTTGCCATACTTGTGATACTTGCTTTGTTGGAATTCACTCAATTCAAATTCATGGACCTTTTTACTAGTTTGTTAGCATTCATTCCCACAGGCTGGGGTATGCTATTGATTGCTCAAGTATTTAGGCCATTTTTGCAGCGCAGCATAATTTGGCATGGTGTTGTTTCGATGGCTCGTCTATACGATATATTATTCGGAATCATTGTTATGGCTCCTGTTGCAGTACTGTCATGGTTGCCTGGGTTTCAAGCAATGCAAACCAGAATTCTCTTCAATGAAGCATTCAGTAGGGGCCTTCAGATAACCAAGATAGTTACAGCAGGAAAAAAATCTATATAAGTTGAATTTGATTCAATGTAAATTTTCTTCACGGTGATTTTAATCTTTGAGATATATAATGCTGCTGTCATGGTTGCCAGGGTTTCAAGCAATGTGATTCAATTCAGGTACCCTTTTCTTTTATATTACAAGCTAAGGAAAATTTGCTTAATTATGTGTGCATTTGTGTTTAATATTTGAGATATATAATGCTGCTTGCTCACAGTGATTTTTGAGGCTTATAATGTGTTCCACAAACTGTTGTTACTTGACTCTTTGTCAAATTGTCATTCTATTTCTTGCATCTTTCTATCAATATGTTCAATTATAATAGTTTTATCCTCAGTATGGTTTAGCAATTAGTATAGTTTTATCTCCATTAGTTGACCTTTTATCATAATTCTGCAGCTCAAAGCCTCAAACTGTAAAAGCTTTGGGAGAATTCCTCTACGTGTCACGTGGAGTGCTGAACCTCTGAAATAAGCCGATCCAAAAAACAACGATCGGGTCGTAACTCCAGATGGATTTTGTGCGACTGGGCGTTACAATCTGATAAACCTAAAGGGCTTTTGAACAGACTGAGGGGCCATAGTCTCAAACTTTGGTTCAAAATCAGAAGAATGGAAAGATTACTCCTTGAATGCATCCCATGTGGCCACTAGTTGAAGCTGCATATAATTAAATCATGTCGTGGCTTGCATTTTGTCATGTTTTGTTTTGTTTCAATATCAGACAAAACCGTGGACTTCAATGTAACCATACATCAATGTCAATGTTCAATATTACCAATCAGTATCTGTATATCAATCAATTTATAGTAAAATAAAATAATAGTTATAGTATTAGAACAGAATAATCATAAAAAACTTTACCAAAATATATATATTTAATGTGTATGTCGTGTGCCTCGTGGGCTGTGGCAAAAGCACATGCCATTTGTACTGCGCTTTAAAATTGTTTATATTTTTTTTTCAAAAGACAAAATTGTTTATATTGTATAGCAATAGCGCCAGAACATTATGTTTGATTGTAATTTTGTAGAAAAAGAAAATGAAAATGAATGATTTTTTTTATTTTGAGTGAAAGAGTTAATTTGATAATTGATCAAGAGATGAAAAATACAATAGAGTTTTTTTTTTAGGAGAAAAATGTAAGTTGATAATATATTGATTGGTGAGAGAATTAAAAGGAAAAAAAGTGTTTGTCTTTGACGTTTTGTTTGATTGAATAGAAAATGACAATATAATTATTTTATATGATAAATGCAAGAAGATAAACATGTGTTATGATAAAAATGTGAAGATGAAGTTTTTTCTTGTAAAAAAAAATCGAACAGCGCCAAAGCAGAGCAATTGTTCCTCTAATTGACCATTTTTTAGCTTAACGATTATCATATTTGATAAAAAAAAAAAATAACAATTATCATATGGTAAAAAGATATTGGAGTTGTGATATTTAAACCATATATTATAGTTATACTTTTTACAGGGTTATGCTAGAAGACACCATTTATGAAAGTGTTTTTTAGCAAGTTATTCTATAGGCATTTGCTAAAAGACATCAACTAATTTTTATGAAGGTGTCTTTTGCCAAGTTATAACTAAAAAGTTGATAATCACACCTTAAGGTGTGGAAAACCCTTTTTTATTTTATAAGAGTTTAACTTTTCCCACCATGTTGTCTTCTCGCGCGCCCTGCAAAAATTCCAAAAATACCTCTGGTCCGGATTACGTTTTCCGAACCAGATTGTTAGTGTTTCCGGAAAATACTAGAACAAAGGTTCATAACATAAATAGAAGCAACATAAGACAAATAAACAGTTAAAAAAAACCATAATAACATAAATGTTGAATCTTGTAGGAAAGTGTGTTTTCAAGTGGATTTCTTTGAGTTAGATCATGCTGCCTTGCCAAATGACATATTCATATGGCAGACAGCAAGATTTAACTCATAGCAATCTCTTGATATTTTTGAGTTATCTATCTATCAAGGAGGCAACCTTAAATCTATATATTTTTGAAAGCATGCTGAGGATCTTCACCATACTGGCACATAGAGAGCAATCTATTTTGCAGCAGCATGACAAAGATCCTCAACACAATGACAAAAATGTTCATGGTCTCTTTGGTGTGTTTGTTTGTATTTTTGACAGCATGCTGAAGATCTTCATCACGCCGTCAAATAGAGAGCTATCTATTTGCGACAATGTGAGAAAAATCCTAAGTTTAATGACAAAAATTTGCATGGTTTTCTTTGGTGTGTTTGTGTGTTTTGCTGGTATTGAAACTGAAAATCAGAGATGGTGTATTTATAGAGGTCTTTCGGATGTTGTGAACCACATAAACTCTTGGTGCAATGTGGTCCATACAGAAGAATCATATGCTGAAGTATTCCGGATTTCGTTTTCTAGAATACACTTATGCCCTATGTTCACCAATATCGTATTAATCCGGAAAATATATTCTGGAAAACAAAGGTGCATTTCAGATTGTATTTTTCGGACTGCATCGGTGTCATGGCCGGTGGTCTGCACCACAAGCAAAACGTTTTTCAAACGTTTTGTGTCGGTGATCAAGTCAAGAAAACGTGTTTTACCACGTTTTTGACTACATTTATGGCATCCCAACCATTTTTTGACCCACCCTCCCTATAAATAGCCTTTCAAACCCCACCGTTTCTCACACCATCCTCTTCCACCTTCTTCTCCTCTTCTACAACCATGGTTTTTCATCGTTGGCCTTTCATAGAAACAAGTCTCTTTTGAAATTTTCAGGGATTGTATGAACGATCAACGGGGTTCAGAGACATTGTTTTCTTCTTTTCGCCCTCCTCTTTCCTCCTCCCCTGTCTCCCTCCAACAGTGAAGCTACTGATATGTCCTATCAGCCGGAGCCACTGGTATAACTCACCCCCTGTGGAAATAGTTTTAGGTTCTTATGTAAAAACCTTCAACATTATTGTAATGTATTATTCAAATATCAATAAAATGAGTTGTTTTTATCTTTTTATTTCTGTTTTATATGTTTATTTGCATTTATTTTACGAATTTCAAAGTTTAAAATTGTAAAAGTTCTTGAAAAAGACCATTCCGGAATTTAAAATCCGGATAAAAGCTTAAAATTGTAAAAGTTCTTGAAAAAGACCATTCCGGAATTTAAAATCCAGATAAATCTGGAAAACATTAACAATTCATTCCGAAAACGAATTCCGGACCAGGGGTAAAAGTGAAAAAAAAATAGGGCGCGCGAGGAAAAACATAGGATGGAAAAAGTAACTCTCTTTTTATAATGATATAGTTATACTGTTATTATAGTTAGAGTAATGTTATTTGAACAACCATTTTGTTGACAACTTATGTGACAACCATGAATATACAAAGAAAAAGTAATAATTGACATAAAAACCAAAGCAATAAAAAGATAAAAATAAAATATGACGTGAGTATGAGAGAGAAAGTTGTGGTTTTACAAATATCATAATCATAATTATACTCTTAAGATAAAAAATACTAATCATATCCCATGTTGAAACAAAGAGAAGTTATGTTTTTATACCGACAAAAGTATGAAGTGTGAACAAACAGGGTTGGGATCCAATCCATCCAGTTTTTGACTTAGATAATAAATCCTTGGATAAGAACTCAGAAACTAGCAAGTACTAGTCACATTATTTATAGCATGAAATTGACATTCACCAGTAGTACCATACCACTTACCCAATTAATATTACTAAGAGGAGAGGATAGAACCAAAGTCGTTATTTCGTTAACCCATTCTGATCTCATTAATAGCATTTTGTCACATAGTACTTCTCTGCTCCCACCTCTCCATGTGCAAAGCGTGATCCCATAACACCTTCAACTCAATTCATTAGTAGTCTCACAGTTTCAACTCTCTCTTCATTTTTTTCACTTCAACGATGGAGCCTTTGCTTCGAGGCGAAAGCAGTGGTGGTTTAAGAAACCGTTCGCGAGGGATAGTCCGTCGCTCCGATGCTATCACCTACGGTTCTAACTACGAGAAAGCCGCTGCTCTCATCGATCTGGTTCGTTCCTCAAATTCAACTCAATCAACTCCCTTTCACTTTCTCTTCCCTTCCATAATTCAACTATTATATATAGTTTTGCAATGGTAGATTTCTTGTTCTATGTTTTAGGATTCGCTACTGTACTTTATGAATGCTAGATCTTGTTATCAACGTGTATATTCATTTACACTTTTGGAACAACGAAGAAAATTGATTATAGATGTGTTGAATTAATCTTGACATAATTTGATGTTTTCGACTAGTAGAACTGATTCTAACTTTTTAAGTGAAAAAGTTTTATTTGACTTCTAGCCTTGACTTTTTGTTCAACTCACTTTTATCTCAACGTATCCAAACAAAAATTCACTTTACATTTAATTCACTTTTAGTCCAAATCAATTTTATACGTCACCATATGTTGTGTGTTTGGTTTTACGATGACAAAAAAGTTAAGTGATTTTTGTTTGGATACATTCATGTTGAACAATAAATTGGAGTTAAGAATCAATTCTATAATCAAAAAACTTCAAATTACTGTTTCAAGTTAGAATCAATTTTTGGCTCTTTCAAAAGTGAAAATACTCGATCACCAATTCAATCTACTGTGTGAGCATTTGACAGGACTCTGTGATTTTGAATAAGCTTCAAGTTTTCGGTAGAACTGAGAATTTAGTTAATTTTTTCAATAAGGCTAATCAAACAAAGGTTAAGACAAAATCAAATATGAAACTCACGTTGTTGATGGAGACACGTCACTTTTTACATTCGGACTGTTCTTCCAAACATGTACTTTGACAAATGTTAACTCTTAATTACTGGGGGAGTAATACGGTTATAATAGTTATTTTGTATAGTCAGAAATGTAAAAATGGAAAGAATTTTTTGTTTAGAGAACACAAAATATAAGAGGAGATGCAGACATGGATAGGATATAGAAAAGTGAGAGTAATATGGAAGTTTGGTTTCGTTTGTTAAAGAAATGTTTTAGCTCAGTTGTTGACTACTGCAATTAAAAGGAAAGCTATGTGACTTTATTTTTAGTGATAAGTTGATATGATGAAATGGATTAATTGAATATATTGTAACAATTTGTATTAGGTATACAATCAACTGACTACTAACTAGTGATAGCATATTCAGTGGTACAATTTAGTTAATTCCTTCCTTTTAACTCCTATATAGGTAAACCTCCTCTCATAAACTTGTTTAATAGGAGGTCTCCTTTTATCATATTTTAGGAACAGTTTTTTGTTGATATTAGTTTTCCGTTACAGATTTGTTAGCAACATAATCACAATGGTTCTAAATGTCATAGATTTCTCTTGTACAAAGCAAAAGTAATTTCATTTTAAAATTGTTTCTCATTTGTTTGAAGACTCCTACAGTGATTTTTTTCCCATTACTTTTTTTTTTGTGCAAATATAGCATCTTCTTTTTTGTTCTTTCATTCAGGACTGTGTGCTGATTTTTAGAAAGAATTGCTACGCATGATTTCTAGTTCTGCTTTTGAAGTTTTTCCTATAAAAAATCTTCTTATTTTGATCCCCTTTTGAGTGTGTACCTAAGCAAAAGTAGATAAAGTATTTTTTATTATTTATTTATTTTTAAAAAAAAAACAATACTTCTCTGGCTAATCATGTTTTATGGTGAGAGTATTTGACATATATATTCTCCTAGCTTCCCTGTAAAAAGTATGTACGTACATAATTACTTTTTGGTCAGTTAATGATTTGTCATTCTGGTTGGAAATGCATTACACAGGCTGAAGATGGTGTTGGTATACCTGAGCAGCTTCTGGATTCATCAGACTTTCAAAGTTATTCAAAATTTTATTTTTGGTTCACTAAATTCGATCTCCTCTGGTCTCTTAGTTATTTTGCTCTGATAGTCCTGAATTTCCTGGAGGTTTGTAGTAAGCTTTGCTTAAACTTCAATTGAATAAATTGTTTTTGAGGCCTTTAGGCTAACCAAAATGAAATAGAATAGAAAGAAGATATTTCACAGTGTACTTTATATGCTACAGAAACCTCTATGGTGCGAAAAGAATGCCACACATTCTTGCCAAGATAGAGAGTATTACTTTTTGGGAGAGTTGCCATATCTAACTGCTGCAGAATGTATTATTTATGAGGTAAGAGTTCAGTACTTCAGAGCTCAGACATTATCTATCTTTTTAATGTGTAAATTACTGATGAACCTTTTACTTGATGTCATTTTGAAAATGGTGAATACCTTTGACAGTATATGTGTCATTTCCATGTTAAATTATATTTGTTATTCCCCTATAGCTTGAAATTTAAATGAAACAGCTAACAGTACCTGTCTGTATCATTATCTTATTTACTGGACCTGAATGTGTCGTTTTAGACGATTTAAGTGTGTGAAATTGTTAAGCAAGTATTTTAAAAAGATAAGGAAAATGTTCTCCGAATTATCCTTCCCCTGCATACATTGGATAAACTACAACACGTGGTTACTTTGATGTTTCTATTTTGGCATTTATGCAGTTCTGCTGGGAGTGTCTTTTTCCTTCGGAGATTTAACTGTAGTTATCATCCCAATGGATTTTTTATTAATGACTTCCAAATTTTTTTTTCACATTTTATCATATTTGGCTTGTGTCCTTTTTCTCTTTGCATTTAAAGATGATTTCTTATCCTCTCATCAGATATGGATTCTATTTTTTTTTTCTTTTTCTAATGAGATTTTCTTCTTTTGTTAAAAACAATTGGAAGGGTTTACATGCTAAATGGGATTCCTTATGGTGTATTAATTTTGTTTGATCTGTAGGATCGTTAAGGTGTCCTTATATTCATCTTTCATTTATTTCTGTAGTATTTTGTCTTACCAGACCTTTTTGTGTAATACAGGGAATATGTCTTGTTTTGCTAAGCATTCATACTTTCTGGCCGTTATCATATGAAGGGTCCCGTATATATTGGAGAAGTCCTATTAATTTATTGAAGGTATGTTGATTCAAGATCCTACTAATGAATATAATTGAGTAATTGGAAACAGCGCTTTATTAGTTCTGCAAATCTACTTGTCTCAAGAGCATACTTTTGAGGACCAAATTTTCAACAAAGAACATGATTTCTGGAAGGTACTGTTGGTCAATACCCAACCCACACCCCAGCCTATAGTTTAGTGTACTGAAAGACTTGAACTACAACTGAATAGCAGGGGAAACACAATGCTTCATGAATGACCAATCTTTCAAAACTCAGTAGCGAACATGCTAGGGGTACTAAATGCAACTATTCCTATTAGTCTTTGATAAAGTATGTGCATATAAGTAAAACAGGGGTCGTACGAGAGAACAAAATTCTAAGATGTCCCGTTGATTGTCCTCTCCTCCTAAGGGTGGCTACGTCCGACTCATTGCCCTCTAATCTCAAGTAATAAGTTATATGATATCATCTCATCAGGGGGCTGCATCTCATTGAAAAGCCTTCTCCTTTTATGAGTGGTTTGTTCCAAAGGGATGGCTTCATAGATCAAATAGCTCTATCCCCCTGGAATCATATATCATCTCATCGAGGAAGCTCTATCTCGTTAATAGCTATTTAACAAATATCTTTCTCTTCTAAAATGATATAACTAGGCGCACACAGTTACCCCTGTTAGCAGCCATGAGACTCTGACCTGGATCCCTTAAAGTACAAAGAACAAAATTCTGAATCTCATAATTTCAAATTCAACTCTTTCAAATACTTGCTTATTATCCAGTTCACTGAATAGAATGCTGACCTTTTTCTTTTTAGTGTGTAATAATTAAATTGGTGCTTTTCATATATGCTTCAGACTACTAATAAAATAATTTACTTGTATTTTCAGGCCTTCTGTCTGTTAGTTATCCTTGCTGATATGCTGGTTTATGCTCTGTATATGTCTCCAGTGGCTTTTGATTTTCTACCTTTCAGAATTGCACCATATATCAGAGTTGTTCTTTTCGTTCTGAATATTAGGTATTGATTGACAGATCTCCATCTTTCATTTTACTTTGGAATGAATCTATTGTTGCAGATTCTCCTTTTGGACCTGTGCCTGAGAGTTTTACAATTGTTGTTCACGTTTAGGACTTTTAGTTATTATTTGCACAGGAGGAATGGTGAATGATTGAATGGGATAGAGACAACATAGGGTAGGATAGGATGCAACATATGTTTCATACACTGTCTATGTTGATAGTACACTTCCACCTCATTGATATTGGCTGTTAGAAACTGTTGTTGATGATATGTAATGTCCCTTGACCTATCAATCATCTCAAATATATTAGTACCTGACCCCTATAAATTAATTAACAAATTAGCTGTTTTTTGGGAATGGTCAAGATATGGCAGTTAGAGAACTTGAATTGTATTAGAAACTGAAACTGCCATTGATGAAGCTTTGGAGAAGTTAGTTACAGAGTTTGTTAGAGGAGAGAGAGAGAGAGGGAAAATTGTATTCTGTTATTATTCAATGAATCTTAGAGTACAGGGAGATATATATATATATATATA
>Ga0315913_1000357_pt1 | contig 38666 bp, 28 predicted proteins | sample MpolsnodulesMG_FD_207736 | JGI IMG/M metagenome (GOLD analysis project Ga0315913, IMG submission 207736) | Medicago polymorpha root nodule microbial communities from Los Angeles, California, United States - small nodules | ecosystem: Host-associated > Plants > Roots > Nodule | place: USA...
CTCTCTTGACTTTCTCGCATTTTCTTAAGTTCATCCCTCAATTCTTGATTTTCAGACAAAGAAGCTTTTGATTTCTTAGGTTTGGGAATATTGCCTATACAACACACATGTCCCCTCTTTTCAGCTCCTTTTACTCGAGAATAAATGTCATTCTTCTAAGCATAACTGTGCCAACATGGGTCAAACCTCGCCAATTTTGGCGACTTTTTATTGGCCATTACTTAACACTCCAAACAAGACTACTTGAAATCAAACGAATAAAGCATATTGACCAAGTAACAGAACATACAAATGTTTACACAAGATTATGTCTATTCTGTTGCAATAAAATGTTGACATAAACTTGTCAAGAAAAAGTGGACAAAAACTACACTTAAGAACTTTTCTGTTACATATAAACTATATACGAAATGTTGATTCTAAATTTGCATTTTTAGAAGCTTACCAGAGGGGTCATGCTATCGAAGTCCTTGACGACATCAGTAAACTTTCCAACATCTTCTTCATCAACTGCAGCAGCAACATCCTATCCACCCAAAAAATAATAATGTCAGTTCATATGCAAAACATATATGTAAGATGTGAACAAAATAATCCCAATGTTATAAATACCAGAATAAAATACAAGATTATGATATTGCAAGCAGCAACTAAAAAATCTACACATTTTGATCCAATTCTCTTGGTCCAAAACAAATTGATAATGAAATTCAACATTAGTAACCTACCGCCAATAATCTATACTCGCGTGTTCCTGAAAATGTTGGATCTAACTCCTGCAAAACAAATACAAAACAAAGAATTGAGCAACTAATAAGATGTTTAGGGTCTCAAGATGTACATTGTTGAAAATCAATAAACCTGATATCTCTCTAAAGCATTGCTTATGGCAACAGGATCCCCTTTGCAGAGTTGGCAAATGCCAGCATTAAGAAGATGGCCTTTAACTCCGTACTTCAGCAGATTATTGTTTAGAGACTGGCGGGCGATCTCTTCGTAAATATCAATAGACTTCTGATATCTGAAGAGTTGTGATAAAAAAAAAAGGAACAGTTAACATTCGATTTAACATAAAGTGGAGGCCGAGATAAAGTTCCTTCCATTTTAAAAAACAAACCCTGCATTTCTCTAATAGTTTCAAAACTTAATAGAGCAAATCGCACACCCTAAGATATATCATAAACCAAAGGCAGCAATGGACAAACTTTTGTTTGCACCACCATGTACACAAGTCAACATATGAATTTTAGAAAGAAACATGCTAAACTTCTTTTAAGATTATAGACATCACTACTAAATTTCTAAAGTCAAACAGTCTGCAATGCATTGAAAGAATGTTAATCTGGGATGGAGAGTGTGGTGGAAAAATGTACTGAGACAAAGAAAGCCAAAAAGAAAATTCCCCAGATAAATTACTAACAAAGGACGAAAAATTCATATAGAAGAAATAATTAAAAGATAAAATATGCAGAAGAAAGTATAAGATCTTACTGTTCCAGCTGAGCAGAAAATTGGGCCACTTTCTGCTTGCACTGGTTTGCAGAGGTTGTCACCTCTTCATTTTGATAAAAATCAGCTGATTTTTCAAAGTAAACAACAGCCTGCTCAATATTTTGTTCGGACTCATACAACTCTGCAATTTCCTGCGTATAATAGTAAAATCCAGTTATGACATGTTCATGAGGATTCCAGTAACTTGGTATACTTCAACGTGATGAGTCACACAATCAATGACCAGAAGCTGGGATACACGTGAGAAGGCGTAAAAAAAAGACAGCCCACAATCAATGTCATAAGTGATTAACTTAAATTATTGTACAGAAACAAAAATCTAAAGATACAGAGATATACCTTCAAATATCTAGCAGCCATAGAGAGTCTGCCAATATCACAGAAAAGATTCACAGCATGGTCTAGGCAAGATACAGCCTCTGTAACACAAAAGAGAAAACGGAACTTAACATTAGAAATGCTATCATTTTCACACTATGCAAGCGACTAACATTCCAACACACGCTAGACTGATTTATATTTCATTCCAGCTAAGCTACGCAATCATGAATACCAATCTAGCAATAGGCAGCAAATAAATAATCAAAATACGGAATAAAGACATCTGTAAAAGAAACCAATCAGATCAGATGGAACTCAAATGACAGCAACTTGCACAAATAATTTTCAATAACTTAAACAAGTCTAGATATAAGAGTATGAAATGAACTTGAAGTTAAAACTTGTTCAAAGCATATGCAAATAAAGTATTTGATTTAAAAGAAACCAATCAGATCAGATGGAACTCAAAAGTCAGCAACTTGCACAAATAATTTTCTATAACTTAAACAAGTCTAGATATAAGAGTATGTAATGAACCTCAAGTTAAAACTTATTCAAAGGATATACGAATACAGTATCTGATTTATAAATAGGAAACAGTCCTTTCTGCAAAATAGGAAACATTTACTTTTGATGAATAGAAAACTCAACTTTCTGTGGAAACACAGGGACTAACATTTATTTTAAACCTAGTTTTTATTCAACAGAAATGTTTCCTTTCCGTAAAATTCCAATGCAGTAGCATGTTTGAAATGAAATAAGCGCAATAACAACCATAAAAGAATTCTAGTGCACACATTGGTAACAACTTAGATACATACCACTTATATTAGTCTTTTTATAGCAATGTGAAGCATCAACATAAGCCTGTGCAGCCTCATGCTTGCTTTCCAGCTAAAAACAGAAGACTACAATGTTATTGCATGCTTAAAAGAAATACATCATGATAAACATGCCAAAAAACTAATCCTGTATGTTACCTTCAAATGACAATTCGCCAACTTTAGGTAGGTTGCTCCCGCTTTGTCCCCTAAAATGCCAAACAGATCGAATCAAAACAACATACAAAACCATTCCATCCATGATTATAAAGTTAATCGCATTTATTTACAACAAATTAAAATGATCAGTCACCAAATTTAATGTAGGCAGCCAAAATACAGGGAAGACTATGGTTAATCATTTAGATACAAACAAACACCGACACATCGACACGCGTAATAACTTGAGAAAATGACATGATTGAATGTAATTATGTGTCTCGGTATCGTGACACGTGTCGACACACGTTCAATCAGAAGTGTCGGTGCTACAAAGATCACAACCAAAAATATGCAACAAAAATTGATAATCACATTCATAATACACAGTATCCGCTTATCTCATCGGAAAATCTCATCCACAATGAAAAACGATACTAATTTCATGTATCTCAAAAAAAAAAAAAAATCCAAAATTCAATTCCATCACAACTAATCGATTAAAAAATAAATTAGGTCAAGAAATTTTTCAACTAAAATCAAATTAAATTTCTACATCAATAATTCCGCATTTGAAATCAAGAATCGAAAACCTAAAATAAAACTCGCCGATCATAATAATAACAACAAATTCAGTAAATTTAGCATTCATCGATTGAGGAAAAAGGAAAATGTAAAGAGAAAGAAAGATTGAATTACAAGATTTAGCGAGTTTGAAGGAATTAGCAGATTTATCGAAGAGATCGCCGGCGTCTTCGTATTTGGAGCTGAATAAGCCCCAACTGCTGAGCTTCTTCTCGGCTTTCTTCTCGAAATCTTCTGCTTTCGCTAAATGATCGGCCATTTCAGAGATTTGAAGAAAGGAATGGATCGATTCACTGTGTTATGGAAAAATTGAGATGAAGAAGAAGAAGAATCGTAAGAAAAGGGAAGAGAATAGAGAGACTCTGTTGAAGAATGAGGACCAGGTCTAATCTAAACCCATAAACTGCAAACGAAAAAGTGGAACAAATATTTGTCAATTTTTTGTTTTTTGTTTTTTTACTTTTCTTCTATGGAAAAATATTTATTTTCTTATCACTTAAGGCATGATAACAAAACATATCCTCTCAAAAAAAAAACATATATTTTTCCGACTTTCCCCTTAAAAAAAACATATGTATCTTTCTTTCCAACCATCAATATTCTTTCCGTTTTTTTCTTACGCTAACTTTTAACAATTATTAACGATATTTTTTATTAAACTTGTCTCGGTAACGACCGGATTTTAGGATTTTATTTATTTAATTGATTTATAAATTATTTAATTTTTTGGTGTGTTATATTTGTTGGTTAATTGAGTTTTAGATAAATTAAGTGTATTTTAGTATTTTTGGGTATGAAGAGTTATCTAATGAAAATGGTAGTAACTTGGGGTAATTAATAGAGTGTGTGAGTAATATTGATGGTTTTAATAAAGTAGTTGTGTAGTAACATTTTATAAATGGTAGAAAGTTACTGAGCTCGTTAAAGAATATATAAGAGAACAATATTAGAGATTAGTGGGGGGGAGGGAGATCTAGTTTGAGGGAAAGCTCAAGAGGGAGATTAGATTGAAGATTAAAGTAGCTTTTGGAAGGTTAAGGTAAGATGAAAGTTTATATTTATCATTTAGAGATTATGAGTGATAGAGTGGTTATGAGTTATGTTTATGTGATTTTCATGAAATTGGTGTTATGTTAAGCTGATTTTCGTGCTAATTGATTATGTTAATTATGAGTATGTTGAACTTTGTGAAATTAAGTTGTTTATGTGCTTAAATTCATATTTGATGATATAGAATGAATTGTTCTTGAGATTTTGACTTAAATGTGTGAAAATATGACGTTGTTGTTGAATGTTGTTAAATTCATGTATGTTCTTGATAAATGATTGGGTATGTGTGGGTGTTGTCTGTATGCAACTTAAGTGATGAATTCATGGTTTAAAAGTGATTTTTGTGATGTTTTTGAGTTTTAAAAAATTGAGTGATTAATCATGAATTTGAAAGTGGAATTATGTTTTGATGTGTTTTAAATGTTCTTTTCAACTGTATTAAGTATGAGTGATGTGTATACAACGATTTTGGGACAATTGGGATAAAAAAAAAAAAAAAAGAGATTTTGAGAGAGTTTTTAGAGGGTTTCCTGAGAAGGAATCCATTTTTCTGGGCACCCAGGGGATCAGAGCTCATTGGGCGAGCAAGTATCTCGCCACAACGAGATGTGCAAAACAGCGCATGTTGTTTTGTGAATTTCGACCTTTTGGGGATTTTTTCATCCATCCATGAGTGTTCCTTATGTGATGTTTTGATTAACTGAAGTTGTGTAACCATACTTGCTTGAAATTGAATGAGTTATGTGAAAATAGAAGAACTTTGGGAAAATATACGAACTTTGGAAAAATGATGAATTATGACATGATAGCTTGCAAATGATTTTATGTTCATGAAAATATCTATACTATATATAAAGAAAACAACTTCTTTCAGCTCTTTTGAGTTGGCTGATTCTCTTTTTAAAAATACCCTAAATTTTCTATACAAATAACACATGTAATAAAAAGATAAGAATAAATTTAAATATTAAAAAAAATGTAACAAACATGATATGAATATATATGTTTGGTTTTTTTTCCTCTACCATTTAAAAAATGTAACAAACTAGATAAGTATATTTATACTTCCTTTTTCATTATCCCAATTATACCCTTAAACAATTTTTTCCATAATAAAGATTGTTGTTGGTGTCATTAAAAAAAAATTGAAATTATATTTTTTGTTATATTGTTTATGTCATTGAGATAGATAATCATTGTTTGTTTGGTTTGATATAACTTGAAAGCAACAAACATTTATATTCTTAGTTTTAATCAAAATCAAAATTTCATAAAAAAAAAAAACACCGTTCATAATTTTCAAACGTTAGAGCAATAAAAAGAAGGAAAAGATGGCCCGTGAGTGCCCGTCCTTTCGCTTGTGATGAATAATGGTTGAATTAGTGATTGATATGCATATGTTGAATTGATTAACTATGTGAAAATACTTAATCGTCTTTAAATGCAAATTGTGCTAAATGAATGATTGTTGTTTCTTGATGTGATAAATGTTTGATGATGATTTTGATGAAGATGATTAATCAATGATAATAAATTCATGACGGTATGTATATGTATGAAATAATGATGAAATGCAATGATGTTGAATAGTGACGATGAACACATACGTACATATATATATGTATGTATAAAGTGTTGATGGGTGTTGATGACATGTGTTATAGTGTATGAATATATGCGGTGTTGAGTCATATGTTCATGCATACATGGTAAAGTCCAGTGTGGATGGGATCAATCGGTAAAATAACTCTGACACCTAAAACGGTACCACATGCATGTAGAGTCGTGTCTAGAGCATTGCATGCATGTGAATGATGTGGAATATATGCTTTATGTGAATATAAACGGAGATGAGTATATATCTATATTTTCTAAATGACGATGTTGGTGTAATTTGATGATTAAGATGAATTAAGATTAATGCTAGAAACTCTTGTATGATTAATGTTGTTGATTTATGAAAGTATATATATGTGATATTTGAAATCCTATTATACTATACTTGAATTCATAGTTTCTTAATGTTAAATGTACACTTATCTAACAATGGTTGTTTGGTTGATTGACTCGACATTGTAAAATGGTGTAGACGTGCAGGTTGAAGGCGTTTGAGACAATGTGAGTAGCGATGATTAGCTTGAGGCTTCCTCCTTTTCTCGATCTTTTTGTACTATGGATCCAAGATATTTAATATGTGTTACTTGTGGTATGATATGATCTTTAATTGTCATCTATAAGTTATAATCGTTTTGCCTTTTGATAAAATTACATTTAATACATATGTTTTGCTTCTGCTTAGGCAGAAGCTATACATTTTCCAGACTTATCTCCAACCTGCCAAATATATGGATATTCTTAAAATATGAAAGATCCAGGACCTATCTTATAAGTGTCAGATCATATGTCATGATTAACATACTTGTAAAGGTGAGTGGATCATCCTTATTGAAGGTTGCACACTCCCTAGATATAGTTAGCGTCTCACATACTAATTCAATGATAGTTATCTTAAAGGACCAGCATACACGGGCTAATCATAAATCTCAATAAAAAGGATGCCAAAATCTTAACAACTACAACAAAACCCCAAGGGGGACACCGACAAGCAACATAACCCAATCAAAGTAAGTCAAAAGCATAAAGTGCTTCAAAATTTTAGCAATGCTAACAAAACCCATGATGATGGTAGAGAAGGGTGTAAGAGGAACCTATTACAACACAAGGAGGAACTAACGAGTAACATATCACTATGTCACCTCCCACTGGTTGACCCATCACACTGAAAGACTACTTGGAAGGAACCTCAAGTAGTGCGTAACAGTAATTGGCCTACACTAGCGTATGTAAAGGAAGGGATTAGGGATGCATATGTCGAGTTTAAGACCCAAGGATATGGATCATCTTGGTATAGTCGGTGAAGATATATGTCTAAAACCACCAATGATTATTTTGGACTATCATACCTTAAAAGAATCATGAATGAAATAAGGTAAGTTAATCTATCAAGGGAAGACATCCTTAACATTAAAAAAAATTGATTGGTCATAATACATGTTGTTGGAAGGACTTTTGAGGGTACTGCAATTAGTTTGCTTAGAGAGAATAGCAATTACAATATGGAATCCTACCGAAGGAAGGTGAAAATTAGTACAATGCCTGTATAGATTAATCTTGACTCATTTCTCTAAATTTAAATCCAAGACCTCCAACTACTTGTCCTATAACTCACATCACCCGAGCTACTCAACCCCCAAACTCGTCCTAATTATCAATTTTCAAATTAAACTTAATGTGGAGAGGCATTGGAGGATACCATTTCTTCTTCTTCCTATGAGGATGCTTATATTTCTCCAAAGTTCGTTGTAAGACTATTTTACATTGACAATGGATTTTCATTAATCTTGTTAAATAAATGTATTGGGATAAATAATGACTAATACCATCGACAATTTGAATGAAGTCATATAAATTGGGATAAACAAATTTTTCAAAAATTTCCTTATATTTTAAATAATGTTTTAAAAATTGGATCAAATAGTTGAACTACAATTTAATTATTTTGATTGATGGTCCATCGTTGTTTTGTCCATATTCAATGTTTGTTTGATTTTTTTTTTTGGAGAGAGTTGTCTTGTTTGATTTTTAAATTATGATTTTATATTTGATAAAATATCTTAAACTGATCTTTTGTAGAAAAATAAAATAAAAATATGATTAATAATGTTTAATAGTAGTAATGTATTTCTTTTCCTTAAAAAAAGTAGTAATGTATTTCTTTATTTTTTTTAAGAAAGTAGTAATGTATTTCTAAAAGAATATTTGTGGAAATATATCAGTTGTACTTCCTTAGATAGATCTCAGTCACTAGTCAAAAAATTACTCTTGGATTCTCATCTAGTAGATGTACCAACAAAATAACCATATGTGTTCATGAAAACAAGTTTATGAATGTGGACGCAAATCCAACCAATGATCTTGTATTTACTTTAAAAATTAGTAATATATACAATCATGTGTTTCATGAAAAGAAATTCATGCATGTGGACGCAAATCCAACCAAATGAACCTGTATTAATTTTTTCTAAGTAAATATAAATGGATGGTAACATAAATGCTAATGTAATGTGACCAACTCCACATTTCCTTCTCAAACTCTCCCACCATAATTTCACCACCGTCCGCCGGAATGACACCGTCTGCCGGAGTCCACATTCCTCTCTTGACCGGATCAAAATTGGTGCCGGCGCCAGGTACCGTCCCCGGTGCAGTGCTCAATGTCGCCACAAGCATAATTGGCTCTGGAATCATGTCAATTCCAGCAATTCTAAAAGTTCTTGGAGTGTTTCCCGCCATGGCGTTAATTCTAATCGTGGCTGTGCTTGCTGAAGTTTCAGTGGATTTTCTCATGCGTTTTACAGATGCTGGTGTAAAGACAACGTATGCTAGTGTGATGAGGGAAGCTTTTGGATCTGTTGGAGGATTAACCACTAAAGTTATTGTCATAATCAACAACTTTGGGGGTTTAATTCTCTTGCTTATTATCATCGGTTAGTTAGAACTAATTTAATCTCATTCTTAGTTGCTTTCTTCTTCTTATTTAAATTCTGTATCATTAATTAGGACAGCTTTTTTTACTAACTTAATTAAGAGATTTTCTTTAAGGGAAACGTAACAAGAGATTAAACATGACATTTTTATTTTTAAAGTTGCTTCTGGTATTTATGAAAGTTACCTTTTTTCAATGGCTAAACTGAGTTTCACGTTTTTTTCCTTTTTCAGAGATAAAGACTAATACCCATTCATGTAAATACTATATTAAAATTAGTGGTTTATAATGGAAAAATAATGGTTTCTTTATATATGAATATAAAACTATTTTACACCGACAATGCATCTCAATTAAGAGAAATATTAGGAGTCTTTTTTTAACACTTTTTTTTTGGGTCAGGTAGTCTAGTGGCTAAAATTCACCTTATAGGGTGAATAAGTGGGATGTTCGGGGTTCGAATCCGACCCTGCTATAATGCATTGTCCTACCAACTGAGCTATGCTCACGGGACTTTTAACACTCTTTCTAAGACTCATCTTTTATTGGATGAATTCATGTGGGTCTCACCATTTTACGTTAGATTCATTTTTAAAGCATGGACCTCACATTGATTTCAACCAATCAGAGAATGAGTGATAAAGAAAGTGCTAAAAAGAGAGTGTTCCTATCACTCATCGCCAATTAAAGGAAAAAATAGTTAATACTAGTGAAATTATTTGAAGATCGGTGTATATTTGATTCCACTTTTATAGTGACCAAAATAGATTTTGGAGTTGTGTATTTGATTTTGGTATGTTTAGTTGCTTTCAAATATAATTGATTTGCCTAAAAAATTCAATACACTTGAAGTTAGAATTTTTTGTTTATAGAATTGATTTTTACACATTTAAATTTTTTTTTTGGGTAGATAGACGAGATGACAAAACCATTATAAACTCACACACATAAAGTAGAGGTGCCGAAGTTCGAACATCGGTCATGACGTCCGGACTAACAATTTCGGCATTTTTGCCCGTTAAACTATGACTTATTTAATGTTTGATGCACTTTTACATTAACGTATCAAAACACAAATCATTTTACGCCTAACTCATTTATAGTAAAAATCAATTTTACAAAATCAATTTCCTCAAAATCAACTTTTGTCATCCCGAAGTTAACATACACTTATGGTTCCATTTTACTCGGGATTTCACACTGCTGAGTGTAAACAAATGTGTTTGTACACCTCACCATTAAGCTAGCTTATCTAATCTAATTAATGTTTGGCTTTATAATCATCTAATCAAATTGTTTTTATAGAAGAAAATTGAAAAATATAACTACTTCCTTAAAATGCTTTAGGCTTAAATGCACTTTTCACCCCTATGTTTCAAAAAGTGGTGATTTTAGCCCCCTTTTAAAAAAATGGATATTTTGACCCCTAAGTTTTGACCCTCTTTTGATTAGAATGATGCTGATAAGTGGAGTCCAAACTTGCATGGTGTCTAAACTGACATTGTAAGTGAAGTCCAATCTGATAAGTGGATCCTTCTTTAGGGGGCCAAAAGTTACACCATGCCAGTTTGGACTCCACTTATCAGCATCCTTCTATCCTCATGTCAGTTTACACCATCAGAGACTGAGAAATTGTCATAATCTTCATCAAAATCAGCTAATCAAAAGAGGGCTAAAAGTTAAGGGGTCAAAATATCCATTATTTTTTAAAGAGGACCAAAACCGTAACTTTTTAAAACATAAGAGTGAAAAGTGCATTTAAGTCGATGCTTTATCCAAAAGAGATATTCATATGTTTCATGAAAAGGTATTTATGGATGTGGACGCATATCCAACCAAATAATCTGCCGTATTTATTTTTCAAAATTAGTAATACAAAAATGTTTGGTCAAAAAAATTTAATATACAAAATTCATAAAAAGGATGGTAACATATATAGTGTTTTGCACGTAAGGAACTCCACATTCATTTCCTTTCTCAAACTCTCCAAAAAATCTCACCGCCCGGATGTCACCAACACCGTCTGCCGGAGTCAACGTCCCTCTCTTGACCGGATCAAATCCGGCGGCGGTTCCTGGTTCAATCCCCGGCGCCGTATTTAATGTCGCCACCAGCATAATCGGCTCTGGAATCATGTCAATTCCGGCGATTCTCAAAGTTCTCGGCGTGCTTCCTTCTTTCGCCTTGATTCTTATCGTCGCCGTGCTCGCCGAAGTTTCTGTTGATTTTCTCATGCGTTTTACACATGCCGGTGTAACCACGACGTACTCTGGTGTTATGAAGGAAGCTTTTGGGTCCGTTGGAGCTTTAAGCGCTCAAGTTTGTGTTATAATCACCAACTTTGGGGGTTTAGTTCTCTTCCTAATTATCATTGGTTAGAACCAATTTAATCTCTTTCTTTTATTCTTAATCAAATTCTAAATCATTAATTAAGATAGCTAAATATACACCTTTTGGATTAATTTTTTGTTTCTTTGTTATTTATGGGATTTGGTTTTTGAGCAAAACCAAGTTGATTGGTGAAGTTTTGCACTTTAAAGTTTGGTTTTTTATGTTTGTGATGTTGAAAAGATATGTTTTTGAATGATGGGCAGTTAGTTGCTTGTATTCATTTGTTGATGTTTGTGTGTGATGGAACAACAGGGGATGTTTTATCTGGAAAGGAAAGTGGAGGTGAAGTGCACTTGGGACTTTTGCAACAGTGGTTTGGGGTTCATTGGTGGAATTCAAGGGAAGTTGCTCTTTTCATCACCTTGGTTCTTGTTATGCTTCCTTTGGTCTTGTACAAACGTGTAGGTCAGTGTTCTAATGTTCTTCCATGATTTCTTAATTCTTATTGCTTGTTTGGTTTGACAGGGGTTTTATCGGAATCACAATGAGTCACTTTGAGACCAAAATATACTAAGTCCATGTTCAGATTGGCAGTGAATTCGTTAGAATCACGGTGTGCTAATGTTATTTTGATAAAAGATATACTTTGAAGTTTGATCTAAATCAAGGTGCCATTGTGATTTTGTCATATTCACCGTGATTCCGAACATGCACTTTTTTCGTTTTGAATTGAGGAGATTAAGTGGCAGAGATTGATGATTATTGTTTTTTGTTTTATGCTGTTTTGAAATTTTTCAGAATCCTTGAAGTACAGTTCAGGAATATCAACTCTTCTTGCTGTGGCATTTGTTGCCATCTGTTCTGGTTTGGCTATTGTTGCTTTGGTGCAAGGAAAAACACAAACCCCTAAACTGGTTCCTCGATTAGATTACCAAACATCATTCTTTGATTTATTCACCGCAGTTCCTGTTGTAGTCACAGCATTCACATTTCATTTCAATGGTACATAGCTAGCTTGAATTATTTAGTGGTGGATAAGAGTTTGTTCATTTTGTTTTGTGCTGATGAGTCATTTTATTTTATTTGTAGTGCATCCAATTGGGTTTGAGCTTGCAAAGCCATCTGATATGAAAACAGCAGTTCGATTAGCAATAATGTTCTGTGCTGTTGTCTACTTTACAATCGGTCTATTTGGCTACCTTTTGTTTGGAGATTCAACACAATCAGACATTCTAATCAATTTTGATCAGAATGCTGATTCTGCCGTTGGTTCCTTGTTCAATAGTTTAATACGTGTAAGCTACGCACTCCACATTATGTTGGTATTCCCTCTTATAAATTTCTCTTTGAGAGCCAACATTGATGAACTCCTATTCCCTAAGAAGCCTCTGCTTGCCACAGACAACAAGAGATTTGTGATTATCACTCTTGTGCTCTTAGTATTCTCCTATCTTGCTGCTATAGCAATCCCAGATATTTGGTACTTTTTTCAGTTTCTAGGATCAACAACTGCACTGTGCCTTGCCTTTGTTTTCCCTGGCACTATTGTTTTAAGGTAACATTTCTTTCATACCCTTGTTAATTATTATCCAATTAAAGGTGACGAATTGGAAACAGAATAAAGGAATGAAATCATGAATGAATAAAGCCAGGCTTCTAAATTTTCTTTGTTTCCAATGACAGGGATGCTCTTGGCATATCAACAAGACAGGACAAAATTATAGCACTGGTTATGATTATACTAGCTGTAGTGACAAGTGTAATTGCAATTTCCACCAACATTTACAATGCATTAAGTAGCAAGTCATAAAGATAGTGCTCTCTTTTCCCATTCTTTTGTTGTTGCTTTCTACTACAGAAAGTTTGATTAGGGGAGTTGGGGCGTGGAAGGGGCAAAATTTCAAGGCGAGTTTATTTGCTTTGGCCCCTTGTCTGTCTTTGAATTTTTTGGATGCCTTGTTGTAAAAATCTTGCAAGGAATTGTTGTGTATAATATTAAAGTATCAAAACAATGAAATTCAATAGTCTAGTTGAATAAGTTACTTCCGTGTGACTCATCTGTTTGGTAAATTTCTATTATGTCCCATGTCAATGAACCCCATGTCAATGAACTTGTTGGGCTCGGGAGATAATCTTACATAGACACAAATTTAAATAAAATTATTTGAACATGCACAATTATGAAGAAAATTAAAAAGTAATAAATAATCACATCATTCAACATTATTAAACTATTTGATCTTTAAAAATAAAACATTTGTGTGAGTGTGTTCAATTTTTAGGTTTGTCCTTAAGAAAGAAATTCTCCAGGAACGGTATGAGAACCATGTCGTGCAATTTTTATCCAAAAGAACAATGTTTAGATCTCTAAAAATAAAAGTTTAGAATATTGTAAAAGGAAGATTATTATTGAAAAAATAGTATAAAAGTGACGTATGTATGTGGTGGTGGTATTATTTTAAGGTCCAAAGACCAGTTGGTAAGTGTATTTTATACGATACGATTCGATGACACAGATATGTGGCTTTATCTGAAATCAGATAGATACAATGCTTTTTGGGGGTGGGTGGAATCAGATATGATAACAACAAAACAAAACATGTTTAGTCAACAACAACAAAAAAACCGAAGCTATTATAAAAAATATATAAAAATATAAAAACGAAAACTTGTAAAAAAAAAACAATTCAGAGAATGGGCGGGGTTGTTTTTTTAGAGAGAAAATTCCCGATGTTAAGTTAACTTACGTCTTCCGATTTGTATCTACTATCTATATCTATTATTGTGATGATGACCCTCTCTACGCAGCAGATGTTTTCTTCTGATTATTTTATATAAAATTTACATTTTCTTATCAGATTGTTGCTTTCTACTATTATATTTTTTCTTTAATTTTTTTTTTTGTTAATCTATTATTTGAGTTGACTCAATGAGATTTAGAAGGCTGATCAAATATTTTGTTGTAATTAATCAAATGTTTGCACATTGCATAATAGACAAAGAGCACTTTAGCTATATACAGTATGTTTTTTGTTTTTGTTTTGAAAGAGCTATATACTGTATGTTATAACTGTTTTTTGTTTTTGTTTTGAAAGAGCTATATACTGTATGTTATAACATATTGAAATACTTTAAAAGAGCAATGATCCGTATACTTTAAAGTGATTAATACGTTAGGGGAAGGCCCACTTTTAGGTTGAAGAGGTTGTTCATGCATAATAAACTCAAACATTTCTTGAAGTAGAGTATAACTTGTTAAAAAGATGTTGCAAGTTAGTGAGACAGAGACAATTATCAACAACTTTACTTTGATGATACATACTTATGTTATTAATTGTCAGCTACAAGCTATGGCTTTGCCAAACAACACTATTATGTTTTGTTGCGGATCTAATCAAAATTCCATGTGATCGTTTAGCTCTCAAGACGAGCTTTACTAACTGTTGTTTAGGACTTTCAAAAAACCAAAAAATCAGACATGCACACCAAAATGATACACATTAGTTTGTTTATGTTTAGTTTAATAGATATAAAATTACAAAATACATATAAATAGTGACTTAACATATGAGAAATTGAGCAATCATTTCTAATCTTTTATTAGATTTATGCTTTCACGGCCAGCTTACTCTTATATCATCATATTTCATGCTCCAGGCCAAAAAGGGGGAAAAAAGGCAAGAACCTCTAGTAAAAAAGTCATGAAGACACATCATACTTATGATCTTGGAACCTTTTCATCAAGCTCAACTTGAATTTCTCAACATCTGCATCCTCAAGTGAACTTGGAGCAGACTTAATAACTGAAATGGCCCCAGCACGATGCAAGGATGCAAGAACTTCATCTATAACAAATAAAATAACTCATGTCAATAGAAAACTGAAGAGAGTCCTGTAAGTACAGTTCATAGGTTAAAAGACTGCAGAGACATTTCATATGCTGTAAAGACCGCAAAGACATTTGATATGCTGGGGCGCGGGTTCGAATCAACAATCACCCCCCTTTAAGCACTGCCCTGTTACAGCTACATATTCTTTCGACCTTGTAATATTGTAAGAGCAGCTGGATTCTTATCCAATATGCTCATAGGGCAAGATGCATGTGTTGGTAATTTATCATCATATAAGGACTACTGATAAGGAGCTTTAGTAGTTTGTGAGCAACATAAGGGTTGGAGAGATAAGGGGTTGTGGGTTAAACTCCCGCTAAAATACACATGAGGTCTCATGCATATAATGTCCCGAAATCAATTGACAAATATTTATGTTCCTTTTCAATTTTATAATGCCCATATTGATTGAATAAAGATGACAAACACTTAAACAATAGTTTCTGAAGTATCTTATTATGCTTCAATCTTCCAGTTCATTTTTAGCTAGAATATTGTACCAATATATTACAATGGATGAACATTTCTGGTTTACTATTTAGAACCATAGAGTTACTACTCACTACTATTGATCTGAATATCTACCAGCATATTGATAAGCATATTAAAAAGAAACGGTCAACTTAGAAACGAAAATCTGGTAAGTAATACACAAATGATATTTAAATTAAGACTTTAAAGTTCAACCTGAGTGTGCCAACTGAGCCAGAGCGTTCAGTGCTGCTTTCCGTGTACGGTCATCTTTAGCTGTGCTTAACATATTTATGAGCTCTTTATCTCCACCTAACTCAACTATCTTCATCCTGCTTTCATCTTTGAGCAAAAGGAAAGTGAACAATTTGAATATACACATGCAAGCATCGTAGCTTTACCTTACATTGAAAAACTATGGATATAATTACAAAATATTGTGAGCATAGAAAATATAATTGAACACTCAAACTAGCTAAAACCAAAAAAAGGCTATTTGCTGGTTACGGAACATAACTCAATTTTCGATCGTTGCTGCATCTGTGCTTTGTCATTAAAAAAAGGTCGTAACAACAAGGAAACTCTTATTTCAATATCCAGAGGAATCAAAATCTAAGTAATTGTTTCAGCCTTTCAGGAACAATTCAAGTTCGAAATCTCCCATAAACTCTCCCCTTTAACCAGAATTTTGTCATAACATCAGCAAGCTGAGATTAAAACTCTATAGTACTCAAATCAAGCACAAGAAAAATGAATAAAACTTGTTTAGCAGAACAAATGCCTTAACATTCAAATGACCAATACACCACAAAGTGCTTCAATATATAATACACCACAAAGTGCCAAAAACAATTTAACTTTATTTTATCATTTGTTACAAAAATAGCTTATACACAAGTGTTTATCAGTTATCATGTAAGCACTTATATTGTAAGCTGCAAATTAAGTTGTTTATCCAAATTCCAAACAGGGTCATGGTTATAAATAATTAAAATGCTGATACCAAGTGATTTGTGAAGAAAAATATAGATAGTTCAAATTACCATCTTTTGCAAAACGGGCCAATCTAGAAGCTCCCATCCTTTTAAACAAGGGATCCTTGACACGCAAAAGAGATACCGACTGATGCATCAAATTTTCCCCTGAAATTTTTATTCCAACAAAACTGTTAGGTTCATGAGCAAGAAATCGTTGCAGCAAAACTGTTGAAAGATGGATGATCAATACCCATATAAGGAAAGAACTGGTATCCCGCATAAAGTGCAGACCCGAAAAATATACTCTTCAATAACCACCCAAATTTTCTCTCAACTTCATGCTCCAAGAGTAGGTGCTCATCTGGTCATGCAACACAATAGAGCAGTTCATTCACACAACACAATGAAACCAAAATCATTTATAGTTCAACTTCTTTGCATTTTATAGTTCCATGTTTTGACATAATGAATGAGAAGCACCGACACCGACACGTCACTGACACATGTAGTAATCTAAGAAAATGACATAAATGAATGTAATGGTACCGATGTGTCGGTGTTAATGCCGGACATTGACACGTGTCGGACCCAGAGACGCCTTCGATCACAAGTGTAGTACAGAGATTGAATCACACAAATTCCCCAAAATTAGCATTAAGTAGTAGTAGTAGTAGTGCCTACCATTTACTACTACAAGTACAATTTTTTACACAGTAGATTAGTTAGTTCTTCAACTTGAGGGATTCATTTTTGTTCTCAAGAAAATGATTTCATAGCTGCACCAATTTTTCAACAAAACCATGGGTAAAGAAAAGGTGATACCTTTACTATTGGAAGATGAAAAATTGCGAGATTGTTGATTGATTGGAACTCTTCTTCTACATAAATACTGCAAAAACAAAAATCAAATACAAAAATTGAGCTGAATTTGTAAATGAATGAAAAAGAGATTGTAAAGTTAGGGTCGAAATTGAGAAGGATCAAAGAGAATATTACGTTAGAGAATTGAGCTGCAACGGCGCGCATTGTGCAAAGGTGGTGAAGCTCGAAAATTGCAAATGACAGTATTCTCTGTGTCGAGATTTCTTCAACAAAATGGCACGATATGAACAAGAAGGATCCGGATCCGTGTTATATCCGGATCGGGTTGATAATCCATACCCGATGGACCATGAGTATATAAATTAATTTTTTTCTCCGATATATGTTATTAAAAAAATCATATGAATTATATCTAATTAACTGGGAAGCTCGGATACGTACTATGAGTGTGGGCACGATACAAATACGTAGACTAAAGTATCACTAAAAAAATTTAAAACAAGTTTTGTGTAACGTTGGTCGATTGAGTCTCCTCTCTCGTTACATTCATCAACAAAACACGTTGCTTTAAGTATGATTCATTGAAAGACAATTCAAACAATTCTGATCTTAAATTGAATAACATACATCCTCATTAAATTCTCACAACATTGTCTCGTTTTTTTACCTTTCATCTTTTCTATGATACACATGTTAGTGAAATATCTTAAAAATATACGTGTGTGTATTCGTAAAGTATCCGCTAAAATATTTTTAAAAATTTAAAAGATTAATTCTGATTCTTCGTGTTTACGTATTCGTGAGTATGGTTACGTATTCGCAGGTATTTGCAAATATCAGTATCCTATACAGATACATCATCATCATGTTTGGATTATTCGGGCTTCATAGCTAATCACACGTGTTGACTCTTCTTGGGTGTGAAATTGTGATTTGCAGCGTTTATTATTTTCGATGATTTGTAAAAAAGAATGTATTTTTCATGAGTTAATTACGTAGAATCCCTGAAAATAAGTTATACGGTATTCCATGAGCATGGCTTATGTGGTCAGAAATCCAAATTAAAATCATTTAGGCCCACAGATGAAAAAAAAGGTAAAAAGAGAATAACCAATTTTTTTTTTTAAGGAAGAATAGCCAATTTTTTGTTGAGAGGAATCAATTTTTTCTTTTATTAAATTATTTAAATGTTGTACTATATGTTTTATATGTTATGGTTTTGACCACCAAGAATTATCTGTATTCCATTGGCTTCTTTTCTGTTAACTAATTGCTCTTTTTCTTATCGTAGCTAGCATATCTTTTTGCTTCCATTTGATAGGAGTTTTCAAGATTTATGTATATGAGTTATAGTACCTTATAAAAGAAATACTATATAGGAGATTCCAGAGCAAATTATACATGTACTTTGATGGAAGGCAAGAGACAAGGTAGTAGCAGGCTATATGTGTAGTGTAGAGGACATTGTTTTGTTGAAATGATTTACGAGCACACATGGGAATAGAGGTAGGTGCATGCTTTGTCCTTGTGGAATGGTGACAGTACTAGAAGCAAGAAGCAACAACTCTAAATAGAAATATACTATGATATGATTTTAGATCCGTGTCCTTATGAGTCTGCGTGTACACATTTTAATCTATGCATACATATAATTCAATCCTATGTCTGTGTATTCTGATTAATAGTTAAAAAAATATTGGCCATGATCCATGAGTCTAAAAAAAAATTGGTCATGACTCAGGAGTCTTTATCATGATGGAACAATGTGTAAAGACTTGAATGAAAACAATAAAAACTGTGTATAGAATTGAAGAAGATTGAGATTAGGGTTTTTAGGATTTCTTGCTTTGAGAAAGAGAGAGATGTAACAAAAAACTGAAACAAACTCTTAACAAACTCATAACTTGTCATGCAAGTAACTTGAGTTAGTTACTTCACATGCAAGTTTCTAAACAAACTATTAAGCAAAGATAAAACTAATTCTAACTAAAATGAATTACTAAACCAATACACCTCCTTAATTCATTTGGTTAGATGCTTCAGCCATTCCCAACTTCATCTTCAAGTGATCAAAGCTACTTGACTTCAAGGGTTTTGTGAGCAAGTTTGCTATCAGCTCATCTGTTTTGCAATGCCTTACTTCCAGCTTTCCCTTGTTCACCTGATCTCTTAAGAAACATAATTTGGTTTCTATATGCTTGCTTCTACCATGTGCTACTGGATGTTTTGCCAAGTCTATAGCTGATTTGCTATCAATTCTGAGTTCCATCTTCTCATCCTTCATCAGTTGCAATTCCATCGGTAGCATGTTGATCCATTGAGCTTTACAAGCTGTCATGGAGGCTACAATGTACTCTGCCTCACAAGAAGATAAGGCAACCACTGATTCTTTCTTAGAACTCCATGAAAAGCTGCATTTCCAATCATGAACACATAAGCTGCAGTACTTTTCCTGTCATCTTTATCTCCACTCCAATCAGAGTCTGAATATCCTACACTTTGATTCTTAGAATATTGAATACCATAATTGCTTGTTCCCATCACATATCTTAGAATCCTTTTTGCTGCAACTAAATGTGATGTGGTAGGTTTCACCATGTATCTGCTTATCAAGCCTACACCATATGCAATATTAGGTCTTGTATGACATAGATACCTTAAAGAGCCCACAATTTGTTTGAATAAGGTTGGATTCACTTCTTTCTCATCATTTGCCAGAGATAACTTCACTCCTGTGTCAACTGGAGTTGAAATTGGTTTGCAATTCAACATATTGAACCTCTTCAAAACATCTTGTGCATATTTTCTTTGATGAATCAGAACTCCTTGTGAATTCATTTCAAACTCAATTCCCAGAAAATATGTGAGATTGCCCAGATAAGACATCTCAAACTTCTTCATCATACTCTTCTTAAAATCCTTCATTTCTTCTTCATTGTTTCCGGTAACTATCATGTCATCTACATATAAGCATATTATGAGCTTATTAGTGGTGTTTCTGCAGTAAATTCCATGTTCAGTTACACACTTTAGGAAACCTTGCTGAACAAGAAAACTATCTATTTTCTTATTCCAAGCTCTTGGAGCTTGCTTCAAACCATACAGAGCTTTATCAAGCTTATACACATACTCCTCCTTACCCTTTATCTCAAATCTTGGTGGTTGATTCACATATACTTTTTCTTCTAACTCACCATTGAGAAAAGCAAACTTTACATCTAACTGGTACATAAACCAGTTATTTTCTTACTGTTATAGCAACAATAAAACTGATTGTTTCCATCCTTGCTACTGGAGCATATACTTCATAGTAATCTTGACCATACTTCTGTAGGAATCCTCTTGCAACTAGTCTGGCCTTGTATTTTGCAACTTGACCATCTGGCTTCAGTTTTGTTTTGAAAACCCACTTAAAATCAATACATTTCTTATCAGTAGGTAGTTGAACTAATCTCCAAGTATCATTCTTCTCTATAGAGTCTAGTTCTTTAATCATTGCTTTCTTCCAATGATTTTGTTTGAGAGCTTCCTCAAAAGACACTGGTTCAACTTCAGCAAGCATTGCCAGTTGCACAAAATCACCTTCATTTGTGACTGCTTGATCAGGAAACCTCTCATAATCTCTCAACCTGCTTGGTGGTTTAGTATTCCTTGTTGGCCTATTAGAAACTCCTGCACCTTCTTCATTTGTATCCTCAACAATTTCCTCTTGTTCTTCAATCTCAACTTCTTCTGTCTCTGAATCAGATAGATAGAGGTGACCGTCAAACTCATTTGATGCCTTGTCTTTCCAATTCCAACATTTTGTTTCATCAAACTTCACATCTTTGCTGAACACTATTTTCTTATTGTTTGGATCATATAGTTTGTAGGCACCAGTTGAGTGATATCCCACCATAATCATTACCTGAGAAACATAATGAGCTAAAGATCTTCAAATGTTGAACACTTGGTTTTACTCCACACCATGCTTCTTCTGGTATTTTGTCATGCAGCTTCTTTGTGAGACTTCTATTGATGAGATATGCTGCAGTAGCAGCTGCTTCTCCCTACAAGTAATGAGGCATCTGCTTTTACTTCAACATGCTTCTTATCATATTTACCAATGTTCTATTCTTCCTCTCTAAGATTCCATTGTGTTGGGGTGTCTATGGTGTAGTAACGTCATGATTTATGCCATTTGATGAGGAAAAATCATTGAACTCAGTGGAAGTATACTCAACTCCTCCGTCAGTTCTTAGCCTACCAATCACTTCACCACTTTCATTTTGAACTAGCAGTCTAAATTTCTTAAACACACCAAATACTTCATCTTTCTAAGCCAACAAGTAAATCCATAACTTTCTAGTAAATTCATCTATGAATGTCACAAAGTATCTATATCCTACTATGATTTTACTTCAAAAGGTCCACAACGATCAGAGTGAATTACCTCAAGTTTTTTGGTTGCATTGAATGATACTGTTGCATTGTATGAATTTCTGGCTTGCTTTCCAGTGCATCACATATCACAAACTTCTTTAGGCAACTTTATCTTTGGTAAACCTTGCACCATTTTCTTCTCACTAAGCATATTCAAGTCCCTGAAATTGATATGCCCATATCTTTGATGCCATAGCTAGTTATCACTTTTAGTTTCTGATAGTAGGCATTGATCTTTAATCACATTGATGTTGCTTTTGAAAGTTCTTTGCTTTGATAATGGAGCTTTCAGAATCAATCTATTCTTACTATCAAAAACCTTCATAGTTTGTGCTTCTACCTTCATAGTATACCCCTTTAGCAGTAATTGACCAATACTGATGAGATTACTCTTCATGTTTGGTACATACAACACATCAGTGATGCAAGCTTTCTTGCATCATTCATATGAACCAAAACCTTCCCAATTTCAGCTGCACAAACTATACTATTTTTTGCAAATCTTATTTTTCTATTAACTAAATCATCTAATTCAGAGGACCAAGATTTCTTGCCGGTCATATGATTTGAACATCCAGTGTCCAAGTACCATTCATTACTTCTTTCTTCTTCCTCCTTGACTGTTGCCATCAAGAGTACTTCTTCAGAATCAGAATCCTCATTCTGAGCAAATTGAGCTTCATCTTTGCTCCTTGGGACTCTCTTTGATCTGCATTCAGATGCATAGTGTCCCCACTTCTGACAGTTATAACATTGAATGTCTTTCTTATCTTTCTACTTCTTCTGATCATGCTTTGCATCTTCTTTCTTATTGCTTTCTTGATTCTTGCTAGAACCTTCACCATCCTTAGAATAATCAATCCAGGGTTTCTTCCCTTTCTTGAATTTTCCTTTCTTCACATGCCGAGCTTGCAATGCTTGATCAGATGATACACTTTTTCCTCTTTCTCTGTTCTTATCAATCAACCTCAACTCATGTGCTTTAAGACTTGCCTGCAGTTCCTCTATCTTCATAGAATCTAAGTCTTTAGATTCCTCTAGAGCCACTACAATGTGATCAAATCTTGATGTTAAGGTTCTGAGAACCTTTTCAACCTTCATTACATCAGTGACAGTTTCACCATTTATTGTCATTTGATTTGTAAGATTGATCACCTTATCAAAATATTGACTAACTGTTTCATCTTCTTCCATTGTCAATACCTCATATTGTCTTCTCAAAGCTTGAAGCCTCACTTTCTTCAATTTACCATCACCAGCATATAATTTCTCCAATGCATCCCATGTCTCCTTTGCGCTTTCATAATGCATGATCTTCTCAAAGATATCATTACTTACACTCTGATGCATCAAGAACATTGCTTTCCCATCCTTTTTCTTCAATTCTCTATGAGATGTCTGTTGTACATCAGTTGCATTCGTTGCTAGTGCTGTCACACCTTCATTCACAATTTCAAGTACATCTTGAAACCTGAAAATTACCTTCATCTTTACGTTCCATTGATTAAAATTCTTGCCTTCAAAAACTGGTAGATGCGCAGGAATATTGCCGTTATGAGTTGCCATTCTTAACGAATTCTCTAACAACAATGAACGAACCAGACTCTGCTATACCAATTTGATGGAACAATGTGTAAAGACTTGAATGAAAACAACAAAAACTGTGTATAGAATTGAAGAAGATTGAGATTAGGGTTTTTAGGATTTCTTGCTTTGAGAAAGAGAGAGAGAGAGAGTTGAGATTAAAAACTTGTAATTGTTATTGATTGAATGAATTGGAATACTTATTTACAATAGCTATGAAGGATTTATACACCAAGTGATGTAACAAAAATCTGAAACAAACTCTTAACTTGTCATGCAAGTAACTGGAGTTAGTTACTTCACATGCAAGTTTCTAAACAAACTATTAAGTAAAGATAAAACTAATTCTAACTAAAATGAATTACTAAACCAATATATCAAGCGTATTAAGTTTTTGAGAATGGTATAGTCATTGAATTCTATAAACAATGTAAGAATTAATATGTAAGAGCAGATCACACGATTATGTTAAACATAACATGACTTGTACATATAGGAATGGTGAGAGTTGATGAGCTACATTTAGTTTGCGTCAAAGCAAAGCATATACAATATCTGGATGTATATTTGTCACTTTGATTTGGAAACACGCAGAAAAGTCACAAACAGGATTGGACTTCAATGTTTATATGACAAAACCACGTCCAATCAATGATTGTTCAAACCTTTATCTCCATGTTGGTTCAAGCATAAACATGCCCCAATTCCTTTTGCAAGGATTGTAAACATCCTTTTATTGGACTTTGGTGATGGTTCCATTTTCATGATAGGTGATGACTGCACCTTCACATCAGGCTACAGATCCATTTCAACGTCAAATGATGCCTCTACTTTCACGTTGGGTGATGGTTGCATGTTCACTTCGGCTAATGGCTCCAATTCCATGTTAGTTGATGATTCAACTTCAATAGTAATTGACTGACCATATACCAGATAAACAGCCATCTCCTTAACAATCAATCCATGCTCAAAAGCTACAAAGATCTCCACTTCGTCACCAGGTCCGGGATTTGATCTTACATTCTTCCAATCTTCATCATTAATGGACATTATCGTGTCTCGCTTGTATATGATCTGGATGGTGCACTTTGTGTAATTAATGATCAAGACACCAGCAAGACATTCAACTCCCATGTTTTCAGAAGATGATGAATAAACAATACATATGATTATTCCCTTTCATCTGATAATCAATATCCTCAGGAACTTGAAATTGTGCTGAAGGTCCTTCACCTGTATAGGCTAACCAAGATGGATAATTTCCACCCGGAAGGAACAAATCACTATAATTGTAGGTTGTTAATTCCTGTATCATAAGCACATGGCTAATAACATAATTTTGCTATTCAAGTTGCCTATACTTTGTTAATTATAAAATCATCTGACAGTAAAACTGAAATAGTTTGCACGAGTAAGAAATTAAGTTCAAACCATATAAGAAGAGCAGAATAGACACAAAAACAAATCATGCAACAAGTTACTATACAAACATGTGTTGATCCACACGTGGTTGAAGATAACACCGCAATTGTGGTGCGATGTATAAATTATTATAATAATAAAAAATAATAATAAAGTAACACTTCCATTAAAAAAAATAATTTCAAAGTATAAAGAGAGAAAAAAAAAAGTATTGATTGAATACAAAGAATAATGCAAACATTGTGATAATTGAGTCAAAATTGATAAATGTTTATTTGACATTCAAAATAGTTTCAATAATTTTTTGTTAATAAATAAGAAAAAACCTTTAAGATGAATGAATGAAAGAAACATTGATTCCTCAGACAGATAAAACAAAAATATTCAAATGGAACCAACACGTCAAGATAAAATAGACACACTGGGATGACACTTGTGATAAGAGAAGAAATTGGCAAGCTATCCACTCGGCTTATGAAAGTTTGCCGGAATCCACCGGGCTTTGGAAACATTTGCGAGAATCCACTCGGCTTTTGATAAAACATTTGCGAGAATCCACTCGACTTTGATAGGGTTTGCGAGAATCCACTTGACTTGGTAAATGTTTGCGAGAATTCACTCGGCTTTTGCAAGGGTTTGCGAGAATCCACTCGGCTTTTGATAAGAGGTTTGCGAGAATCCACTCGACTTTTGATAAGGTTTGCGAGAATCCACTCGGCTTTTGATAAGGTTGCATAGGAGTTTGCCAGAATCCACTGGGCTTCATAAAAAATTTGCCGAAATCCACCGGGCTTATAATGAGCGACATCTCTGGACCAAACACGCTGGGGATGACACTTTTGATGATAAGAAGGTAAATGCAAGCTGCCCGTTTATAGAAACTTGCAGCTTGACACAATGATAAGTAAAGGCCGAACCGTGGCGACACGACCGAAAAAAGATTCTAGATGACTAATGCAATTACGTGTGAATCGATGTTGTGTATATGTTGTGTATGCATGAATGTATGAATAAGTGAAAGTAAGAATGTATGAATGTAAAATTGTACGAATGTATAAATGTAGGAATGTATGAATGTAACTTGTATGACTGTATGAATGTAACTTGTATGACTGTATAAACTGTATAATTGCACCATGACTGGCGAACTCGATGAAACGAGACAAGACATGTAAGATGGGAGGTGGACCGACATTGCAGTGCTACACACTCGGCAAACTTCCTTGGAGATGATCTCGTTGGGAACAAATTGAGCCGTTGACGGTGTAAAACCTGGCACAAGGTAGCAACTGATGCCTCCTGGGGAGAAAATCTTTTCGGAAGAAGTCGCAATTTGTAAACCAGCGCAAAGTGTTCTTTCCACTGGTATGCTCCAGCAGTCATGCTTTTTTTTTTGTTTTATTTTTCTTTGAAAATCCCTAACTTTTGCGTGGACCGCCTTTTCAGGTTTTCAGTCCACCGGAAATATATTCCTTTTTTATGCTCCTATATTCCTAGTACATTCAAGGATGAAATTTTTTGTTTATCCATTAATCTCCAACAACATAAGTTGTTTAAAAGTCTTTGTTGTTTTTTTTGTCGAAATTATAAACAAATATTCTCTGAGATTTAAATCTCAACTATTTAAAAGGAAAATAAAATTAATTTACGGGTTTTTTTTTTGTCTATAGATGAAGTGACACTCACCATAAAGTTTTGGATTTGAACGTGGATGAATGCGTCAAATTTAACGATATCATGTTGAGAACTAATTATAAAAGAGAAAGGTGATGGAGAGAATCATCCAATTCCAACCAAAGAGAACTAATTACCTTTTATTTTTTATTTAATCTTCTGAATAAAGAAAGGTGAAAAGGAATTTTACCCATTACATAGAGTAAAAGATTCATTTGAGCAATATCTATGAAACAAAATAGGATTTAATATAATTTTGAGATAAAAACATAGGATTTAGCAACCAATTTAAAGACAAAATGTTAGATAAGTCACGAACATTAGCAATTCGTGGTTAAACAATTTTGTTTTCAAATCTATATCTAAATGTTCACAAACTTATTTAGCGACTAAATCACTCAATAGGGAGACCAAAATATTTTCTTAACGAAATAAGTAACTGAATCAACACCTTTTCTGTGAGTTTATCTCAGTTGATAGGACATTACCATTTATATAGGGGTTGAAGTTCAAACCAGAGATTCCTGACTTATTCACAAAAGTGAATTTCTAACCATCAGACAACCTAACAAAATAAAATAAAAATAAAAAATAAACATGGAGTCAAAAAAGTCCTTAACCATGTTCGAAATGTGTTAAGAGAAAAAGTCCTTAAATTTTATTTATGAATGTGTAGGCTAAATTCAATTCATTTGTATCATTTACAAAAGTCTTTTTATTGATTATTCAATTAAAAAAAATGACATTTGAGAATTAAGAGAACAAGAAAAAAGAAAAGAAAATGGGAGATAACATGTTTACAAATCAACCAGAGACCAACATTAAAGGAATAGCTTTGGTGAGAACAATGCATGAATTATATTATTCTGCTTCACAAAATATCATTTCAATAGATACATAATCAAAAAATGAAATTCAAAATAAAAACTAATTGCCTTTAGACTCTTCCACTTATAGAGAAATTGATAATTTGGAACCATTCACAAATGCTCTTGAAACTAATTGCACAGTTAAATGTGGACTCCTATGCACAAAAGCTTCAAATTTAGGAGAAGAAACCATATGCTCAATATTTTTGACTAAGAAATTAAAGGTTGTCTCCTTCAAATCTTGGTTTGAACAAGTATCAGCAATTTCTAGTGTCTCAAATGCATTAGAGGTGCTAAGTGAGCTGAACAAGTATCTTTCACAATATTTCAGCAAATGTGGGATAATATACTTATCAGCTGCCTGTGACAAGGCATACACATGTTTCTCCAATTTTTCCAAAGGCAATGTCCCACTGTAGAGAAATTCTAAGAGACATTCTAGTTCTTCATGGTTCAGGTCAGGTATAGTTATTGTGTTACAAGTTGGTGCAGCTTTACATTCATCAATCTCTAGCATATTCTTGAAAATTTCTGATCTTGCAGACTACATTACAATAACATAAATATCACATGTTAACATAAGTATTTATTTGTTTATCTACTTAACATAAATATTTATTACATTGTTTGAGATAATTTATGGAAAAAACTTATCACATATTCATAAGTTGTTCCAGCTTATTTTCTTAAGCTTTTTAGCATATCTTATTAAAACAACTTATACTTTATATAGTAACATCATTACTTTATTTTTTATTTTTTTGGTTTACAAAGAGGGTTGAACGCCCAAAAAAAAACTACAACGAGATCAATCGTTGGACAGAAACCTATCTTATGCATGAACACTTATATGATAAGCATTTATACGATAAGCACTTACCTATGCTGCTTATCCAAACAGGGCAAAAGAATGATTGTAATTTTTAAAGAATAGTTATGGAAAATATTTAGTGAGAAAAACAACAAGAACTCACCAAAACGGATTTATGTGCAGGTATAGGTGGACCATGATTGCCAGGACTTATTAGTATATCTGTATGAATTTGTTCTTTGAAAGCAGCAGCAAAACCTCTGAGATAAGCCAAATCTTGTTTTTGTTGATTAAATTGGTCTATTTGCTCAGAACACCATCTTATGCAATCATCAAGTGTCTGCAGAGGAAAAAAATATATTATTCATTGCCTCCTTTAGATTATACACTTGATTATAAACTTATTTTCAAATCAACCATAGAATTATAAAAAGAATTAGAGCTTGCCTTACTCGAATTTCGCCGCGAAATAGGAGAACCATTTGGAGTAGTGATTGTTTTTGCTTTCTCACTTTCAAGACCATTCATCATGTTGATGAGGCTTCTAACTCCTTCATAACATGCCCCACATATTGTATTCCTTGGAGGCCTTAATATTAATGGCATAGTTGTACACACACAACAATCCATTTTTGCTTCTTAGAATTTCCCTCCTCTGCTTTCTTATGAAGAGGGAAATGAAGGAGATAATATGTATATAACTTTTCTGAACTTGGTATATATAAATAGTTTTTTTGGTGTTGACAAAAGGTATATAAATAGTTGTCATCTACCTTTATATTACATAATATATGTTCATTTGACCCTATTAGAAATGATTCCAGTCTCATGCCTAATTAATTTAGTGAGAATTAATTGTGACATTATCCTTTATTAATAGCTTGCACATATATTTCATATAATTAAAAGAGAATAGTAGGCTGGATGTAACCACATAACAATATGTAGATGTCCAATCATTATCTTTTTGTGAGGGATAATCTTGGCGTAACAGGTAAAATTGTTGTCATGTGACCGAAATATCAAGATTTAAGTTCAGGAGACAACCTCTTGTGTAAACAATCGGATTAAGACTGTGTACAATACACAAAAAGTGATGGGACCCCCTTCCCAGACTCTGCGTATGCGGTAGGTTTTGTGCATCGGTTGCTTTTTTTTTTTATAGGAAATTAAATAGTAGATGAAAGTGAATTTGAGAATGAGATTGGTAAATTAGGAAGTGGTTTGGTAGGGTATCTCTTTAGAGTAGTTGTTAGTGAAATACTTAACAAAAAGAATAAGCAGTTAGGAAAGAAGACGACTTTCCAACCATACATAATAAAAAATGAGCATAGCAAATTCCCTATCCTTGTAAGTTGTAACCACTTTTGTATTTATCATTCCTTTCCTATAGTTCTTGGAAGGCCGTAACCACTATTAATTATTAATATATCAAGGTTAATTTAATATAAACAGTGTGATCGTGTATTTAAGGCCAGCCTGGATAGTTGATGGCCCAAGCTGCAATAGCATTTTGATGGTATGATTAATTGTTCAATCATGTTCACTTGTTATTTGGTAATGCAACAGCAAGAAGGATTGAACCTAGCGTCAACTACTACTCTGTCCTAAATTATGTGAGGTTGAAGGTTATTTTACAAGAATTAAGGAAATAATTATATATATAATTAGCACTTTATCAAATGAATTGGTCAATTGGGTCTTGAAAATGTTACATATGATCTTGACGCAAAATTAGTGGTCGATGGTTTCAATAACCTATGTTTGAATTTGTCTCCTTTTGATTTTATCATTAGAGATTATTCTCCATTTTTCAAGTTTATGTTAAAACTCGTTAGATGGATTCTCTAAGAGACAAACCAATACTGTCGCTTATAAATTAGCTAAAATGGCTATATATACAACTAATCCTCAAATATTTGATTTCTTGCCAAATTGCATTGCTACTATCTTTCCGATCTAGGCTTATGCATCTTGGTAATTGATTCATAGGCCCCTGACTCAAAAAGCCACTCAAATTTATCGAATCGATATTTTCAGTAGCACAAACTTTATTAGGAGTTATCATCCGATCATTGACGTAACTCTTGGTCAACTTATTTCATAGGTCAAGCAATCAGAGGGGCCTATAGAGCAATCATCTTGCATCATTTCAAGTCTTGGCAGTCCGATAGATCAGCCGCCGTTAAGTCTTTTTGGGCTCTCATACCATCTTAGGTATCATTTTTCTTTTAATGACAAATGTTAATAATTAGTTTTAGATTAATTTTTTCTCTTTTGTCCAGATTTGAACCAATAAACTCAAACTCCTTATTCGTTAGTCCAAACAAAATGAAATAGATGAAGTCCAAATGTTGCACCTGATTCACTATGTTTTTTCCCAGTATTTTATTTTTGATAAGAAATTTCAAACTGAAACTTTTTAAATTCTAGTTTAGAGATGTTCAAAACCGAAACTAACGGAGAACTTGTATGTACGTGTTAGAAAATTAGAAAGTCTTTCAGCACAACATACGCATGCACTAATGCACACCCAACAACCATATTCTGAGTCTGATCATACTCATCATACATAAAAAAACACAATGATCGAAATAACATAATGATAACATTGATAAATTAATCAATAGATAGAAATTAAATTCTTCTTGTATTCTTAAAAAGGACTATGGAGCTCCCATTCAACTAGCTCAGTGACATTTGGAGCTGAACTATCTTCTACCACTGTAATTTGATGAACATCACGATCACGATTCTCATAATAGTGATAAGCAGCTGCACCCGATAGCACTGCTAGAGTTAGCGCCTGCGCGTGCATCCTTCAAACCAAAACATTCGTTACACTTTATTCGATACAACACACATTTCAGCACTTAAAAATGGAAAACAAAATAAAATTGTTACTGAAGATTGTAGTGAAAATTTTACCTAGCATGGATAAGCCTTAGACTTGGCTTCATTGGAGATTTAACTCGTGAATAAGCTACAAGTGATGCTCCAATTCCAGATGCCCATAGTGCCCCTGCATTCAAATGTAATTAACACCATTTTGTTATAAGTTCATACACAATATATTAAGTTACACATAGTAACTTACCAATGCTGGCGAGTTTGTTCTTTGAAACCCATGATTGAATTCCTTCCATGTTGATGTTGTGTTTTTGTGATTCTCTTAATTTTTTTTTCTTTTTGAGTAATTGTTATTTATGCTAAGTTGTGATGGGGAATATTTATAGATGGTTGAAGTTGAAAATTGTGACTTATTGGTACTTGAATTGGCCCCTAGGTTTAGCGGGGTTAGTGTGTTTAATCGGAGTTTGGAACACGGGAAAATTTAAACTAGAGGCCTACTTTACTCTGGTTTTGTTCTCCATGTGAGATTGTGAGTATGTGTCTACTTTGGTCATTTTATTGATTTGCTTTACTCTCATGTGGAAAGTACATATAGTGGAGCCAACGGATTAAATTAAACTAGAGGTGTGTGTTTCTAAAAGGGATTAAATTAAAAAATATTTTAATAAAAAAAGTATGGTAAAATGTTTTGCCAGGATTCAAAAGAAATGCTAGCTTAGCTTCATTATGGAAATCAAAACTCTTTTGAGATCGTGATAATATAATATAAGAACTACAAGATCGTCCTTTTTCAAAAGTATCATTATATTTCATTCGGTGCACATCACATCTTACTGCAACAAAAGTGATCACAAAGACACTTTAAAAAGTAGTGAGAATAATAAAATCATCTTGAATATATGTGAAGAAATTAAGTTAGTTTTTTTTTTAATATAATAAAAAATGTTATTGCAGTTTACATATTTCCATTCATTAGAACCTATATTTTACAGAAATAAATTGGACTGTAAAATCTTGGACCATCAAAAGGAATATTGCTCCATGCCCTCAACATGACCGTGAACTATCATCAAATGTGCATTTTAATGTTATGCTATAAAACACTTCGGCTAATGTCTTAGCCTCGTGCTTCGAGGGCTGTAGAACATTATAAGACATATAGCTCTATACCCCCGTCCTAAATAAGGAGTTAAAATAATATTTGGCCCTAGGCAAGCGACATCGACCCGTCAGTTGATTTAACATAGGTCGCCCTTACACGTCAAATGGCCCATTATGCTCCGATCCACCCAAACATCTCTAACTCCCGGTAACTTTCCTAAACTCCCAAGAACATTTCTATAAAAGGGAAGGAAGGCTTTGAGGAAAAAAAAGGAGGCTTTTCACATGACACAAAAACATCACCGTCCTTACCAACACAAAACACTAGCGGGGTTGGGAACCATCATACTTACAACAAGTACAAATCTTAATTATAAATTAATTGAACTTTTCATTAATTATATATCATTAGAGTGATGCTCCTATTTGGTAAGATATATTTATATTTTTCAAAATCAAATTTATTTTATTATTATATTCATGATCAAGGAGTGATAAGAGTGAACTGCCAAAATGTAAATATATTTCATAATTGATAATTTAATTAAGGGTTTTGCTAACGAGTGTTTTAAAGACACTCTTTAAAGATTCTAAATTAAGAAACTACTCATTGAAAAAATCTAACATTTCGAGTATTAAAGCAAAATGTCGAGTGGTGGTTCATGAATGATGCTGGAGGCATGTCTTATAATTTGGGTTATGTCTCTCAATCTTACAAAATCTGTTTGTAAGATAATGGTTGCTCCCACTTATAAATATGTTTGTAAGGAGCATGAGCATGACCAACCAACAGTACAACATATGAATATGTTGCAATGTTGCGCTAAACTAAGCATTTAGATGACATTAGATTTTAGGATTCCTCTAATAGTTTTATTTTAAAGTTTGTTATGATCAACTTTTTCGAATTCTAACTACATGGCTATTGGACCGGGATACCCTACTGTTAATAGGATCTCGCATTCACATAGTCATGTTAATGTGGGACGATCTTGATTTGATGGTTTAAAGAAAATGCATATTTGATTCTTCATTTTATAATTTAAAATACCAAAATTAAATCTAAACCATCAGTTCAAGATCAGATGACCCGACTGCATATACAGTGAACTTAAAAACTGTAAATAAATTAGGCCATGAAACTGCTTTTGGTAAGCTGGTGGTTTTGTTCGTACTTTGGCAGTTTTTATATTTAAAGACGAGTGAATAAAAAACTGTATAGTACATGCCATGTTATTTTAAGCAATGTGCAATGACATTTTCTAAGATTTATCCAACCATTTGACGGTGGATAAATGAATATACCGTCGAATCACAAGTTCTTTATCTCTAGTAATAATTTTTAATTACATTTAGATTTGAGATAAAATGACAAATTCTACTCCCAACCATTTTTGATATTGTACTGTACGTATCATCAGTCATCACATACATACATACATCAAGCTATGCTTCCAACATTAATTTGCCATGCTTTGAATATATGTATATGATATCATAACAAACTCAACTCACAAGTCACACGCATAGCAAGTTCGTTGGCAACAAATTAACTAAAATTTCCCGCCAAAAAAACACGCTACTATAAAAGAAACACAAGAAAGAAAAAAGAAGAAGAAAATGAAGAATGGAAAACGAAACCCACTTTCAGATCTCACTAATAACTCTTCAACCCATTTTTCATCTTCCTCTGTTTCTTCATCTTCCACCGTTCAACCAATTCGGTAACATTTGATTACTTTTCCTTATCCATTTACATCTAATCTAATACTAATTAATTACCTTACCTTAATTTCTCATCTTCTTAGGAAAACCCGTTTCAATCCACTTGATGTTGTTAAGCCATTAACACTTCCTTCCACAAAGGTATAACCTCCCCTTAATCATTTCATTGAATTTGCTTAATTTGTTTTTTATGTTTTCAGAATCCAAAGAAGGAACTAGCACTCCGCACTCCATTAACTGTTCGATGCAAAAAGGTATAATTTCCCCAAATTTAATGCATATTTTGCTATGTTTGATTGAATTTGGTTTAATTTGTTTTTCAGAAGCAGCGTGTTGTGCCTAATGAACAAGTTGAGTTTGAAGATTTCATTGACAAACAGAAGGCATACTATAAGGAGATTGATGAGTTCGAACTCGAGGAAGAAGAGGTTGAATCTGTTGATGAGTGATTGATATAACATTTGAGTACTTAATTGAGGCTAATATGTAAATGTAGTCAATTAATTGTTGATAACTTCATATATAGTACAGTACTCTTCAAAAATCTCAATTTCCTAATTAGGTTGTAATCAAGGGAAAAGTTGTTTAACTCTGGCAATTAATTACACTATCTTGTTTTACTTTTGTGATAAATTTGTAGTTTCAGACTTTTTTTAGTATATATGCTTACAATTCAAACCTAATGAAAAAAGATACAATATCATTAGGCATAATTTTCAAAATGTAGATGGATAATTACACACTCATACATATATGTATTATTATAGATACACATTACTCACTAATTTTCAGTTGATTTTTCTGCAATTGGTTCTTATTTGTCCATTGCTTCCTGTGAGGGGTTTGATGCTACTCATTTTGACCATACCCTTGGCAAATGCTTTAAAAAATTTAGCATTATCAGTAGCATATTTCTTTACCAGATTATCTGTAGAGCTTCCATTGAATAGCTCCTGGTCTGAATGGAGAAGAACCTTTTTAGCTAGTAAATTCTTGAAGTATAGGTTATCGAAATGAGTCGGTGTTTGATGGTCGAGGGGTTCAAGCACATTGTCGTTTCCACTTCTGGGGCATTTGTTTTGTAGAGACTTTCTAAATAAGGAGTCAACGTTGGAGTCATTGTAGATGTGTGCTCGAAATTGTACACATCTAGCTAGGCCAATTGTATGTGCACCTGTTATTCAAGATATGTACTCTCAATTCAATTGAAACATAGTACTAATATTGAACATTAATTGAGTGTGAAATTCTTCTTCCTGATAATTTTTTAATAAAGTTGTGATCATGAATCATGATAGAGCATTAGTAGGAATACTATGGTACCTGAAAGAGCCACCAAGTCCTTAGCTGAGAGCCCTTGGTTAGCAAAATTTGTTTTGAGAGTGCTTAGATTCATAAAGGGTGCAGGAATTGAGTTATTGGCATCAGACCTACTAGCTGTGATTGAATCCCTTCTTCCCAAGCCAACATTCCATGAAGGGCCTCCTAGCTGTAAATTCCAACAACCATTTAACTCTATAGATTAATTAAATCACTCTAATGAAGAGGATAGTATTGCATCATTATGCTTTTGGGATATGATGTTGCATAATATACATTATATATTTTGGTACACAAATTTACATCAAAATCCCACAGTAGCCTAGATGGCTAACATGGTTCACATATGTGGTTAATTGAGTTTAGTGGATGGTTAATGAATATAACAATGTGTTCCAATTCACTAACCATCCACTTAACACAATTGACGACGGTTTCAGATGTATATTTGAATACAAATCGTGGTTAATGAATGTCATTAAATTTGAACACCTAAAAATTGAATTTGGATTCTCTCCATTGAAAATTCTCTCTCATGTTTGATGGTTGAGATTCCACTTGAGAGAAATTTGGAGAGAATCCAAATCCCTAAAAATTATGTATATTTGAATACAATTTGAATGGTTACTAAATATGTATGTTTATTTGAACACTTAAAAAGTTATGGTGAATGACATGTTTATTGTGTTTTATAGGTAATCAATGAGTTGTGATACCTTCTGTCATATTTATTAACTATATAGTGTATATAGTAAATTTAATTAACCATCTAAATTGTTGTTGAATTTTGATGACAAAACAAAATAACTCACATGAACAACAGAGTCTCGGGCAGCTAGGGTAAGAATATCAGCACAGGACACAACCCCTGGGCATGCTTTTTCCACATTGGCTTTGATGTCATCAATCACGTTGAACCCTCTAGCTGAATTATTGTTAGCTGCTGCTGTTTTTTCTCCTATGAAACTGCTTGTATCATCCAAAAGTATTGATGCATCACACCCCTTAATGATCATTGCGTTAAATGGGACCAAATTAAGTGAAGAAGAGAATTAAAATCAAGTTAAATTAGTATATATAGTTCATATAGTATATACTCACGTTTACAAAGCAGTCATGGAAATGCAATCGAAGTAAAGAAGCTCCTATGCGAGTTTCTTTCTTAATGGCATTTATGACTCCTTGGTTCACTATAGACAACAGTTCCGGACAGCTGCTGCAGTAGAAGTCTGTAGGTAACTTCTTTTTGCCATCTGCTTCAGATATTGCAGAAGCAGCAACAAGAACAAATAAGAGCAAGTAGTAAGAAGCCATGTAAGCTATATAGAGAACACAAAAATGAACAAAATTTGTGCCTTCTCTTTTATAGTACTAGTATACATGAAGGAAGAGTTGGTTATAATTATTACTTAATCGAACCAATATCCAATTTGAATTACTTACGTAAAAGTAAAGACCATGCTAGTCTTATCAAATGATTAAAGTTGTGTAGTATATTAATCACCAAAAAAACTTGTGGTATATTCAATTACCCGACAAAAAACCAATGTTGCTCCTATCTAACTTTTTTAAAGTAAAAACCATGCTAGTCTTTTTTTAAGGAAAAAAAACCATGCTAGTCTTATCAAATGATAAAAGTTGTGTGGAATATTAATCACCAAAAAAAAACTTGTGGCCTATTCAATTACCCGACAAAAAAAAATATTTTTTTTTTGAGAGAGCGACAAAAAAAAAATGTGTAGCATTAGTTATGAATATAATAATAAACTAAAGGAACAATTATTGACTGGTTGGTTGAAATGTCATTTTTAGCATTTTGTTTTTAATTACCGCTTAAAAGTAGTGCCTATCATTGAGTTCCTTTTGCATGGATTCCTCGACAAGAGCTCAATCAATATGATATTGTGATAGGAATGGTCCCTAAAAAATAGAAAGGCGCCATGGGTGGATAAGGAAACTTCAAAAATTGTTTTGGTTTACATCGCAAGAAAAATGCAGACTATTCTTAAAAAAAATTGAATTACATGAATTTTAGTGTCTCAAGCACATAAATATTTAAAAAGAATAGGAGTATGACTATGAAGTACGGATACTCCTCCGATTAGATGTATTCCGGTGTCCAACACCGACACAACACCGAAACTTACAATTGTACTGAATTATGTGATTTTTTTAAATTATTAGCGGTGTTGAAGTGTCAGTGTTCGTGTCGTGTCTGGTGTTGTCTATATCCGTGTTTCATAGGAGTGTGTTATTCTAATTAACATTGATAAACATTGGAGTTAATTATGCTCTTTTTGTAAGAAAAAAAGAAGAAGAAGAAAAGATTGATAAACATTTAACTTTTGCTTTTATTATCCCGTAGGAATTCTTGGTAGAATTTAGGGATGGCAATTGGACCCAAGCCCGATGGGTACCCGCAAAAAATACCTACAATGGGTAGGGTAAAACCCCACTTTCATGGATATGGGCATGGGTCCGGGTGATTACCCGCAAACTTAAAAGGGTACGGGCACAGGTATGGACACTATACTACCCAGCCCCGCAACCCGCATATATGTATTTATATGATAGAATAAATAATTTATATATATTAATTACCTTTCGTTGCTTTTTGTTATCCCTCTCTTTTGCTTTCATGTAACTATTTCTTGAATCTCATACTTCTAAAGAGATGAAAATTGGACCCAAGCCCGATAGGTACCCGCAAAATACTATGATTCACACTGTTTTTTTATCTGGCTAAATACTACGATTCATACTATTTTATGAGTTGATTTAAAAAAAATTGGATCATAGTTTTATTTCAATTGTGATGCTTTTTTTCATTGTCGTTTCATAGTTAAAGTGCGGGTAATGGGTGAGGGTATGGGCACTTAGGTGCCCATAGGGTATGGGGAAGGGCACTTAAGTTGTTGCCCACGAGGGTACGGATATTTTTTACAAACGCGGGTATGGGGATGAGTAATATAGTACCTGTCCATTGGGTACCCATTGCCATCCCTAGTAGAATTCATCTGAAGGTATTTGAACACTCTAAGTGTAGAGGACGAATTTATACTTGAAGGAGACCATATAATTATAGATTTCTTATATGAATATAATTATATTATATGGAGAAGAAAGTGGGCCTTGTTTGTCATCCTTATCCTTATCATTATCCTTATCCTTATTATCTTAATCCTTCTTAACATTCCTACCCTAATTCTATAACTCTAACCCTAGATTTTGGGCGTCAAAGTATTTGGACCGTTGATTTCAATGCAAATTGATCGGCACATATCGCGACAAGCATTAAAACCTTGATTGCAATCCTTAAACCTACTTACTTTGGGTGCCAATGCATCTCATCCGTTTATTTCAATGGCTAATGATCTGCACGCGTTACAAGACACCTTTC
>Ga0315913_1000358_pt1 | contig 38648 bp, 25 predicted proteins | sample MpolsnodulesMG_FD_207736 | JGI IMG/M metagenome (GOLD analysis project Ga0315913, IMG submission 207736) | Medicago polymorpha root nodule microbial communities from Los Angeles, California, United States - small nodules | ecosystem: Host-associated > Plants > Roots > Nodule | place: USA...
CTGAACTAGTTTGGCTTGGTTCAATTCATGATTTATTAGATGAATATTTATCGGTGGAGTTTAGTTTAATAATTAGGTTTTTAAAAATAGTCCTAGTATTCAATTGATCATAAAACTACATTTTGACTTTTTTTAAAAGTTAGTTATGATTTTGTTCGGAATCATGGATCTGGTGCACCAAACTATAATAACAGTTCGGTTCGGGATACATCTTTATTTCTTCGGTTCAGTTTTTATGATTTACGAAAAACAATTTGGTTCGCTTTTTGTCTTGAACCAAACCATGAACACCTCTAACCTGGATCGTGGATAGTTTTACTACACATGGAGTAACAACAGACATTTTAGCATGAAATATCTACTTCTTAAAGTATACACACACACATACTATTAAACTTGAAAATTGACCCCAAAAAATGTGACTGGAGGGTCATATTCTAGCGTCTAATAACTTAACCATGAACAAAGATAGTAAATGAGGTATATTTGTCCGTAGCTACAAGATGAATACGACCTAACGTGCTTGATTCAAAATACTAACCAATTATTATTTCTACACAGTTAGGGACTTAGGCTTGATGATTTAGATGGATGAAAAAACATGTTGGCCAGCTATTATATCAATAATGGCAGAGCAAGGATATAACTACCAGTTCTTTTTTTAAATAATATGACTCTATCTGTGTGAGGGACGTGTAAGATGCTAAAACAGGTAATGCTTGAGAACTTTATGAGATAATACATTTGAATTTTTGGATTTTATTTTATTTGGATGATAAATTTTGAATGTGTTTGGAAGTGATAATTACATTTTTAAAGTTATTTGAAGTATCTTTTAAAATTACATTGTCCAATAAAATTCTAAAATAAAATATCATTTGATGAATTGGGGATAATTTACCCTTTTCAAAAAAATCTCATTTTCTTCATCTTTATCTTACAATTGATTACTATTTTTATCTTAAGAACATCAATTTTTTTTTCATTTCATTCACTCTACAATCGAATCATATTTATCTAAATTACCTTCAATTCATTAAGGGGTAATGTAGACCTCACCAATAAAAAAAAATCTTACAATCAATTATCATTTTCATCTCAAAACATCAAACTTCTTCATCTTTTTCACTCAACATGTAGTTTCTATCCCGTTCGTTCTAGAATCGAATCGTAAGGTAAATTACCCTCAATTTATCTAGGAGTAACGTAGACCTCATCATAAAATTCTCTCATTCATATAAAATCATTTACACCAAAGTATTTGAAGTATCTTCTAAAATTACATTATCCAATAAAATGCTCTCATCAAAACATACTATAGATGCTTTTTAAAATGAATAGATTTACGAAGAATTTTGTTAAAATGTGGAAATTCTCAAATATCGAACTTATCTTATACTTTTCCAGAACTATGCAGAGTGGTCCTTGTATTATTCAAATTCTGCAAATTTCTTCCTATGTATTTACTTTTCAATTTTTGTAGATTGGTCTCCCAACAGCGGCGAAGCTAGCAAAAAATTTATGCAAGGGCCAACTAAAAAGAAAAAGAAAAATAAAATAAATTTGTTTTGAAAAAAAAAAGTTTTAAAACCAACATACTAAATTTAAGGATAAAATATGTTTTTAGTCCTATAAATCATAATTTTTAAGGTTTAGTCCTTAAAAAATTTATTCAATTTTTGTCTTAATTTTTTAAAATTCTACAACAAAAATAAAAAGGGTTTTTAATTTTGGATTTAATTTATATAACAAAAAAAATTAAGGACTAAAAACAAAATAATCCAAAAATTAGTCAATACATCAAAGTTAGCTTATAACAACAATAAATAATAAAATTTGAAAATAGCTATTTAGAAAAGTTGGACAAAATGTGTTTTACGAAGCCAATTTTATCCATAATTGATTGTTTACAAAATAGATTAATAATGTTTTTTCCAATGTAAACAAATAGGTTATTTGCAAGAAACTCATTACCCATTTAATATGTTTACGACTATTGTCTTGATAATTTTTATTGTTGAAAAAGTTTTCTCTATAGTTGTTATTGAGACCGGAAGTTCCAAACCAATTCAAATGAATCTACCAACCATGTAGTAAATTTTTAACTTTCTTATCTATGCTAATTTTCGGCAACTGAACTTATTTGGAATAACTCAATGTCTATTATTTGAAGTAGTTGATTATAAATACATACCTACTGACTCAAGAATAATATTGTTGTTGGGGTAGCCAAGGCTACCCCTTCCACATGAAGGGCTACGCCCCTGTCTCCCAATGTCCATTACAACTTCAGAGATCACGTGGCTTTTAATATGCTCACTGAACTTTATATTCCAAGGACCATGCTACTATTTATCTTTGTGTGATCTCAACTCTACATTCTTCTGGCATGAAACATATCTCTCCTGACTATTACTTTAGTAAACAAGTGATTACCCCTTAAAATTGGAAGTTTCGTCAATTACCTTTCGGACATTGACAAAATTTCAATTACTTTTTTAAAATTGCACAACGTTAATCAATTTACACCCTCCGCCAAATTCTTATGTTAGTCAACATGACGTTTTGCAAATATCCCCTTGGAGTTTTGCACTTATGTGCAAAATGCTCCTTGAACTTGAAAATTTATATATTTTTTTGCTTATATTTGACTCAAAAGATATTAAAGGCAAACAATTAACATATATCTTTAATATTTAAGTTATTTAAGACGCATTCTCTAAATTATCATGATAGAAACTGGTACCAAACATGGAAATATAACATAAATAACTTACTATGATACAATAAGAATATAGGATTATGGGTTCTCTAGAAAATTGAGAGTCTTGGGTCTATTCCTCCAAGAACTTTCCTCAAAAAACCTTCTTAATAGTAATTGTTGCCTAATAACATAATAATCAGATGTCTAACACATTATAAGAACACTACAAAGTAGAGTCATAATATAGCTGTTTAATCCCGTTTTGTATCCATGTATGCAATCTTACCTAATGAGTATTTTGAACTACTTATTTTTCTATCAAAACAATGTTGAATTGAAATTCTTTTTGGAATTCTGGCTTATGACTCCCAACATAGGTGTCAAACACATCATTATTGCCAAATAGTGTTAGGCTCCATAGGGTAATGCTTATGTTGGTTGTCATGTGCTCATTGTATTCACAACGAAGTATTATGAGTTTGGATTTCCATATCTAATAAAGTATTACAAAGTGGTTATGGACTAGTATATTGTTTTGCTTTTTGTTATCTAAAATATTGGATTGTAATAAAGGATCCAAATGTTAATTGTAATATTATTATTATTTTTGTACAATAATTGTAATATTTATATTGGATTGTATATTGTAAAGTTTAAAGTATTAAAGTTAACTGTTAATTGTTTGCCTTTAATATCTTTTAAGTCAAGGATAAGAAAAAATATATATAAATTTTCAAATTCAGGGGGCATTTTGCACATAAGTGCAAAACTTCAGGGGTATTTGCAAAACGTCATGTTGACTAACAGAAGAATTTGACGGAGGGGGTAAATTGATCAATGTTGTGCAATTTCAAAGGGTAATTGAAATTTTGTTGATGTTAAATGATAATTGATGAACCTTACGATTTCGGAGGTAATTGCTTAATTACTTTTTTTATGAGCAAGTTCATTATGGCAAACTGCTGGTATCATGTGTCTCTCTTAAGGACCAACATGTAGATTTACTTACCAAGATAAATATTACCTAGTGTAACTTTATCTAGAGAGGGCGGATTGAATCCACCTAAATTGAATTCAATATCAATCATGTTGTATAATTATAATTTTCCTAATCTGGTGAAAATCCTTTCCTAGTGTAGGATTCATGTGTCGTCATATTCTGCGATTACTCATGATTACTAGGTGCTAACCACATTAAATATGTACGTTTGTATATCATAAATTGATCAATACATATATTATCAGTTAGTACGGACATTATATAATATATACAAGGGCTGAAGTTCAAACCTCAGACACCTCACTTCTTCACATTTAAAATGTGAATTTCAGCCACTAAACTAATTGACCCTAAAAAAATAATTTACATCCGGGAAGAAGATTATTACTTGATCACGTAAGTTAATAAATGTGTTTCAATAGATTAATTATTTGGCGTCAAAATACATATTGGCACTTGATATCAATTGATGTGTCTCTCCTTATGATTGCACCCAAGTGAACAGAAAAACACAATAGTGCAATACAAATTTATGGATGAATTTACCAATTTGTAAATTTCAGAGACTATTTTGATCTATGCTTGAAACATATTGAAGTGGTCACAATGTTGTGTATATTTGCCTGATGTTCTATGATTATGGAAGAATGTTCTGCTATATTTTACGAATTAAAGTTGATTGCAAAGAGAGGTTCTAGTTGTGGTTGAAACCGATTCAGCGGAGGCCATAAAATTGCATGACTTGTGTCTCCGAGACCGTTTTTGAGATTTTGATGGTCTAAGACGAACCTACAATTTGGGACTTGGCTCATAAATAATGAGTATACAGCTCAATCATTAGAGAAATGAGAATTAGAAATATCAATCAGAAAAAAGAAGCATCAGAGATTTGAGCATTTTTTCTGATGGGAATACACTTGTCCCCACAAACAATCTAGTCCACACTAGAATACAAATGATTAGTGGATACATTGTACATTATACACACACATATCCATCACATTAAATCATAAATGATTATAAGCGTCACAGTACATAACTAGAAGCAACTGTCCATTTACCATTACAATAATCAAATTCAACAACAATTCTTTGGACATAAATTGATCTTTCTAGAAAACATAATGAGAGATACAATACAAACAAAGTCTGCAAAACAAATAAAGGACTATGATAGTATCAAAGATTGCATAGGTTTCTCCTCAATATTCTTTATTAAAACTATCTAGTATGAACATAAGAGAAAGAAAAATATTGTGTATCTTTGTTACCACGGGCGGGATACATCAAACTCACAGCCATATAATAGCTAACAGTCCTAGCTTCGCCGGAGAGTGGTTTGGACATGGTTCCGAACACTTCAATAGAATAGGACACATCATATGTAATGTATATACAGGCATGATCACTCTCAGTGCTCGTCATCATAACGTGGAAGGAAAAAAAAACAATACTAGTACACATTAAAAATACTCATCAAGCAAAAAGATTAACTACTCATTCATCCTTGTAAGCTTTACAAGGTCTAGATTCAAAACCACCACTAGCTCTCTTCTCTAATGAGTATGGCATGTAGGTACCCAAGATTTTGTCCCACATAACAAAGAACGGTTGCGAGAAGTTGTATTTGTTGCCATAGAGTTGATGATGTACATCGTGGTAAGCAGAATTGTTATTGAAAAACATATGGAATAGGTTCCCGGGGAGCCATAATCCACAGTGGTCATCCACGGTTTTAATGGTGGCAAAGGAGAAGAAAAAGATGGATGCTCGAGGACTCATACCAGATAGGAGGAAAGATAAAGCTCCGCCAATTGTGTCGTTAAGAAGCCCCTCAATGGGATGATTGTATAGAGCTCCAAATGAATAGGGTACAATGAGTCTGTGATGTAGAGAGTGAATGTGTTTGTATAGGAACTTGTTCTGATGCATGTATCTATGCATAAAATATTGCCATGTGTCCATTACCAACATTGCAGTAATAAATTGTCTTGCTAAAACAAGGAGAGAAGTATTCTCATTGGTACTACTTTGGCTATCACTTCCTGTCACCTACACAAACCAAAACCCAACCACAGTTTAGTTATAGTTATCCAGATACAATCACAACTTTATTACTTCACATTAATTCAACATAGGAAACTCAAAAAGTACACGTGATACAGAGCTGTCAACCGCGGATCATGGAAAATTGCGGTTTTCTCAATTAGTTGTCTAGATACAATCACAACTTCATTACTTCACAATAATTCAACATAATAAACCCAAAAAGTACAGATTATACAGCGTTGTCAACTCTGGAACGTGGAAAATAGAGGGTTGTTCAAATTCGTTATGCTATAGCTGCTATTCGAGAACACTTTGTTGTAAATAAAGTATTGCAGAATAATAGCAGTATGTTCAAATTCTGATATGCTATAGCCGCTATTTGACAACACTGGTGATATTAAATCAATGACTCCAAAGTAAAATCCACACAAGATTTGGCTCGAAAACGCTTCATAGATAGTAAATGCAAAACCTCTAAACTTTGAGACAAGTCAATGTTAGCAACGGTTCACAATTTATTTTTTCTAATTTTTGAAACAGAAGAACAACTCATAACCATTAGGAGCCAATTCTGCAATGGTGTTATATGCTCTTCTTTCCTTTCTCGAGTAAAAGAAACTTATTTTGTGTGTATAACATATTGTCATTAAGGAGTTTCTATAACCCACTATAGTTTCTACAGATGCAAAGCAACTATCCCATTTGATGTAGCTTAAGAAAAACAGACTCAAAAACAATTCAATCATCTAAACATATTGAAATACTCCAATTTGATAAATTAAGTAACAAAGCAAACAGCAACAAAACATTATCAGAATCTACAACAGCAAAAAACATCATACACAAGATCAACTCATATTAAGCGCTGAACTCTAAACAACTAGGCAAAACATACTATTTGCAAAAGAGGGTAAACTATGATAAAAAAGACAAAACACAAAAGATATTGAAAACAAAATTGTTTGTTGTCTACTTTTCCTCAAAAGTCAACACATAAAGGGACCAAATAGAACAATTCATTAAGCAATTAAACCTCCACAAACCAGTTTAGGCAATATAAAATCAATTCAATTATTATATCTACTAGTAATTCATAATAAGTCCTAGCTCAACCGACAAATGCTAAAATTGCTACGCTGTTGTGTCCCGAATTCGAACCTCAGACCTCTCATTTGTTTGTGAGTTTCATGTGGTATTTACCAATCCGTAAAAATATCTACTAATAAAAACTTTTCATCTCAAAAAAACTTACTGCAAACAAAAGGGTTGCAACCACAGCTTGAACAGCTTGTTGAAGTAGAACACCTTTAACAACATCAAACTTAGAAACCAAATTCTTATCATCCTCATCTTGTTTTGTATGTAACCTATAATCTTCAGCAAACAATCCCAAAACAACATAAAAACCAGAATAAATCCAATAAACTAAAAGTGGAGCAAAAGTCCCTAACATCTCATCAGAAACCCCCAAATCCATCATCATTTCTCACACACCCAGATGAAAAAATCAAATCTTTTTCGTTGATTTGATTTATAAATAACCCACAAAACCCAAAATTTGCATCAATTTCAGAAAAAATGAAATTCTCTCTCAACTTATCTTTAACCCTAACCCTTAAAATTGAAATGATTTCTCTCTCTTCCCTTGTTCCTTCAAGGTTTGGATGATTGAAGGAAAACCCAAAACCAATGAGAAGGGAATTAAATATTGGATTAGGTTTTTCCACAGAAGGAGGAAGGTTCCAAAGAGTGAGAAGAAAAGAGAAGAGAGAGAATGTTGAAAATTGTTTTGTTTGCAGGTTCCAGAATCATGCGAACAAGAGGAAAAAAATATCGGACAATCATGTGTGTTACGGTGTACCAAGTTATCGTGTGTACATGTACGTTGGATTGTTTGTTCTTCTTTTCATTTAAATTAAATAGAATGTTTAATTGATGACTCTGCTCCATTAACATATTTCTTTATTTTAAATTGGTTTCATAACTATTTAAAAATTTGAAATTAATCATAACTATTTTGTTGTTTAAGATTTTTGTCCAGGTAGCGTATTATGTGGCAAACACTTGTGGTGAATTGGCATATGTGAGTCAGCAATATAAAAAGGGATTCAGGGATGAAAATTAGGGTTCAACCATTATATAGGTTGTTCGGGTTGACTCATGACCAAAATAGATTGGATCAAACATATAAATATGTGGCTCAATTATAAATAGGTCGAGTCAGTTTGGCTCATTTATGTACTCGGGCCTCCAAGGTCGGGATGGGTCATGCTAGCCCATTTGACATCTCTAGACACACTACACAAACCTTTTTCTTCTTTCTCAGTGACGACGACAACAACAACACGCATTGCTTCAATTGTTCCAATCACAACTTCAACCCGGTTGTCCATCCAAACAACAACAACGTGACCTCCTATTGCATTGTTGATAAGACATTGTCCATTTCATGTCTCATTTTTCCACTTAATAATAGTTCATTCTATTCGTTCTAATTCTTTTTAAAATCAGCTTAAATCGTTTTTTTTAAAATTAGCAAAACATTCTCTGGGTTTCATCACATAGATTGTAATAGATTCAGTTCACAATCATTAAGACAAAAAAAATACCCATATATCAATGTCTCGTTCATCCACCCTTTCTCTCTTTTCAACTCTTAAAAGAATCTCAAATACTTGACCCAACAATGAAATCAACCTTGTTTCATTCCATAGTTGTTGCATTTTGTTCGAAGCCTCGTGATATAACAACTTACATGGTTCTTGTTTCTTTGTTTGTTAACCCCCGTTGTATCCAATACTAACATAAAATTTAAAGGATCCTAGCATGTATTTGACCTTTTTTAAATCTCAACTCGATTAAACTGGGATGACAGCTGAACTGAAACCCACTGAAAACTTGCAAAAAATTATTTGCAATAGGCATGATAAATACCCAAATTCATGGGTTTGAGCTTAGGTATTTACCGATAAATTTGAATGTATATGTGTACGGCTACGACCAATTTAGTGTCCAACCTGCACATCTGTAAATATATATATATATAACACTAAAATTCATTAATTTATTCATAAACCTATGATATTTATTGGAATATGTACTTCTTTTTATACTTTGGATTTAGAATGCAATTTAGTTGTTTAAATACCATGATTTGCACAATTTTACAAGTTCATTTGAAAGATTTTGGTTCATATTTTAAGAGTCATGCTAACCTGTGCCTCGACGTCCTAGTTAAAGATACCAAAAATTGAAGTTATTACTAAAAAAAGAAATTTTTTTAACTTTTTATGGATTGATTGCACAATTTCAATGCAATATATACTATATAATTTCCTTTTTTAGTAACCTTAACCAGTGCCCGGGGGCACCGGTTAGCCTTTTCCATATTTTAATTACATTGCGACATTTTTTTAGAGAAATGTTATGTGTACATTCATTTGATGACAACTTTGTTGACAACCTTGTTTTCTCTCTCTTCTTATTGGTCAAAAACAATGAAGATAGAAAAATGAAGAAAGAGGATGAAACCATCATGTGAGTATAAGAGAGAAAGTTGTTCAAAAGTTGTCATTAAATAGTTGTACAAACAGAGCAATGTTATACATCAAGAAAGATTTTATCAAGAAAAATTCAAGAATGACATGGCAGAATAATCACCCTTAGATTTTATCAAGAAATTGTCCTGAAATCAATGTTAGCCAATAAAATCTCTTTCTGGCCGGAAATCATGGGGTTTTGTGTGTTATGTATTTTTTTTTTTATGAAAGGTTAATAAATGAGATTGAAATCTAAGGGTGATTATTGTGTCATGTCATTCTTAAATCTTTCTAGATAAAATCATTCTTGATATCTAGCACTTTTTGTTGTTTTTTTTAGAGAGAATTGTCTTTTTTGTTGTTAAAGTACTTATATTAACACGCTAATACAAATACTTAGGTGCCCAATTGACATGGAGAATGACACTTGACTTGTTTATCCATGAGAAGACGAGCTCAAATATGATAATTTTTTACAAACGCATATACTAAGATGGACAATATAGTATATGCCCAAAGGATACTCAATGTCATCTTTTCATTTGTAAATTAAACCAACTACTTCTTGATTTATTTGGTTCGTTTAAGATTTTTTATTTACTTTAACCTCAAAAGGTTTGTTTAAGATTTCATGACAAAAGATTGTAAAAATTGTATCAAACGAATTAATTTTTATCGGTTTCAATTTTTGTCTCTTGATAACCAAATCAAACTAACTCGTTACACTTTAGTTTTTTTTGTTGAGTTAAAAGAGTGAAAGGCTGTAATGGGTGAGATACAGCAAATTCTAATAGTTACGTCCGTAGAGGATTGAAACCGTAGACGAAGTTATTGATGTGATTATTGTATGGCTAATAATGGAATTATAAAAATGGACGCCAAGTTTGACCAGGCAAAATGCAAATAGGGCAACTTCATTGAGTTGACAGAGAGAAGTCTCTTAGCTTATCACATACACGTTTCATCATGGCATGCCTTCTTTGACAAGAACATGGGTCAATGCAAAAAGAATCGATATTTATCAATTAGGCAAAGTACAATCATCAGGTTTTTTAAATATAGTATTAGAGTAGATTAGTATGCCTTTTTAATAAAATTTTAATAAGTTCCTTAAACTCACATGATCCGGACGCACGTGTATTCCTTTTGAAAAATAGTTGGGTTACTTTGAGGTTTAGTAACTTTGATAACTTTAGTGCATTTTTGATGAAAAATCACGATAAAAAAATAATTAAAATAAATTATTTTGAGTAAAGGGAATTATTGGTTGGGAGAGAGATAAATATAAAGTTACCTAAATGTAAATTCTTTTTTACATATTTTTTTCACAGAGAGAGAGGAAGGGGGGTAGAGACTAAAATCTTAAAAGAAAAAACAATCATAAGAAATCTAATGTTTTAATGAAAGACTTTTTCATGCTAAAATTTTGGTTTAATAACAGTTTTAGCCCCCTAACTTTTCCAAAGTTGCGATTTTGGCCCCCTAAGGAAAAAAAACTACAAAACCGCCCCCTAAGTTTTGCATTGATGACAGTTTTGGCCTCCAAGTCCAATTTTGACAAGGTCTACGCTGACGTGGCACCCTAAGTGAGTTGCCACATGTTTTTTTTTAGGATAAAACTTAGGTACAATTCCTTACGTGCTTTTCGTATGGTTCTTAACTAAAAATATAACCTTTTTGGTGATAACAAACTTTGAAAGAATTATGGATTTAAGGAAATCATGCTGAATTTAGTTAAGAACCATACGAAAAGCACCTAAGGAATTGTACCTAAGTTTTTTCCATTTTTTTATTACCAAAAATTGGTCTTGGGGGGCCAAAACTGCTACAGTTGCAAAACTTAGGGGGTGGTTTTGTAGTTTTTTTTCTTAGGGGGCCAAAATCGCAACTTCGTGAAAGTTAGGGGGCCAAAACTGCTATCAAGCCTAAAATTTTACTAGAAAATCTCACAAAATTCATCAAAATCCAATTTATTAAACAATCCTTCGAAATTTGAATGATTTTGAATATCACAAGACTTTGTTTAAATGATGAAGAGTCTTGATTGTATACCACAAGACTCGTTGATAGTAAAAAAGTCTTTTAAAATCTCTTAAAATCTTAATCCAATACACCTCATTATATCATGGTATGACATGGAAGAAATATGTTTACAAAGGTAGTGGAAGAAATATGGTAACAAAGGTAATCCTTCCATATTGATAAAGAGAAAAACAAACGACAGATTATGAGATAAATATAAAGAGTACTTGACCCACAAATCAGAAGAAGTACAAAAGGTACTAGCCTGATAAAAAAAAGACCCAAACATCAAGAATTAAAGCAAAGAAGGGAAATATCCCCCACCCCCGAATTTTTTTAACAAAAAACAACCCCCTTCCGCGCTTTCCAAATTATGGCATGCAAAACAAGTGTTAGTCCTTTCGGTCACTTTTTAGCCGAGGAGGACATTAAATAATCAAGGGGAGAAACCACATTATCGGGGTAAGATTGTACCCATTTCAATCTAATTTAAGATCGAATGCCAATTTTTTTTGACAAAGTTACATCTACAAATATTGCTTGTTGGTTTTTAATCCTATATATTGCATTAATTTAATCTTTATTATTACTACTTTGTGTTTTTCGAATATAATTGATAATTTTCATTCTATAATGTTATTTTTTTTTAATATATTTGTGTTTTTTTTGGAATATATTTGTGTTATATTTTGCATCAAACCTATTATTTTACCGTCTATGTATAATATTAATATTAATAAAAAAATTATGTGTTGCGTATCCAAAATCCGATCCAAATTAAACCACATATATTTGGATTAGATTGAATTATTTTAGAACAGTCGTCCAAACCGAACCGAACCACATGTGATTTTTATTCTGGATCTGATTATTGTTTATATCAAAACCGTTCCAAACCGCACTGCAAAAACCCTAACAAGATACACCTTTTTAATCTGGAAAAAACACACAATTGCTTTTAAATTAAAAATAAATAAAAATAGGGGTAGAAACGTAATGTTGTTTTATCTATCCATTCACGTCTCCCTCTTCCTCAATACACACCGGTCAAATGAGGGATACTCAGTGAGTTAATGCCGCCGCATCTTAATATTTTCCACCATCTCATCATCATTGGAAAGCTATTTTTCTTCTTTGATGTCGAGTGTTGTCTTTCCTAGAGAAGCACCACACTAACTCATGTCAACCGATTGAATGTGCACAATCATGCAATCTTTTCAATAGTTATAGTTTCAAAAATAAGAGCCCTATTGTAAACCCCTTTAGGTTCGTTGTTTGTCATATCGACTCTTCAGATGATCAATTGTTGGTGAAGAGACCATACTTCGATGCCACTTGTTGGTCGATATAACGATAACAAAAAGAAGCTAGAAAAGGGAGGGGGCAATAATTTTTTCGATTAAAAACGTATGTGGAAGTGTGATTTAAAAATTGTTTGAAATAATATGACTATATTGGATTTTGCAAGAGCTTCAATGATAATAGAATAAGCAATAAACGAAGATAATTCAATTATGAACGAGATGTTAAACCTTGAATTATTTCTTAGCAAGCAACTAATCAATACATACAACAATTTACTAAACTTATCACTATATCAAACCATACCTACTCTTAAACAAGAAATCACTAATGCAAGTAATTACACACTTTGATATATGTGATGAATTAAGCAACAAGTTATCATTTCTATCAAAAATTGATTTGCAGAAATTTAAAGATTTAGGGAAAGAAGAACACCGAGATTTATAAAGGTTCCCCCTTTTCGTCCTCGCTATGGGTATATCCTCTCCTCGTAGAAGAAAACATGTCTTATATGGGATTCCAATATGATGAAAATGTTTACAAGTGTATGATTACAAAGATTCATTCGATTCCTAATGTTTTATGTTAATCAATCACACTAGATCCAATCTTCAAACTCTCTTGAAATCAAACAGCCACGAGTTCTTCGAATCTCAAGCTTGCATGCAATCCTTTGATCTTCTACTCTGAGAAATTGTCTTTGCCATGCCTCCGCTTTGATCACCTTGAACCTTGAATGTTTGAGAAACAACCTAGATCCCATTGAACTCCCACAATTACCTTTGGAGGTGAAAGGTACCTCCTTTTTCTTTAGATCCTTAATGCACCACCAAGATCCTTGAAAGAAACCAAACTTACAATTAACCTAAGAACCCTAACAATATAGATATAAAATCCTACAATAGTATTTAGAAAAAACTGTTTAATATGAAGAATGATGTAGAAAAGGAGAGGTTGGAGACTTTAAAGTGTTTTTGCAAATTGATTATATGAGTGAGAAAATGAGGGAGTGAGGTGTATTTAGGTGTGAATGAGAGCAAAAAGTTTTCCTCAAAATGACACTAAAAATATGAGCTTGAATCAAATCATGTGAAGCATGAATTGATTCAATTAATGTAAAACTAGAAACCTGGATGATATGAAGATTGACACGAAGGTAACATTGAATCGATTCAAGCCAGTTCCAAATGAAGAATGAATCGATTCAAAATTGCATAGACATGCTTCTGAATTGAATCATGGTTTCCATATATAGATTGATCTTATTTAAAGAACTTTGATAGGACTCAACAACTAGAGGCCAAAGACCCGAGGTACTGAATGAATCGAATCAAAATCTTTTTGAATCAATTCAAACCACTTAAACCAAACAATCGAGGTTGACAATGATGGAAATCATAATTTCCAAGGTATAATTTGAACCAAATCAAGTGTTTTAAAATTTAAGAAAACTTGAATAGCAAGAAACACCTAAACTTAAGAATGACTAATGTAGATGATTTCGAGATAGATATTAGCTAGGGTGCTTTTACATATTAAGCAATCACTGATATACAACATAAACATAACAATAAAAACATCATAAAAACAAAATTAAAGGAGTAACCTAATAGCGCCATCTCATACTAACTGTCATAACTAACTACATGTAAGATAAATGCAAATGAAACTACAAATGAAATTAAGCTAACTAGAAGGTGACTTGCGTTGTAAGATAAGTAACTTGTGCTTCAAGTTTTGTCATTTCTTCCTCTTTTCTATTTATTGTTGATACACCCTCGTAAGTTGGAGGTTGGTATATGTCTACCATCCCAGTATTGAAAATGCAATCATTGAACTGTTTTGGTCATGCTACTTTGGTGAAAACATATATTGTTTGATTATGTGAAGTAATGGGAAGCAAACATGTGACTCCTGATTGAATCTTCTCATGAACCAAATGGCAGTCTATGTATAGATGCTTGGTTCTTTCATGAAACAATGGATTAGCAGAGATATACGCTGCAATTTGATTATCAGAATATAGTACATGCAAACGAGATGGAGCTTGTTGCAAGTCATGAAGCAGGAAACACATACATTGAAGTTCTATAGTAGCAGAAGCTAATGTTTTATATTTTGCTTCTGCAGATGAACATGAAACAATTTGTTGCTTCTTTGATTTTCAAGAAACAAGGGATTTTCCAATAAAGAATCAGTAACCATAAGTAGATCTTCGTGTATCAACGCACCCTCAAACATCATCATCACTGAAGAGAACATTTGAGGTAACGTTGAACTCTCAAAGTTGCTTTATGATGCGATTCTGTATGGGATGCCATGAAATGACTCAGTTGTTGTGCAACAAATGCTATATTTGGACATGTAATTATGAGGTAAAGCAAATGTCCAACTAATCTTCTATATGCAATGATATCAAGATATGGTGATCCTCCATCTTGTGACAAAAGAAGATAGGGATCAATAGGTGTATTCATTGGTTTGAGCCAGTTAATCCTGAATCTTCAAGTAATTCTAAAAAATACTTTCTTTGACATAGATTAATTCCTTTGGAGGATCTTGCCACTTCAAAGACCTAAGATTTTTTTAACTAGCCTAGATTTTTTATACGAAAAGTACTATCCAAACCTCTTTTCAATTCATCAAACATAGCTAGAGATGTGCCATCTAAGATTATATCATCAATGTAGACAAATATCAAAGTGAATGAAGTGGCAGTAAACTTAATAAACAATGTATGATCAGAATTAGCTTAGGTAAAACCATGAACATATAGTGTAGAAACAAAAATCTTTTTTATGAGTGTTTTAACGATAACAAACCTTATAGAATAAAGACTAATTTTTATGAACAGTGATCTATTGATGTTTGCACTTAAGTCTTTTTACATAAGTAGAGAAGAAAGGAGTCTCTTACATATTCATGTATGCACTCAATGGAAGAGTTAAAGTAGCATGGTAATATTACAACAACATCATCACAAGATCAAAGAAGATACCAAAAGACTATTGTTGAAATCACAAGAATGTTGATTGAAGATTCCATAATAATTGAGATTCATTTATTCAACCTCATTACAACAAGGTTCTTAACAAGCGTTAAAGATTCAAGGAAGAAGAGGTTTATAGTTGAACAATCATGATAGAATAATTAAAAAGCTACACAAGATTATGATTAAAGTTATGTGACAAAACACATATTGAGTTGTGTTACATACCTTGAGGATTTACTTCAACAATACATGTCAAAGCTTTTCAAGACATGAAGATTCAAGATGATCTTCAAATAGTTTCTCAAAGAGTTTAAGGAAAAAGCATAACCGTTTCATTCAATAGAAAGATTGTCCTAGTGCCATGAGTACATTCATGCTTAAACTAAAACATCTCAAAGATATTCAATGAACAAGATAAAATATGTACAATTATGAAGAGGTGTTATTAGAAGAATTACATCATTACCAAAATAGTTTAAGGATAATTAATCAAGAAGCTACTATCATCTCATAGATAAGGGAACATTATTAACTATGATGATTTTTTTTTATTATTATAATCAAAAGTATTCTCGTTAGTTCATCAAAATGATAAGAAACAACTTTGAAGAAGAAACCAATTCATGAATGAATTCTTCATTAAGTCATTCATCAATCTTCAATTTCGGCCTCGCGGGGGGACTTGCTTGGGCAATTGGATTAGCTCTACGAGCCTTCCTCATTAGCGAAACCCCTTTTTTTGGTATGTGGGAGGGATCGGGATCCGACTCGAGTCTAGTTTTGTGGATTGGAAAAAGTGCCTCAGCCCTCAAAGGTGAAAATTCATGATAATATGTATGGATATTATATCATAAAGGACTTATGATGATCCAAGAATTTTCCATCAATTTGAATCATTAAGATCAAATCAAAAATACATTCTTTTTGTCTCACCAAAAAAAAAACATAAAGAATCTATTACACAATGGCATAAATGAAAGGTATCAAATATGTCGCACAAGGCTTTTTCATTAAAATGAAGAGTCAACAACAAAAGGTTGAAGGATTTCCATCCTTAAAAAGAAAAGGAAAATGAACCATATCCAGTAACATCATGCAGAACATTTCAGTCATCTAAGGATAACATTCTAGCCATAATTCAAAGGAACAGAAAAGATCATATGACTCAGAGTAAAACAACAAACATCAAAATATTATTGCACATGAGTCATGGTAGCAGTATAACAGAGAATTCAGCATAAATGCCTTAAAATAGTTCAACTCATTAAGCAAAATAAGAAGGATCCATCAAAAGTTGACATCTCATTAAAGGATCCTAGTGACAAAAGCTCATGACGTCATCAAGATGAGATCATCATGTCTCATCACATTTGCTGGAAACACACTCCAGCAAATCAAATAATACCACCATCTTACATCGAGAACGTTATAGGAAATGAGGACAACGTTCTAGATGAGCAAATGGACATTCTTACTCTCCAAGCAATCAAGGGGAGCATATTCTACATGAAAAAATGTGTCTAACAACTCTGTTTTTGAGCTTATTATCAAAGTTTATCATGTTATATAAATAGGGAAAGACATGAAGGTTTAAGGCAAGAGTTTGAACACAAAGAACATCATTACATAAATGAAATATTCACTACAACATAAACTCTTCATAAACAACAAGCTGTAGCTCTCTCACTATATCTTTGATCAATATCAATCACGAGTTTGTTCATCATAATCTCAAACATTAGCTGAGAAGTATTTGAGACTAAGTGATTGATTTTAATCATAATCCACTTCTAAATGCAAATATCATAATCTCTTCATCTATAACACACTCCAGCTCATATATAGCATATTTGTGGATTACATATTATGAGTGTGTTCATATCATCATACCCTCAAACACGAGTTAAGTATAAATTCAATCCAAAACAATGTTATCATTATCACTGATTCACTGAATCCTTTTCCTATTTCTATTTGTAATAGTATTTTGAGAAATAAAGTATCAACCTTTCTAGTACGAAAGCAAAAAAATTGTAAAAGCCTGCCGTGGTTGATAATACAAAGTAAGAAACTGATCTAGTGTGATCAAGAAGAATAGTGTTGTCCATAACGTTTTGGTAGCTGAAAACTATAATGGAAAATCTCACACGAAGTGTGGGGACTGGACTAACATGCATTGGGTCAATCATGATAACTCTCTTGTGTGATTCTCTTACCCTTATCTTTTGTTATTTGTCTTTAAAATCACGCATAATCACATTAATAATATTTTCATTACACCATCCAGAACAATCTGGTCTTTAGTAAATTATTTGGCTAATATTTATCATTATATTATCAAGAACGCTTTGATCCTTATTAATTTAAATTGCTTAGTATTTATCATTATACTATCTAGAACGATTTGGTCCTTGTTAATTTAATTGCCTAGTATTTATCATTATACTATCCAAACAATCTGGTCCTTTTTAAATTAAGCATAACCTCTACCAAGATTTTTGAGTATATAAGTTTTGTAAGTTGCAGGACTATCGACGTGTTTGCTCTTGCGGTAGAATTGACTCAAATGTACGATTGGAGTGAAGCAACAAAATGTAACTTCTTAATATTATGTTGCAATTGGCATTGGGACATGAGATTAACAGTGGACATGGAACCAAACAAATAGTAAATTTTAAAAGGAGCACATTTCAAACTCCCCTTTCTTGTGACTTTCTTCCATTTCATATAGAAATTGAGTAAACTTCTCAAACCATTAACAACTAGCCTGTTTAAGCCCGTATGTAGACTTAAGTAGCTTACAAACTTGGCCAGATTTGGGAGAAGAAAAACACCTTGAGGAACCTTCATGCAGCCAGCTTCATGTAAATCACCATGCATAAATGCATTGTTGACGTCTAGCTGGTGTAGATGCCAACCATGAATAGCTGCAAGAGCCAGTAGAACTATAACAGTTGATAATTTGGCTAACAGGTGAGAAGGTTTCAAATAGTCTAATCCTTCTGTTTGATTGAAACCTTGAGCAACCAATCTTGCTTTAGATCTCTCTATACTACCTTTTGCATGTCTTTTAACCCATCTACTGCCAATAGAGACAACATCAGGAGGTAGATCAACAAATTCCCATATGTGGTTTGCATTTAGTTCTGCTATCTCATTTTGCATAGCAGTAATCCATCTAGAATCCCAACTTGCAGCATGAAAACTAGTAGGCTCAACTTCACTAGTGAGAGATAAAGCATATGCTTGATGTTTAGAGGATAATGTTGAATAACTGAGGAAGTTATTGATGGTATAGCTACAAGTTAGGGTTACAAACAGTCTTGAAGATGAACTGGTGTTAGACTTTCTAGTTGAAAGGTAGCATTATCCCAAACTTTGTTGGATAAATAGAAAAATGTACATACACATGAATTTACAGATTCACTATCAAGTACGAGTGAATGAACAACTGTATGTGACTCATTTTGAAGCCAAATTCCAATGATAAAAAGTAATAGTCTGTACAGAGTTCTTGCTATAGATTAATGCTTTGGCAATTCCCCAAAAGACAACTAACAAAATTGAGAACATTGTAAGAATAATCAACTAGACCACTTCTCTTATGTTGCTACATAGGTTAATGCCCATCTTCATGCTTTGTTTTATACTGTACTGAACTTCCTCCTGAATTGACTTTCATTACAATACAAAGCAAATCAAACAATACCACCATCTTACATCGCCTCCAACTTCTGGGTTTCAGGAGTTTCCTTGACGAAGTTGAGGCGAGTCTGTTTCGGTTTCTTGCTGGGCACTACAGAGTTAAAGCAAAAACAATGTTATCTGTCTAGATATTTGTCTGAGAAGTGGTATAAGAAAAGTGCAAGAACTGTCTCAATACCTTCTTTCTTGTCTTGTTTATTGGATGTAAGGACCGAAGATTTCCATTTCTCATAATCTTGCGTTTCCATCTGTTTCCTTTTTTTATAACTTGAAACCTGGATATACAGACAAATGACAATTTCGTTATTCATTTGAATTGGAAAGGACACGATACATAAAATGTTAACATAAAACTGTAAGAATACAAGGCAACGGAACAACATAATGGTGAAAGTAAAATATGAATCAAAAGGTAGAATATTGTGGTACTTGTGTTTAAAACTGACTCCCCATCACCACTTTATAAACTAAATACAAAAAGATTTTATTTGAGAATGAATTCAACTGCACTTTCTGGTGCACACATTTAAATCCACTGATCCAAAGTATGCAATAGGCTTTTTCCCAGTCTGAATTGAAATTATTAATTTAGTGGAATTGGTTTCTATGACCCTGCCAAATAGAGGCCACTACAAAGAACAAAACAATGCAACAGCTCATAAACACCTAGTATAATCTTCAAAGAGAAGCAACTGTCACTAAAATGTTGAAACTGGTATTGCCATTAATACACTATACTTGGTCCAATTATTGAAAATCAATTTAATTACCTTACAAAATTGTTTAACAGAAAAATGTGATGACTGTTAATAAATAAACCAACTATAAAATGTATCAAGGAGAGTAATGTGAACATCGCATTCACATAAAACTGTAAGAAAAATCAACTTCTAGCTTCCTATCATAACACATGCAGCAACTTAAATGCAAGCTTTTTATACATTTACGATTGCTGCTATCAAAATTGCTATGCTACTGTAAATATAGTTTTGCTTTGTAAAATTTAGATCTGACTTTCCATTTAAACTAAAACCATCAATTAGTAAGGATGTACCTAGTGCACGGAACATCATTAGCTCACCAATCTAATAGACACTGGTGTTTCATAAGGCAGAGTTGTAAAGGGCAATAATGCATTATGCATCCACCAACTTTGGCATTGATGACAATAATGCATTAGCAAAAAAAAATTAAATGGACCATCTTGAGTATTCTTGCTGTCTGGTCATTAAACAATTTCTAAGAGAATAAAAGCATTCACAACTTTGACAAAGCTCCTTAAGTAAAGTCGATGTTTTACTCTTCATACTCTGGTTTAATTTAGCGCAAACCTTGTGTTTCAGATTTCAACATTACGTATAATCACTACACATTAACCTTCATTTCTAGTTTCCTTAATCAAGCCAATGTATGGATCCAACAGATAATAAAAAAAATGTGGGATTTAAGACAGGGCAACAAGGGATGGTCAGAACAAAAAAAATCAAAAACACGCAGAAAACCAACAGATAATACAAGACATGAAAATTTTCCCATATAATTTTAGAAAATTTAATTCTAAACCTCCAACAATACAGTACAGTAGACATGACCACAAAATTAGTCTATCTCAACGAATTCAACTTGGGTAAAACCAATATGAAAGCTGGTCTATAAGGATCAGTTTCATATCCCGGTAAAAAGCAACACTGATGAAAAGAACCAATTCCTTGTTTTTTACAAATAATTTAACAATGTTACACCAAAACAAGTATTAAATATTCATGTAAGCTTCAAAGAGAGAGTAGCCATTGATACCTCTGCCCCATCATCAGACAAATAGCCGCCATCCTCAGCTTTTCTTTTGCTTGGTAAGACATCAAGCAGATCTGCCCAAAGAAGCAGGAATCAGAAAAGAACACGCTTAATGCAAAAACATGAATTGAAAAGCAAAAACTGAATAGAACATGCGATGTTAAGCAATACATAAAACTGAAAACGGGATATATACCTCTATTGGTCTTCACTTCTTTAGGGTCTTTCTTTTCTTTAGCAATACCAAAAACATCATGGCACAAATCTTTCATAGTAGTAGAAACCTACAACACCAATTCACAATTCATTGAAACTCATTAACACCGCTCACAAACCTAATAAACCCATCACACATTAGAGATTCATTGTACATTTTGCATATAAAACACTTACACTAGAAAATTCAGATTCAGATGTACCACAAAGTTCAATCAGCTTAATCTTATCAACTTTCAACTGCAAATAAGAATCACAAATCATATCATTACAATATATAACCACATACTTTGTGTTTTTGTTGAGATTGTTACAAATGTACCTTATGTTTCTTTGAACATAAATAAAAGGCAACAGCCATGAAAACCGGACGAGTAAAATCAGCACTTGCACGACGAGCAGCCGGCAACGACGAAAGAAACCGTTCCTTATAACTACAAACAACATTATTAAAACACATTCCCATCAGCATTTCATCAAACACGTAACAGACATTATTAAAACAACAAAATCAAGAACTTACAGCTTGAGACCATCACGAACAAACGGTATAATCCGAACACACCCGAATTGAATCGCCAATTCCCTCACATCAAGCTTCAACCTAAACACAAATTCATCATTAAAAAAATAAAAAAAATAAAAAAACAAAAAAGAAATAATTGAAAATGTAAAAAGAATAAAAAAAAGATTAATTTACTTGACACCAATGCTATTGTGAAGCGAATTATAGGATCTGATATAACCCCTTTCAGACATTCCACTAAGTTTTACCGCAGAAGAACGATCGAAAAGAACACCAAGCTTCGTCGCAGCGATTTCCATACAGATGATAGCTTTTGCAACTTCACCCTAAAAATAATTGTAAAAAAAAAAACGGTTATGGAAAAAAAAACCGAAAACGGTTATAGAACTGTAAGTAACGAAAAAGCTGCTTACGACGCCGATGATTGAGGAATCGAAGTGGACATCGCAGAGGCGACGGAGTTCAGCGGCTTTACGGATGAGAAGTTTGGAATCGGAGAGTTTGAGTTTCTTTGCGATCTCTGAGATATCCATTTTTGTTTTGTTTTTTTTTGGAAGTGAAGAAGGGAAATGAGATTGGCATGTTAGTGTTTTTTTTATTTTACTTTGTTTTTTGGGTTTTGAATATTCGCGCGCGCTGTGTTTGCCGGGAAATATTTTTCGTTTGGCGCTTTTGCAGGGTGAAATTTGGTTTTGATGATTTAGATTTGGAATTTTAAATTAAACTATTTAAAATTAGATGCGACACTTTTTATTATCATCACTCATTGCTTTAGATTTAATTGATGTCACGTTTATGAAAATAATAATTGTAATTTAATTTTCAATAATACATATGAGCTCACTTAAAATAAGAACTAAAAGTTTGAATATATACGGAACAAAAAAACATATTTAACTCTAGAAATAATTTAATTTTTTAGTCTAATTTTTTCCTAATTGAATATGTAATTTTTTTTCATATTTATGTTTAGACAAGAACATTTTACGCTCATTGTAGACCTTGATAGGACTTACCTAGGTCTCAAGATTATATCAAACATAGAGATAGCAATGAGTTAAGCTCAACCAAAACCCCCGTAAGGCAGACCAAGCCACCAAAATCATAACTGAATAAAGACTTTTCATTAATTAATTCCAACAAATAAACAGATGTTTATCTTAGAACCACAATCAGAGGGAGTTTGGTTCCTCATGGCAACCCTAACTTTCTCCTCCTTATTGATAGACTTAATCCTTGCCTTCACCTTGCACCATCTGGTTTATGAATCAATAAAATGTTTGCAACGGGGTCTCTCTATATATAAGCAAGTTTAGAACCAAGTTGGAGGGCTTTCCACCGATTTTGGCTTGAAAAACAAGCTAGAAGGGCATTTTTGTCTAAGCCATGCATCTTGGCACATGCTGAGGCGCATCCTGGGACAGTAGCTTAGCCAAAAAAATGATGTTTTTCTTCGTTCTTTGTGTGAATTCTGTCATGCTTTCATCTTCGGACTCGGTAAATTATTTTCCCACATTGTATTTCCTTAAAAAAAACCTTCTTGAACTCCTGTAATCTTCACTCTTGCCTCCATAACTCCATGATATATCTTGATTTTTTGATTTACATGATTTCTCACTAAAATGACTCAAACACACATGTGGAATTGCTTGTTTTGGGAAGAAATATAATTACATGGACTCAAATGAAAACAATATAAATTTTCCCTTAAACCAAGCAACTCCTTTAAAATATGTCTCAAATGACCTCAAACTCCAATAAAACGACTCAAATCACATATCTAAAATATCATGCCTTCGTAAATATGTTTGCATTTGATCAAATTTGACTCTTGGTAATGTCTTCGTAAATATGTCTGCAACTTGATCTTGAAGTATGATGGATAACTTAACAGGTATACTAAATTTGTAATAATATTTATAAAGTTAAAGTCCACAAGGATTGAAATGTCTACTTAACAATGTCAATTTATATTAGGATGTTAAATAGGGGGATGCACATGCAATAAGTTTGTTTGCAAAGAAATGTAAAACTGATAAAATCAAGATAGGGAAGGGATTAGGTTGTTTACAATGCACTTTTCTTTAGTTACTTGGTAATTGCATCCGGTTAATACAATTGGTTACTAAGCACACAATGTTTTAACAAAATAGTTATGACCAATGTCTTGACTCATATCCCTTTTCGTTGATCACAAATCCCCTAATGTTATAGACGAGTTTTTGGAGGTTTTGTTGTACGTTAAAACTAATGTCACAAAGGCATTAATAAAATATTACCAATCACAATTTGAACAACTAATATTAGATCAAATCCCACATGTTAGGGTTAATATTCATTCAAAACCTAGACCAGTTCATCGATATTTGTAAACATACAAAAAAGAATTAACACAAAATGTTTGATCTTGTATCAAAGATGTAACATCCCATACGACTTTTAGGATTGCCGACTGACCCCACAAATCAACACGAATCTTTTCAGCATGCTTTGTCCTTACTCGCACGCTTACCGGGAAACTTCCCGGTAGGTCACCCATTCAAAGACTACTCCAAGTCAAGCACGCTTAACTGTAGAGTTCTTATGGAATGGGCTACCAAAAATAATATGCATCTCGTTGATATAGATAGTACCAAACAATTCTTATAAGCCTTCCTTCAACCATGTAGTCCCATACCTACATGGCCTCAGGATCCTTTTCATTCCGGTGTAATTCGGTTCCTCTAAAAGCTGTCGGGAGCCGCTCATTGTCGTGCCTTGTGCACCGGCGACCACTTCCCACCCACGTCAGTCTTGGGTGTTACATGCCCACCAGCTTCCGCTTGGTTCGTCCCCGAATCATACCGTATTGGGAAAGGTCGGCTCTGATACCATTTGTAACATCTCAGACGACTTTCAGGATCGCTGACTGACCCCACAAATCAACACGAGTCTTTTCAGCATGCTTTGTCCTCACTCGCACGCTTACCGGGAAACTTCCCGGTAGGTCACCCATCCAAAGACTACTCTAAGTCAAGCACGCTTAACTGTAGAGTTCTTATGGAATGGGCTACCAAAAAGAAGACGCATCTTGTTGATATAGGTAATACCAAACAATTCTTATAAACTTTCCTTCAACCATGTAGTCCCATACCTACACGGCATCAGGATCTCTCTCATTCCGATGTAATTTGGTTCCTCTAAAAGCTTTAGGGAGCCGCTCATTGTCGTGCCTTGTGCATAGGCGACCATTCCCCGCCCTCGTCGGCCTTGGGTGTTACAAAAGACTTGTAACATACATAATGTTTGATCTTGTGGTATTATGATATATTAGACTTCCAATCAAACTTCGATAGTTTGATGCATCAGATTCCGGGGAAGGGGATGCATCATCCTCTTGAAGTTTTTCATTTGTTAATAGTGGAGAAACTACTGACTTGCAATCATTCATCTTAAACTTCTTCAATAGTGCTTGAATATTTAATACCTCTGATAAAAAGAAAGCTGATAAAATCATTCCAATAGATTATTCCAATTTCATAGGCAAAAAAAAAGTGGAATTCACATAAAGGTAAAAACATGAATTCTTGTAGAGCTTAAAGTATTAAAGCTAACAGTTAATCGTTGCCTTTAATATCTTGAGTTAAGGGTAAAAAAAAACATAAATTTTCAAGTTCAGGGGGTACTTTGCACATAAGTACAAAATTTTAGGGCGTATTTGCTCATAACCGTAAAAAACATCTAGATTTTTTTCAAAAAAAAAATTCAAATAAAAATTATCACCTGTGACGTGGCATGACACACCAGACACGTGACAGTGCCATGTAGGCAATCAAACGTCGTGTCATGTTAACTAACAGAGGAATTTGATGGAGGGGATAAATTGATTAACGTTATGAAATTTTTTTTGGGGAGGTAATTGAAGTTTTGTTAATGTCACGGAGGTAATTGACGAAACTTATAATTTCTAAAGGTAATTGTCTATTCACTCGAAAGAAAATTAAAAGAGGCAAGAGGATTGGTTGTCACGTGAAAGAATAATGGAAAGGATCAAGTATAGAAAAAATAAAATAATTAAAACATAGTTGTGTGGTTGTATGTGGGCAAGAGTGGAAAGAAGAAAAGAAACTTAGAAATATCTATTAAATGTACTTTCAATTAATGGTTGATATCGCACTTTTCAAAATAAATATATATTTGAATCAAGAAGATTAAAAAGGAAAGTTTAGAACTAATATTCTAAAAGGAAAATGCTATATCTAGCGACAAAAGCAATCCCGAGAGTTTCCCGCATGACCTGCACATGACACTTTCCCAAACCATCTAATCTTTGCCAATTCATAACACCCAGCCTCCGTAATTCTCTCACAAGAATCCGGCGGTCACCACACCCACCCCCTCATCGGGTTTCTCCCAACTTTATTGTGTTTTCTTTTATCATCAATGTTCCTTTGTTGTGACTCTGTCATCATTCGTTTGTCGTTGCCATCGTTCCTTAATCGATTTTCTATGGAAATAGGATAATTATATATTTTGAATCGAATTATTTTTCCAGAAATGTCATGCTTTTATGTTCCATACATTACCACATGCAAGATTAGTGCTTAAGCAATGTTTTTGGATGTGCTTTGTTGATGGCAACAATGACGTTTGTTGGAGTTTTTTTTTGCTTGTGTGTATGTTGTTGACAAAAAGGAAATGAGTGTTGTTTAATTAAGAAGAATTGAAGGCAAATAACTTGGAAGGATGTGAGTTAATGGCAAAGAACTTGTCAAAGGTTGAACAATTGCTTATGGAGTTATTGTCATGGAATTTGTTTTTATGTTATCACAATAAAAATAATTGGTTACAATAAACCGGCTTATCACCAATAATTTTATTCTGTAAGATTTAATTAAATTGTGAAATCTTGTTAAATTTATGCAAGAAAACTGTAAATGATCTTCACTAGAGAAGCCTCCAAACTGTAAATTTATGCAAGCTACTGAAGCTTCCATACATTCTCTCTAAATCAAGTGTTTGTTCCACGCCAAGCAATGAGATTCTGAACGGGTTCTTACCAATCGCATAGAAAAAGCATTCAACAATTCTGAAACTTATGCATTGAGTGATCATCTCTTCTAGACCAACCCTTGGTTGCTGTTGTTGAGTACCTTGAGGTGGATGATTAGCTTGTGGAGGTTGGAGTGAGTTGTTTCTGTTGTAAAATTAGGAATAAATATCTTTACAAATAATAATCAAAATATAAATATAAGAATCAATTTATGTTACTGAGAATAATCAAGGGAGATTCCAAGGAAACTTATCTGTCTGAAGATTGTTGTATAATTGACCATTGACATACTCAATCAACATCTCTAAACATCAATTCAATAAGACAACTACAAAATGAACAAACGGTGAAAGAAGTCTGAGACATGCTGATCGCACTATCCTTAAGGATTTTCCGCGTAGTTATACGCTAATCCCTTAGGATTTAACAAGCCCTTTTTGATTTAAAATCAAGGATTCAGAATCGACAAGAAGAAATCTTTTCAGGAAGATGTAACCAAAATTGTACATTAGACTCGTTGAAATTGTTTATGACTCTGAAAGATAAATATGAGGGAGCTTACTGTGTTATCCATCTGTGCCAAAAAACCGTAGTTAATTATCAATAAAATGCACTATTAATACAATTAAAATTGTTGGTTATAGTTTAACAAAGTTAACAAAAAATAAGGAGTGTACGTTATATATGCTACTGCACGTAGCACAAACCAGGGCAGGGAACACATTATAATGTTAACTCCATGTACATCCTTTTGACTTGGTAAATTAAAGGAAGTTAACATGTTTGGATTGATTCAATATATATGACCAAAGGGATTGGACCATGTCTAACGAAATAAAATATTAATAATGATAATAATAATAAGTTTCTATTAAAAATATTTTTCTATATTTCTCAATTGAAAAAATGGGACACAAAATATTTAAAACTTTTGAAATATATTCAAAATTTACAACAATTGCTTCTATAGGATAAATTCAGATGTTCTGTCCAACCACGATTGTAAGTGTTGGATTATGGATTTCTATATTGCCTGGTGAAGGTTGCCATGTACTTTACTTGTTCTTTTGTGGGGAGTTGAGCTACCTCCCTTGCATCCAAGTTTTTTGCCAGAGTTTCTATTTGAATGCTAAGAAGTTTGTTACTAGTAAGTAAAACATCTTGAGTGTCCAGTTCAATCATACCTTTTTTCTTAGGGGCAGCCTCCTCAGTGTGTTAAAAATTCACAAACATTACTTGTTTAATGAATTAATTAGTAAAGATGAAAATTTGAAGAAAAAGGGTGTATAAGCATGATAAAATCAGTCTATATTATGATGACTTCATTACATGCATGATGTTTAAACTTTGCTATTGGTAAATGTTTATAATTTCCATGAATTTCCCTTCTTCTATTATGAAAATGATGATGTTGAGAAGTTAAAAAAGAAAATGAAATGGGTTTTCACATGAAATTGCAAACTGAGAAGTAAATTTATAACTATAAGTTAGAACATTGCATGTAGTAATGAAAAAGAGAAGTAGTGTATTCCAAAATTGTATGAGTATTTTAAGGTGGAAAGACTAAATGCAAGTATAACTGTCCAAATTATAGTATAAAAAGATATTGATCCCACAGATATTGGGGAGCTATAGCTCTCTATAGTTTTCCAATAGAAAACTTGTTTGCAAGAAAATAAAATAAATAATTTGTCACAATATTAAAATAAAGTTGAAGGTTTGTGAAAATAGTTAAAAAGACTTAGAAGTTCTCAAAGCTAAAAGCGTGGTTTAAACAAAGATTCAATTATGATATAACTTTACTACGATCTATAACGTATAGCTTTCTATGGCTTCCTTGCGACCTGGTGGTCGTTGGGAGTATATCTGCACGCACGTGAAGACGTCCAATTAGAGTGTAGTCACATAATATTAACATGCTACGTTGCTAGGTTATGTCATCAACCTTTCCCACCGAAGTCTTATTATGCTGAGCCTTTAGCTATGACAAGAGTCTTAGTTAGATCTCAGCTCTTAATCGGCTCCTCCAAGATCTAGTACTCATGCAAATTAGTCTCTCTTGTTCCCTTCACCTTTCAGTGAATAGGGACTAACTCTTATCAAACAAACATTTTCCATTCCATTACCCAATCGGTGTCAGGAAACTATATCATCAAAAGTAAAAGAGATCAAGTTTTACTTTTAAATATTTTGAGTTAAAACTGTTCGTTTGAAAGAAGCTGAAAGTTGTTTCAATCCATTTGATTACTTTTTATTAAGTAGTATTTTTATTTTGAGTGATGTCATTAGTTTTTATAAAGCACCCTCTCAGTTTAGATCTCATACTCCGCAAGTCTAGTTCTTAGAAGTGTATTCTTTATTTTTGTTCAATGTGTTCAAAATTCATTTTTAGTGATTTGATTTTATTGATATATTGCATTCAAGCTCTTATTATATTTGGAGTCAAGTTTTGTGTTCAATATGTTCAAAATCCATTTTTAGTGATTTTATTCGATTGTATATTGCATTAAAGCTCTTGTGATATCTGGAGTCATGTTTTGTGTTCAATATGTTCAAAATCCATTTTTTAATGTTTTGATTCGATCCATGTATATGTTGAATCGATTCAATCAAGTTCTCGGGTGTTTGGCTCATGAAAATTGATTTCGAATCCATTCAGAATTATTTGATTTCTATTAATCTTCATCTTATTCGAATTGAAGATTGTCTAATTCCTATCAATCTTCATGAAAACCCAAATTTCATATTTTACACTATTGATCCGATTCAAAACTTTAAGGATTCGAATCAAACCCTTTTTTCAGTGTTATTTTGAGCACAACTTACTCTTATCTCACACACATACTCTTACTCACACACTTCTTTAATTACTGAATCAATTTTCAAATATCACTCTTGAGTCTCCAAGCCTCTCTCTACTTGTTCTTCAGACTAAACACTTTTTCTAAGATATTAGTAGAATTTGAGGCGTAGATTGCTAGGGTGCTATAGGAATTGTACATTGGTTTCTTTCAAGGGGAATTGTGGGGGTTGTTTCTAATCTTCTCAAAGGTTCAAGGGATCCAAGCTCCGGACATAGAAAAGACGAATTCGCGGGAAGCAATTCAAGGGATTACATGGAAGCTTGAGCTTCGAAGACCAAGAGGCTCTCCAATTTCAAGAGGACTTAAAGATTGGTGGTAGTGTGGTTGCTTAGGATTGAAGATCAAGGAATTGAAAGAATCTTTTGTAATCAAAATAATTTGTAAACATTGTTTTCATCATAGTAGAAGACTGTGATACAGACGTTTTCTATCACGAAGATAGGACTTACCCCGTACCAAGAACGAAATGGGGAACCTCTATAAATCTCGGTGTTCTTCTCTTCCATGTCATTTAAGATTTCTGCATTATTTTTGTTTATGATTTCATTACCTGACGTTAACTTGATTTGATTTTGAATTATTTTGTTTCCCTAACATAATCTTAATTACTTCAATTGATATTCTTTCAAATTCAATTTCATCGCAATCAAGTTGAAAGTAAGCTTCAAGAAATTGATTCATATACATTGTGTTCATTAGTTGTTAGTTTGATTTGTTGTTAATAGGTTTGGTTTGAGAATATTTAGTTTTGCAATTTGAATGTATGTGTATTGATTATTGATTTGCTCCATAAGATTCATTATTTGAACCTCTCAATTGAGCTTTGAATCTTATTAGTAATATATTGTCTTAATTTTGTTATCATCATAAGACACAAATTCAATAGTCATACTTTTGGTAATCCATGCTTTCGCAAAACCATTTAAAAAACGAAAAACGCTAATCAACCCCCTCCAGCACACTTCCTAGTTCGTCATATAGACAAACAGAAGAGCAAAGCTATAACTTTATAAATCTTAAGAAATAATATCATAACCTCATCATGTCTAAACCACAAGAATGGTTAGCTCATAAATGCTGAACCTTAGGGATAAAGATGAAATGAAATATAAATGAAAATATGAAAAACTAAATCGATAGATAAAATAGAGTTAGTGCAAGATTACAATCCGTGAAGGAGAGACGTGAACTAAAAACATCACCAAGTAATCCCAACTCTAATTCACTGAGAAAAACACTCATGCTCATGGAGAATATAAGATGGAGTGAGAACTCTAGTGCTAGTAACCCTAAGTCGAACTTGGCCTCTCAATTCACTATGTAAATTTTTGGACCCTCGACACTAACATGTGGTTGTCCTTTTATAGCACAAGGCCAACCACTACAAGTTGCACCCTTTGATCATTTCCCCTATGAGATGTCCTTATCTTATCCTACCTACTCCATGCATATTCCTTTTTTTCCTCGCAGCACCAATCATTGGCGCCATCTCATAGAACTTAACCATTAAGCAATGATAAGAATTAGTCCAATGGGTTCATACTATTGTACGACCCGACTGCTGATCCAGGGCGGTACATCTTTTCATATCCTCCATCCTAATCCACATTGCAGCTTCTCAGATCTCCAGTGCTATTCCTCACCATGTTCCATCAAAAATTCAAAACAAGCATTACTAGCTCAAAATGATTAAATAACACTAAAAACTAATTAAAAACTATAAAATCCTAAATAGACATTGATTAGATGTTTTAGGCCATGCATTCACTCAATTTCTCGTTGATTATGGGGGATAAGTGTAACGTGATAACCAACTATTTTTCCGGCTATCAAGGAGCTTAGGACTCTATCAAAGAAATATTGAAATACTCAACAAATTCTGCTTATGGGTTGATTTGCTAGTGAAGCCTGCATTTGCCTAGCGAATCTTGCAGAACTCAGAATGTTGAAAATGGACGAAAATGATTTGCGACACTTTAAAAAAAAACTTGAATTTTTTTAACACTATACTTGTAGTGCTTTAACCGTATAATTTGTTGTCAATTTTATGTACATAATTTTACCATTTAAATATATTGATCAACTTTTTTTTTTAAATTAAATTTATCGATCGACATAATACATACTCCCTTCGAAATAAAATATAGACAAAAATGATAGTTGAATAACATATAAATATAAATGGTAGTTGAAAAGTTGATGCAAATGGTTAAATATTTAGTCTACATACATCAACTTTTAAACTCTCATTTTTGCTTATATTTCATTCCAAAATAAATACTTATATAAATATTATATTATCATTTATTAGTGACACTCACGTGTCCGTCTTTCCTCATTTTTAACTGCGCTTACGTGTGTAAATTATAAATGATATTTTATATAAAATTTTGATTTTGATTAAAATTATAAGTATAAATATTTGTGACTTTCAAATTGTGACAAACCCGAAAAAACCATGTTTATCTTTTTCAATAACAACAACAATTTAACAAATATAGTACAAATCCTTATCTTTTTTAACACCACAACAAAAATTATAACATTAATATAGGAAAATTTTAAAAAATTGAAATTTGTTTAAGGGTATAATTGAAATTTTAAAAAATTCAGCCCATAATCTCAATACCCTTCTTATAATATTGATAATTTTGTTCCTATTGTAGTTGTAGTGAGATATTTCCTATTTTAATGAGATATATTATTTTTAATTAAAATTTAAAATAATATTATTAAAGGATAAAATAGTAAATAAAATAGTTTAAATGAAGGGTAAAATAAGTAATGAAAAAGTCGGTCCAAACTCATGTATTTTAAACCTATTTTCTTTTTATACACTAGCGGAAAGACGAACTACACTCTTTTTATTGCTCTAACACATGTAGATTATCAATGATATTTATAGAAATTTTGGTCTAAATTACAATTGATATTTTATATAAATTTTTTGATATAAATTAGAATTATAAGTATAGATATTTGTGAATTTCAAATGTAACAAACTCAATAAATCATATTTATCTTTTTCAATGACAACTTATATAACAAATATCACAAAAATTCTTATCTTTTTTAATAATCTTGATGAAAAATTTGTTTGAAGTATAATGGAAATAACAAAAAAGCAACTCAAATTCGTCCAAAAATCCCCTATTATCTTGAGTATGGATGTATAGTATCTTATAATTTGGCCCATATGACAATTAACAGGTGATTGATTGAGGCGTAACATAACATATCAGATTTGCAAAGACTAGTTTAGGTTATTCCAACCCTAATCAATTTTAGGGTTTTTTGGAATCTGAGTAAGACGAAAATTGTGTTGAGTTTTCGTTAGAAACAGAAGATGAATTTTCGAGATGTAAGTGGTCCGGAATATTTTGACAAGAATTGGAACATTCTACAACATGCAATTCGTGAGATATTCAAATGTTACCCCAACGCTAAGCATCTTAGTTTCGAAGAGCTTCACAGGTTCTTTCTCATTATTCCCATTGTTGCTTCATCGAAAACTTTGTCTTCGTTTCATCATAATGTGCTTGTCTTTTAAGATATGTACTTGTAGTAGTTGTTGTTGGATTTTGTTTAGGGTAAGTGCCTAATAAAGCAAATTTTCAGAAATAATTGGAATAACTTATGGAAATCTATGAATTGCATGCACACGACAAAGACACCAACACTGACACGTTAACACAAGTAACAATTTAATAAATAGATTAATCGAATATAATTACATATGTCGGTGTCGTGTCAAACCCATGTTAGATACCCAACAAGCCTTCAATCAGAAGCATAATTACATAATTTGCAATTCATGTTGGTATCTACATGTACGGTTCACGGTTCGCGACATGTTTGGTAGTACAAGGATGTAAAGCTTTAGTAAGCATCTGTTTGTAGTACCCGTACTACCTAATTTTTTATCCAATAAACGTCTTTCCAACTACTCAATACTGTCTCCGTTCCGACGCGAAAAAGTAAAAGTACTATAATAGCCAGCTGCAAACAAACTATTGGCCACTTACCACAACATTTTTTGATATTCCCTTTTATTTCATTTTTTTATCGATGATAGTTTGCAAGAGATATCCTCTTTCTCTAAACTTTAAAGAGATTTTCTACAAAATCTATTTGCACCACCGGATGTTATCCTTTATCTTTTATCTCACACTCAACCTCTACTTCACCTACTTATCTCGGTTAGCCTTGAGGAATTATAGGAGACACACATAATTTTCTTGTCGGGCGTGCGCGCACACACAGATGTGTGTGCAATGTGTATCGAAGGAAAAAAAAAGTTTTTTAGGACACTTTTCCGAATAATTTGCCTAATCATTGGAGTGTTCGTAGTGCATAGATGATATATATTTCTATAGTTTTTAGCTCGCTTAACAAGTTCCTCTCCAAATAGCTTATTGTTATAAGCTGCTTTCAGATTATGTAGAGTTTACTGTCATGTCCTCTTTGATTAAAGAAATAGATTATATATAAGGTCTTACTCCCTCCATTCCTTTTTAAGTGTCGTTTTAGGGTGAATTTTTCGTTCTTATTTAACCGTCGTTTTGGTATTTTATGGGTATGATTTGTCAATTATACCCTTTGTCAATTACTCGTATCTTTTTCTTTGTTTGGTTACTTTTATCTTTTTTAATAAAACTAATTAATGCAATATATTTGGAAAACTAAAGTTTGCTTTTTTAAACAAAGTTTGTTTGTTTTTTTTAAAACAAAATTTGTTTCTTGTTCTCTTCAGATTAAACAAAATTTTGTTACATATAATAATGATTTTATGAAGAGTTAAAATTTTATAAATAAGATAAATAATTGTTAAAAATTTCAAGTGCAAAGTAAAAGAGCAGATTTGAGAGAAAAACAAATAAAAACTCCATGAATGTTCAAAAGGAAGAAAGAGTGGAAGACTCGTTGGAACTGCTAATGGAAGGTGAAGAGGAAGCCATAGTTGAAGCCTTAATTTTGATTAAAGGAGTTGGAGGAAAGTTAATTTTTTCTTAGCTTTTGATTAATGTGAAGTTGGAATAATTTTTATATTGACTTAAATTAATTAAAGAGATGTGCACAATATTTAGAAAATTGACAATTGGTTGTTATGAGAGAGATAGTGTGCAAAAAACAGAATTGCATCAATCTATGAAGCTTCAATTTTGTATTCAATGAAATTGAATGACGTATTCACTTCAAAAATAAAATAAAATTGAATGACGTTTGATCAAGTCGCTCATGTTGAACACTAATTATACTATGGTTTTGCTAATAATATTAATGATTAGGAAAGGGTTGATGTTAAGGATCCAAATAAGAATTTTAGTTGGAAGGAAAGCATTTATTTCATTTGTGTTTCTGATGCAAGAAATGCTTTTTTACCAATAAAATCATTTCCATTGTAAATGTAGTCATGTGATAAGAATAATGTATAGCTGCTATTACTAATAGGGTTAGGACATATAAACCCCAGCCATTTGAGCAAGTTTTAGTTTACCTCTATAAAAAAAAATTGGATTTCATCCTTATAATTTGAAGATTTTGTGATTTCGTACCTTCGTGAATTTTGATCGTACAAAATAGATGATATGATAGGGGTTAAACCAAAATTTGCTCAAATTACAAAGGGTAAAAATACCTTAAATTTTGAAATTTGGTGTCATGAAAGTCCAACTTCAATGATTTTTCAAATTATAATTGTAATCCAATTTTTTTTTACAAGGGACTAAACCAAAACTCGTCTAAATGGCAGAGGATAAACACCGTTTAACCTCAAAATAATGTGGAACACACGACTTTTGACATTTTTTACATGAAATTTGAGTTAAAATGTTACAAGCTGTGATTGGACATTCATTATTGTCCTAACCTGAAATAATGAATCCTTTTTGGCATATAAGATGATCTTGCTAGCTATATAAATATTTTCCTATGGACACGTGCATATCAAATGGATGTTGTATTTTTTTTTCCCTTTCCATCATTGCATAGAGACAAATTTCATGTTTCTAATATTCTATTGTCTTTATTTTGTGGATACAGACATGCTTATTATATGGTTCTTTACAATTTTGGTGACAAGCTATACTCTGAGCTGGTTGCTACCATGACTTCTCATGTCAAAGAGATAGCCAAATCTGTTGAAGCCACTCAAGGAATTTCATTCCTGGAAGAATTAAACACGAAATGGAATGATTATTATAAGGCATTAGAAATGATTAGAGACATTCTGATGTACATGGACAGGACTTATATCTCAAGCACCAAAAAGACACCTATTTATGAATTTGGTCTGAACCTGTGGAGAGAAAATGTTATTTATTCAAACCAGATAAGGGGTCGACTGTTGATTACGCTTTTGGAGTATGAACGCAGGGAGCGAGCTGGGGAAGATGTTAATAGAGAACTGAATAGAAATACAACAAATATGCTAATGAATTTATAAGGCCCTTCTATTTATAAGCAAGAATTTGTGACTCCGTTTCTGTAAGTTTTAGCTGAATCTTACAAGGCTGAATCCAAGAAATATATTGAGTTTGTGTAGTTGCTTTAGTTGGAATCCTATTAAGGATACATGTTGCAATTTTAAGTGCTTCTCCCTAGTGTGATTCTAGTAAGTTAGAAAGAGTAATCATACTTCTTTCCATATCTTTAAGCATTTTGTTTCCCCTTTCAACAACACCATTCATAGTAAAAAAAGTTCATATAGTGTTTTGTGAGACAATACTGCATTACTTTATGAATTTAGCAACTAGTCTTGCGTGTTGTTCACTTCACTACGACATTTTGGCTCTACGACAACGCCTAATTTATGAAAGGTAATAAAACCATTCTAATAGTGTATCAAAGGAAACAGTTTTATAATATGTTGTAGTAGTAAATAAAGTTTTTGCAAATTATATGCGATCACTCAAAACCGTTTTCGTATAAGAAACCAAAACGGTTTTTTGTCGTAAATAAAGTTTTTCCTCATATTACTTTTAATTATTTTAATTTAAAATATATAAAAGCAAAATTAGAGCTCGGAAATTTTAGATCTAGCTAAAATTGGAATTTAGCAAATATAAAATTCCCACAAAAATTGATATCACTTTCCAAACAAAAAACTTCTTTTTTGCCTCTTGAAATAAAAAGCTTCCCAAACAAAAAAAATCATAAACTCACTCGTGAAAATTTCTGGAACTCTTTCAATCTAACCTCTCTCTCACCCATAACCACACTCTCGCTCTCTCCCTTTCTCTCCCTCCCTCCCTCTCTCTAAATCGAACTTCCCTCTCTCACCCAGATCCCTCAATCTTAGACCCTTACGGTCAACACCAATCAAATCTCACACACCCTCAACCTCATTGAAATCTCAATCGAATCACAACATAGTCTCTTCTTCATAAACCCTAGCACAATCTTGCTGAAATCTCATGGAAATGGCTCTTCCTTAAGGTATGATATATTAACTCGACTAACCCTCTGTTTCAATCTATATTGTTCTTAATTTTTGTTTAATTTTAAATAAAAGAGTACCTTTTTGTCTATTTAATCAGATTCCATATATGGATTTATTTAATACATGTGTTTGGGTTTGAGGGAGAGGATTTTGGGGACCTTTATTGTCTGAGGCTTGGCTTCGGATGGGTGTGGGGCTTCAATGCTAAAATCCCTTAGTTTTTTGTTTTGGCTGGAAGGGGCGCTATGTTTTTACCCCTGTAGCTGTTTTTTTTTTGTCCCTGATATGAGTGTTTGTTTTTGGTCCTAGGTGCCTTTTGGCAATTGCTAAGGGCGTGAACCATTGTGGATTTTGTATATTTGTTTAAGTGTCATTTGTACATCTTGTTCAATGTACTTGTGATTAATAATATGTTGATTTCAAATACATATATATGTATATGTATGACTGTGTGTGTGTTTCGGCGTTGGTGTTTGGTTTTGTTGTTTTTAAGCGTCCAAATATGAAGCACGAACCCATATATAGATATCGTCGGATATGACAATGACGTGTTGACACTGATAAAATTTTGAGAAAATGACATAATTCATTGTCATTACAAGTGTCTGTGTCGTGTCGGTGGAAAAATGAGCTATTTGAATTTAGTTTGAATTGACTGAATAGAGGTTTCTAAAGATTTTGTACCATAGCTATGAAAATTATGAAGAAAGGTTGAACAGTATATACAACTCACTTAATTTTCATTCTAATTTTTTTTTGAGGATTTATATTAAATATTTTCAAAAGTTTTGCTTTCTGCCATTGCAACGTAGCATGTGTTTTACATAAAGGGAAGTGATATACCAACATATAATTAATTAATAATACCCCACAAGCCTTATCGATGTGTTTTTGTGGTGTTCCAAATCACTAAACATAGGATGAATAAATACTATTAAGTAGTTGTATGCCTTTAGAATTTGATATTTCTTTTTTGCATGGACTTTTTTGAGTAGCAAGTTCCATAGGATGTTCAGTTAAATTGTGGGATCCATTTGCATATATCATTAATATTAGTAGCCTCCACTGTTGTGTTTTTAATCATTTCCCCATCTGCTATGCCTTGTTCAGATGGGGAATATTAATACATTTTTCATTTTTAAAAAAATAACACAAACATGTTCATGTATGTCTCTAACTTTAATGGACATTTTTACACGACACAAAAATTTCTCATGGGCGTGAGCTGATATGCATCTAAATCAGATGTAGTTTTTTAAATATCTTGTGGTGGAGTTTATTCTTCATTGGTTACTCTTTATATTAGTGCATCATAGATTGATACTTATTTAATTTATTTATTTAGTAATATTTTACATATAAATTGATAGCTGTGCCAACTGGCATCCTATAATTTTGTTGCTGGATTTTTGCAAAGTTTTTGAAATATGGATATCTCTTAACTTTCAAATTCATTGGT
>Ga0315913_1000359_pt1 | contig 38643 bp, 25 predicted proteins | sample MpolsnodulesMG_FD_207736 | JGI IMG/M metagenome (GOLD analysis project Ga0315913, IMG submission 207736) | Medicago polymorpha root nodule microbial communities from Los Angeles, California, United States - small nodules | ecosystem: Host-associated > Plants > Roots > Nodule | place: USA...
ATTCTTTTTAAGAATCAATACTCAAAAGTAGAAAAATACACAAAATCCATGTTATCAATAGCTTTGTGTATTTTTCTACTTTTGAGTATTTATGCATCTTGTTGGAATTTTTGTTACTTCATACACTATATTTTAGTCTCCGCAATAGCGGCTATCCCGCTATACCGTTATAGGATTTTATACAGGACTAACAACATATGAAAATATGATGACCTCAAATCCATTAATCTAAAGTTCACCTGATTTAAAACATCCCACGGATCTGCTCCCTTGTCGTCAAGATTGTTGATGTATACAAGTCTTGGAAGTTGATATGTTATCATTTGCTTATCAACAGAGATGGACTGGCTGTTCACCCCACCAACACTAGACAGAACAAGAACAGCAGCGTCAAGGCAGCGTCAAAGGCACGCAGAGCATTCTCAACCTCAACGGTGAAATCATCAACTCGACCAGGTGTGTCAATTACGCTCATCTGCAAAGACGGACAATTTTTAAACAAAGTCAGTATTAATATAAAAAACAATGCTTCAAGAATTTATCAGTTTACTACCATTCCATTAATACGCTATTTCTGATTTTTGTATGCACATAGTTGTTTGACAACACTTTGTACTAAACAGCGTATCGTAGAACAATGGCGCCCTTTCCAAATTCTGCTACGTCATAATAAGAGATAAAAATGAATTGAGTTGTTGAAAGTGAAAATTGAAACCTTATGGTGTTTCCAGTTGAAGAAAGTGACATCTGAGTAGGATATGAACTTTTTCTTGTGGAACTCCGATGATAACTAAAATTGAGGCATTGCTCATCATGAATATCCCACCAAAGTCTCGCATCTCTCCTCTGAATTTTATTTCTAGCCTCCTCCATCTTTTCGATCTGACCAGTGTGTAACATGTACCGTTCAGAAAGGGGTGCTTTGGCGGGGTCGACGAGTCCCGAAATCCAAATGTTGCGTAGCTGTTGTTCATTGGAATAGTTGGTGCATGCCGCAGAGAAGTGACGGAGGTGGGGAGTGGAGGAGAGTAAGGAGAAAGATGAAGAATGAGAGGCGGTGTAGTGGTGGTAGTAGAGGAGACGCGGTAAAGAGAAACGAGTCATGGTGGTTTGTAGGGTTTTTGATTGAATAGAATAGAATGGGGCTAAAACCCCTGCAGCTAAAAGCGTGAGGTTAAATCTCGCATTACTAACTTTCTTTTTACCGTTTCGTTCTCTACTCCCAAACGCATTGCAAATTACTTGTTTTACAACTAAACAAAAAGTAATGATATCTCCTGCCAGCTCTGAAAATATGTGTCCTGGCTTACACATATGATATAACTGCACATAATTATGTGATTTTTTATTTAAATTATTAACGGTATCAGCGTGTCAGCGTCTGATGTTCGTGTATGTATTTGTGCTTTATGGTATGACACTCTTTAAGAAACTTAAAAGCTTAAGTTATTATTTACAATCAAAATAGAAATATTTTTTAAAAAAATTATGAGAAAATATATATTCAACCTTTTGAATATTCTTTCTCTCCCTATTTCAATCTAAATTAGTGATTTTCATATATATTTAATTTTTTTTCTTTGTGATTTGGCCGTTTGATCGTGGCATTGTGTTGTTTGTCGTCTTATGCGACGTTGTTTGATTTTTCGTCTTAGTTGCGGTATTCATTTGATTTTCATTGAAAGATCGGCTATTCAATCAATGGTTTGACGTCAATATAGGCATTTTACCGTTGTGAGTATGTTTGCAGATTGACCATTTACGTTTTAGCAACGTTTGAATGATACACTCTATCAATATAAATGAATAGAATGAATATCGTTTTGTTTTTGTAAAAAAATATATATTGTTATCTACTTTTTGTCTTCTTGTTAGTAGTGAGACCCATAAAACAAAACAATTTGAAATTCATTTTTGTAAGAGAGATATGCATTATTTATTTTCTTTTTTTAATCTAATTTAGTGGTTTTCACATTTATCCTTTATTTTTTTGGCGTGGCATTTTTTTAATCGTCGTGAATTTACTATTTACTTGAATGTTGTGACATTGCTCACAATTTCACCTTTTTATTTATAGTTATGTTAAATTTTGGTTTGTTTTTGGTAATAGACATGTCAAATTCATAGAAGAGGAGGAAAAAAAATAGAGAAACAATGTCCAAATGACTCAAACCACGACGAGAATGAGCAACAAGTAGACAAAAGACCCCAAATTTTCCCTTTCACATCTTATATATGATGGAAACACGTTCACACATTCCCCTATACAATTGAAGAAAACACAAAAATAAGTAATCAATGTTGATATTAAAACTTAAAAAAAATAATGTAGACGACATGTATATAATATTTTCGGTTGGTGTTTCTAACCAAAAGAAGCAAAAAGAGTATATTAACAAACCAAAAAAAAGGCAAATAAAAGAGTAAGATACTAAAAGAGTAATATTGCCATTACTATAACAAATAATCATGGGTACTAAATAACCTTCTCTGTGCAATGAGAATTTCATTGGCTTGTATATTATGCATGCAAGTCCATATAAAAGAAGCAGTGTGTTAGCAAAGCTAACAAGAGAGTATCAAAGCTTGTTAATTCACATGTGAATACAAAGTTTGTTCTTGTTATATACCTATTTCATCAAATCTAAGTTTTCTAGTTTCTGATTGCACATGAAAAAGAAAATGATTTGAGTAGAGTAAGAAGCAACATCCCGACAATATTGAAAATCCAAAAACATAGAATGAGTCAGAAAATCCAAAAATTAAAATGAATGTGGAATCCTTACCTTCGCCGCTGAAACATGAGGGAGAAATTAAACGATCTGAAAATTTGTGTGGAGAAGAAGCTAAAGAACAGAAAGTGAGAGAATGAAGGTGTAACGTCAAAGATTTTATCTTAGGAAATTGTACCAGAAGTATTTTCTCAAGGCAGAAATAACTCATAAAAATATATAGACTCGAAATCTCTGAAAAAGACTTCATTAAAATATCACAACTTAAATTTATGTCTTGGAGGATATTTACAATGAAGATTAAACTTTAAAATACACAAAGAAATGTAACAATCCTAAATTTTAGACCCTTGACATGATTCGACTCCGACTTAACCATTGACGGCTAACACGCTACAATAACTCCTCAATCCTCCAATATGCAGTGTTATGTATGAAAACGAAACCCCAAAATATAGTAAGTAAAACAGCTTAAAAAAGTTTCAAGACGTTTCCAGCCATGCTAGTGTGTCAAGCATGGAAAATCCTCTCTACAAATATTATTAAGCATTATTTGAACATTCTTTCATTCTTGTTATATCTCATAAATCACATATATTGTATATTCTTAATTTTATCCAAAAAGTTACCAAACATGAGTAACCTGATGACTTAAACAAACCAAATATCATCATATATTAGAAACTACATTTCACAAGGATGACCTCTTTTCGTAAGGTTTGGAGATTGATTAACTCCCCGTAAACATTGTCTTGCATACCCTAGCTTACCCGCCATATTGTATATTGACGAATAACTCACCTTACAAGGATGAATTTTAATATTCTCAGTTACTAATATACATTCATACATATTCATATTTATGTGTATTCATCTATTCTATTCATATCTTATCTCAAAATCTAAATACAAACGTGCTTAGATACCACACATTACTTATACCTAGTGATCAATGTGGCAGAATTTACTCACAATCAATAACCTAAGAAGACATGCAAAGTTAAGATCTTGGTGAGTCCAAAGAACCTAACTCACTTAAAAAATTTGTTAAAAAAATGAACATATTTGTAAAATACTATAAAACTAGTACATAATAAGTTAAGATTTTTTTTCATAGACGAAATGACAATAGTCATTTGAAACTCTCACACACAAGTAAAAGAGTCGAGGTTCGAAATCTATACACTCGACCTAACCATTTTCACATTTTTTATTAGTTCAGCAAAAACATGTGGATTGATGTTAATACTTACATGTATATCTAAAATAAAGAAAATGCTATGAACAGCGAGAGATAGCATCACGAAAATTTTCAGATACAGTTGGCAAGTGTTGATTGCATGGTGTATTTGTACACTTCCTATTTTTCAGCCACACCTCCTTGAATTGTGGCAAATAATACACTATAATTGGCTGCTCTTTATTCTTGAAAAGATCGTGATGTTATTTTTCTAGAGATATAACACTATTCATAAAATAAAAAGATAAATAAAACAATGTAGTAAAAGTCAATAGGGTAGAACTAGATAACCTTCTAGATAATGGAAGATGATATAATTGCGGTTTGGTGCTCCCACCTTGTTGTTGTGCAGAAGGAGAATATGCCATTGCCATTGCATTTGACCTGTTTTCCTACCTGCTTGAATCATCATCATAAATAAGCACTAGCTGAAAGCGTGTGTTGCACTCGCTTGTATGCCTGCGCAGCCGAATGACGCAAGATAAGATGTGTGATACAAGTCAAAATGGTTGAGCGCGTGGGCGGGTTGACAATTAGTCGTAGACGCCAACAAAATCCAAATAATTTCTTTCAAAAAAATCCATTAACGTGTTGAATTGTTTTTAGTTTAACCACAAAATTCATTCGTGTGTCAAAAGTGTTTAAAGTTTTTTTTTTTGAAGTGTTTGAAGGAGACCGAAAGGGACTCTTCATTTCATATGTCTATTTAATGGGAGTAAAAGGTTTATATTTGTCGAAACCGTTAGATTTGATGTTATGATTGAGTTTTGAACTTCGACACCTCTACTTTGTATGTATATGTTTATGATAGCTTTGTTATTTCATCTATCTACTATAAAATGTTTATATTTGCTGTGAAATGCTAACATTTGTCTCATGAGCATTTGTTAAGAGATTACAAAAGAAAACATTACTTGAAAAATTAAGTATTTTAGTTTTTGAAAGGTATGTAAAAGTTGAAGTTCAAACCTTTTTTCAGTTGTTCATCTTAATTGATGAATTACAAATCAGTATGTTATTTGATAAAAAAAAAATTTACATTTCATCAAAAAAAAATTACATTTTAAATTAGGAAATTGTACTATATGATGTCGCCATTTTTTTAGTAAATTTTAGTACGTATTTGACCAACAATAACACAAGTATTTAAAACAAATTAATTGTTTGTAACTTGTAGCAAACAATGTCGTAAACGAGAATATAATATATCCCTTTAAATGGCTAAATGTTTGACAAGTACTATGAGGTTATATTGATTACTAAATCAAAAAAAAAAAAATATATATATATATATATATAGGGACATTTTTTTTAAGGGATATGGACATTTTTCACTTTATGTTTTCCAAGAGTTAAATGCTTTTATTTTTAATCTAATTCTTTCTTTTCTAAATTATCAAAACATTTTTTGATGACGAGAATAGTTACTTGAAGAATAGTTACTCCACGTGCAATAAAAATTATGAAGAACATATATAACTAAATTTTTATATTTTGATAGGGTTATCTTGTGTTTGGATTGTGTGGAAGGAAAGAAAATATTGTATTTTCAAGAATAAGGAATCTATTGTGTTTTAGCTAGTTGATAAAGTGAAGTTGTTATTCTTTTGATGGTTGAAAGCGTATCACGCCACACTAACGTTCAATCTTATTTTTTGTGGACTTCCCTTATTATATGGGGTTTGTCACCTAATTAGTGTGTACCGTTTTTTTCTTCAGCTTTTTGCAATACTGCTTTTATGTTTTTATGTATATTTGAACTCTCTTGCTGATTGTTTCTGATTTCTAACCGTGCATTTCATGTGTTGGATAATAAGTCACTGTTACGTTAATATATTTCATTTTAGTTTTATCAAAAACCTAAATAATGATCAAAATATATTTCATTTTAGTTTCATCAAAAACCTAAATAATGAACTCCTTGATCGTGAAACTAAGTTTTTTTTCTTTATACAAATGCGGCACGTTAAAGCCGTAATATAAAAATACAACAGATTAAAATCTATGACATTACATTTGTCTTTTGGACAAAAAACATAGTTTCCAACTCAATCTTAATCAAAAAGTAACATGTAATGTAAGTTTGATTAAAATTGGGTCCAATAAGAAGGAACTTGGTTAACTTAGAATGTAGATCTATAAAATTTTTAAAACGATAATACGAAGAAAACTCTGCAAGTAAAGGCAATGTTTTTTTTTTTTTTTTGACAAAGTTTTATTTCTTTTATTAAAAAATATTGTTTATTTTACAAAAATAAATAATATTCATTTATTTAAATTGATAGAGTGCATCGTTGATACAATACAAATTCAAAATCGCTAAAAACAAAAAAAAAATCAAATAGCACAAAATCCAATATTATTTTATAGATTAAATATGATTATGGTCCTTATAAATACTTAAATTTTTCATTTAAGGATATGATTTATCTTCTTTTTAAGAACTAATTACTCTATCCTTCAAAAGATAAAAAGAACTAATTATTCTGGATCTCCTTGCCTATCCAAATTGTACATCATTTTTTTTTAAAGAGGATAAAATGAATTACATTATCAAATAAAAGTGTTCTTCCTATCAAAATTGTATACCATAGCACATACCCAATATGGTTTTATAGATTAAATATTATTTTGCTATTTATAAATACTTAAACTTTTCATTTAAGGATATGGTTTTCTCTTGTTTTTAAGAACTACTTACCGTGGATTGCCTCACCTATCAAAACGCTACATCATAGCATAGAATCCAATATTGTTTTATAGATTAAATATGATTTTGGTCCATATAAATACTTAAACATTTCATTTTAATCCTTTTAAAAATATTCTTCGACTTTTAGTCCTTTAAAAAAAATCGTCCACACCTTTGATCCCTGCTTTGAAAGAATTTTGTATGAATATTTAAAATATTAGAAAAATCTCTCCCGAAATTAATTTTTTTTAACAAAATATAAATTAAATATGAATTTTTAAAAGCCAAAAACATAAAAATTCATATTTAATTTTTTTTTAATTCTATTTTTAGGGGAGTGACTCTTATAATATTTTAAAGATGACCGCGAAAAAAATTCAAAATTCAAATGATACACATGAGTTGACTTAAAAGCAAAGAGCAAAAGTTGTGATGAAAAACTTTTGAACGACTAAAAGTCAAAGATAAACTTTTGGGGGACTAAAAGTCAAAGATAAATAAAAAGTTGAAATATTTATAAGAACAAAAAAATATTGTTAACTCTTGTTTTATTGTTAGATGTTCTCAAATGTTGGTTTGAGGTAGGAGATAATAGATCTCTTTTGGTTTAACTGGATATTTTGAATTTGAATTCAAATACAATCCTGAAAATGCAACAATGTTACATATCTTAAGGAAGAACTTAACGAGATGGCTTACCTCAATTGTGAGTTCTCATATCCTATAACATATCACATGTTGGATAGGAGATGAGAGGGAACTCGCACTTTTGAATAGGAGATGGAAACTCATACTTTAGTGAAAAATGTTCAACTGTGATACTTAAGTCCACATCACATATGAATGGACAAACATTGAACATATATAAATGATGATTCATATATCTAATATCTTAAAGCATAGAGGATATCCGGTTCACATCAAGTAAAAAAATTGATATAAAATTTTGTTACTTTTCACGCATTGGCCACATTATACTTATTGTCTCGACTTAGGCTTTGTTTGGTAGTTTGGAGGGAAGGGGAAGGAAAGACTTTGGGAGATAGAAATATAGGAAAAAATTGAGAAGTCTTTCACATTTTTTGAAAGAGTATTTTTTTAGAGAGTGATAAATTAATGCGTATGATTAAAATATTTTTTATTTTAAGAATATTATAACAACATATATTAAATTTGAAGAATGCATATAAACTCTCTCAAACCTCCCAATACCCTCCTCCAATACAATTTTTTAGTTCCTTCAACTTCAAATGAGGAGGGTTTTATATTTTGAAGAAAAATAAGCCTTCAAAACTCCTTCTTCCAATGTCCTCTATTTTTTCCACTTACTCATTCTTTTTTTCCCAAACCCTCCCCCTCTTCCCCTCCAAACTCGCAAACAAAGTCTTAATAATCTTCATTAAAAAGTGAGTCTTGAATCAAAATTTTAATACATGTGACATCTTAATAATTTTCATTAATAAGTGAGACTTAGATCAAATTTTAATATATGTGATATCTTTTATCAACATATGTGATTTTTCATTTATAAATTTAATAATTTTATTTTTGTTTTATTTTTTGAATAATATAGTTTTTCTTTTGTTGGTAGACATAAAAGTTAGGGTTTTAATAATTGAGTCGACTCACCATCCACTTTTACCTACCTTTCAAAAATCCCACAATTCATAAATATAAAAATTTGAAAATAATATATAATAATACATTAAAACCAAAATAAAATCAAAGGTAGAAAATATAAATAAAGAATATAAAATGACAAAGGTGCACTTTGAATTGAACTTTGAACTTCGTAGCTTTCAATAAGTTCAAAAGAGGAACGTTCTGAAAACCAAAGGAATTTCTTTCTCAATTTGTTGCGTTCCGCGTTGAAGTGTTCTTCTGTTGTACGATTCTCTTTCAATCCAACTCCGCCACCGTACACGGCGGTCGCCGCCTCACTCCGGTCACCTAGGTTTCGCTCCGCTCAGAGAAAGCTCAACTAACTCCTCAACCGTTCGTTTCTCTCCGCAGCTGATCACAATTTACAACAACACACTCTTCTTCTTCTTCTTTTCTTCTTCCTGGTAAGTTTCATAATTTCTATCGAACTTTTTTTTTTATTTAAATTTAATTTTCTTTGCTAAATAATTTAAATAATTTTGTTTTTGTTTCATTAATTAAAGACATTTAATTTTTGACACGACTATGATATTAATTTTGTTGTAGTTAATTCACGTGATATAGCGTTGCGGTGATTTAATGTTCATTAATTTAGTTCAATTTTGGAAACAAACTTTACCTTTCAATCCCCTTAAAAAAGAAAAACTTTACCTTTCATATTTTGCAGCTACTCATTAGAATGGTACTAAATTCCATTTTCCCCAATTTTTTGTTGTGTTTATATGAATTGTTTGGTTGTTGAAATTGAAAGTTATGAATGAGGATAAAGATTTTTACTTTGGGTTTTCAGATGAAAGGGTAGTTTCTGAACTTTTCTGCATTTTCACTTTCCTCTTCTAGTGTATATTAGGATGTTGAACAGGTTTTTGAGGGTTTTTGTTAATTGTGGAAACAAAATCTGTGTGTAAAAATGGAGGGATGCTATCATTGAAATTATCTAATCATTGTGAAGTTTTGGGATTCCTAGGGGAAAGGGGTACTGGTAATTTGAAGTTCGGCCTGGAGGTAAGTAAAGTCTGGTCAAGGATTGTTCCAAATGGGAATCATGAAACCTTGGTTGTAGTCTTTATGATAAATTATTTTTTGATTCTGGCATCTGATTGTTATGTTTGATGTGCGTTTGTAGAATCATATATGCACCTTGAATTTTGAACCGTAGTCTCAGTTTCATGCTTATGTTATCCATTTGTTTCATTTTCATAGCTCTCTGGCATCTTAATTATGACACCAGAGCCGTCGAGGGAGTTGGAGAAACTTGAAATCACTGGTCATCATGTTAGGGGGAGTACTGAATATGTTAGGCTTGCCATATCCGATGAACCGAGGGTCGTTGAAGCTGAAATGCTACAACCTCAAGCTGAATCAAGAATTACATCTTTCAAGTGGTGGATGAAAGTCTCTATATGGGGCTTTGTCATTGTTATACTTTCACTTCTTCTAGTCAAATGGGGAGTGCCCTTTGCTTTTGAAAAGGTACTTCCTCTTACTTCATAATTGTTCTGCTGGCACGGGAGTTGCTTTTCTTGTTCTATCTTCATCGGTGATTTGGGCTTTGCAACTCTTATTCAGAAATTAATCAATACAGTGCTGTTTGGCTCTCATGGTTTATTTTATATTGATAAAATCATGAAATACACGTGTCTATTTCACTCTAATTTCTTGAACCCCAATATTTTATTAGCACAAAAGGATTTGAAGTTTGGTAATATGTTCCTTGGTGTCAGATTTCTATGTAATTGGCTACTATTTTTAAAGCGCTGTTAGTTGTGTGCTCTCTCACTTCAAATAAACTACAAAGCATCTGCAAACAGTTTACTATGCTTTAATCATTGAAGAATATTAGGGGAACTGAATTGATATATGCTCTTATCTCATATTGTCAATATGAGTAGTGCTGCTAGCAACACTTTTTTGAATACTCTCTAACACTCACTCTTTTATTGGGTTAAATCAATGTGAGTCTTACACTTTGAAAGTGGAACCCACATAAAGTGATGAAACACACATTGATTATATCCAATAAATGAGTGAGTGTTAGAGAGATTGTTCAAAAGAGAGTGTTGCTCTTCTGTCAACATTAGTTGGACATAATTTCGATTACGAGAAGTGCTTGGACTTTGGAATAATGACACCACTGGTTTGTTGTTTCTCAGAGAAAATCAACTATGTAATGTAATAAGGAGTTAATATTTTCCTGCCAGTCAGTAGGAATTGTTGCTTCCTCACCCTCCCATTATTTTTTCTTGTTTACACACATCTTAAAGTCCTTTTGAATATCATATCTAGAAATTTTGTATGTTAAATAAACTTGAAGAGGCTGGTGACTTATGTAAACATTGATATTTTTATCGTAGATTCTTTATCCAGTGATGGAGTGGGAAGCAACTGCCTTTGGCCGACCAGTTCTCGCCCTTGTACTCGTTGCTTCACTGGCTTTATTTCCAGTATTATTAATCCCTTCTGGCCCTTCCATGTGGTTGGCTGGGATGATTTTTGGTTATGGCCTTGGCTTTGTTATAATAATGGTTGGGACAACCATTGGGATGGTCCTCCCTTACCTGATTGGACTTAAGTTCCGTGACCGTATTCATGTAAGTCATTTTATTTCTCACATGACATGACCACAAGTCTAGTCCTCTAAATTTTTTGAATTTTTATAATTCAAGTAGTTGCCCACCCCACTTAGTGGGATAAGGCTTGGTGGTTGTTGTTGTTGTATAATTCAAGTAGTTTTTATTGTCTCTTCATGATCTTTTTTTACTTTGTTGCTTGTTCAGCAATGGTTAGAGAAATGGCCCCAGAATGCTGCAATGATTAGGCTTGCTGGGGAAGGGAGCTGGTTTCATCAATTTCAAGTGGTTGCTCTGTTTCGAACTTCACCTTTTCCCTACACCATATTCAATTATGCTGTAGTAGTGACAGATATGAAGTTCTGGCCCTACTTTTGTGGATCAGTAGCAGGAATGGTGCCAGAAGCTTTTATCTACATCTACAGGTTTGTTTTTTATTTTCTCTTTATGATATTTTAGATAGTTGCAGGATGCAGAGCTAGAAGATTGTCCTCATGTAAATCAAAATATACACATTTTTTCAAACCTTATTTGAGAATATTTTTAAGATGCATTGATCCATCCCTTCTCTAGCTATCACCCTTTTAGAAAGATAGACCAAGAGCCAAATGAAATTAACACGATTATTTTATCGAAAGAAATAAAAATTATTATTGTTATTGTTATACAGTAAACAACACATCTTACTTGGACCATTCTAATATTTTCTATGGTTGGAGAGCAGAGTAGTCAGAGTCAAACTTCCTAAATTTTGTTTGACCACAACATATATGAATATGAGAGCTAGATACGTCTTCATTGATGCAAATATGACCGAGTCTAAAGGCTAAACTTGTGTTACTTTTTTTTTTGGTATACTAAACTTGTATTCTTTATTAATGTTTTTATTAATAGATATAGATGGACATATCTTCCTTTTTTCTTATATATGTTGATGGTTGTCAATATTGTGCAGTGGTAGATTAATAAAGAGTTTGGCTGATGCACAGTATGGGAGGCACCACATGACCACAGTGGAAATCGTATACAACATTATTTCTTTCATCATTGCCGTTATTACCATTGTTGGCTTCACTGTTTATGCAAAAAGGACTCTTAATAAACTCAAAATAGCAGAGGCCAATGAAGAAGCTGCCTCTGTTTCTGGGAATGCTAGTCTTGAGATGAAGAAGGTTTCCCCTTGAAATGAAAGGTCTTACATTACACATCCAATTTATTATGACATTAGTGTTCATACTTATGTATCTAATATTTGGTTTAGGACTACTTCCTCTCTCCCAATTTTGAACCCTTTGTAATTACCGGAATCAGCATATGTGGGATGGATGGATAGATCATAGAAATGCATAAACAGTTTTTCATTTTCTGTGTAAATGCAATTAATAATTATCCACCAATGCAAATGACAATAACAACAACATTAAGGTAATATAATCAATTGGAAAAAGATATATTCTAAAATAAAATGGTCTTGAAATAAACATAAATGTATCCACCTTTTAAAATAATCAAGAATTTATTTACTATTGCTTCAAAAATAGGTTTGGGTTATAATCACGAGTGAGACATGGTTCATGGGACCACAAAATAAAAAAGACATGGTTCATGGGTAACAAATAATTTTAACCTTTGGATTTGTTTATTCATATACTATTAAGGTGGATTCGCAACACATTATCTCTCCATCACTTCCACGCTCGACTTTCCCTTGGAGTTCTGCCTTCGGACCACTGCTGATCATTGGGGTTCTGCCATCCGGAGAAGTAGCAGTCTCCACACACGTCTTCTTCTTTAGCGTGGTAGAAATCTCGGCACAATAGTCTTCTTGTTCTCCAACAATATTATTATGTCAACATGGGGTTGTAGATATGTTAGGTCGGCTTCTTTTATCAGTATGGGAATGTAGATATGTTGCATTACATTGCATCTGCTTCTTTTATCAGTGCTTTTTTATTGGATACCATTCATGGTTAGCTTTGAACCACTCCCATTTCCTTTCGATTAGTCAATTTCTGATTTAATACATGCCAATATTTGGTAAGGAATCAAATTTTTTAAGTTTTGAGATGAAGGGCTTAGCTGGGATTGTTTGAGCTTCACGTAAGTTCACAAGTTGAAGTATCTCGATCAAAATTCTTCCTCCCTTCTAATCACATGTTTTGGTTGCCGAGCTTGAGTGACCAGCAGTGACCCTATGGCCGAACTCTGATGACCGGTGGTGGTATGACAGCAACAGAGCTCTATGAGATTTTTTTTATTTTTAAAGAAGAGCTCTATGAGATGAAGGACAGTAAAAGTGTGGGAGGGATAATGTATTCAGTGACCATAATGGTATGTGGATAAACAAATCCAAATGTTAAAATTTTATTTGTGCATTGTAGCCATGAATGACCTCAAAAACAACGTCTCCACCACTTTGGAATGGGTTTTTAGTCTTACATTTCCGGTCCAAGAACAAATCGAACGAAACAAATGCGTTCTGCAGGAAGAAAAAAAAAATCACTTGAAACAAATGAACATTGCTTTGAGTAGATGAGTAATTTTTAATATAATTAAAATAAATGTATTTATCCAAATGGGAAATGTAAATCCAATATTTCACACATATATTTTGACTTTCTCGAATACACCCTCCGATCATTATTATAAGCAAAAATTCATTTTAGATTTATTCATTAAATGATGTATGTGGTCTATAATAAAGATTATATACATCATTTAATAAATAAATCTAAAATGTTAATTTTTGCTTATAAAAGTGACCAGAGGGTGTACGTCCATTTTTTTTTTTTGTGTTACCAGCTCTTTCAATACTTAATAGTTTAAATTAGGTTTAATAGCAGTTTTCGTCCCCTAACTTTCACGAAATTGCGATTTTGGCTCCCTAAGAAAAAAAACTACAAAATCGCCCCCTAAGTTTTGCAACTGTAGCAGTTTTGGCCCCCCAAGACCAATTTTTGGTAAAAAAAAAATAAAAAAATAACACGTGGCACCTCCCTTAGGGTGCCACGTCAGCGTAGACCGAGTCAAAATTGGTCTTAGGGGCTAAAACTGCAACAAATGCAAAACTTAAGGGGCAGTTTTGTAGTTTTTTTCTTAAGGAGTCAAAATCGCAACTTTAGAAAAGTTAGGGGGTTAAAACTGCTATTAAGCCTTAAAATTATAAGTGTTCATGTAACATTATTTTTTTTATTGAAATTACTTCAACGACATATTTAGTGCTCTGATTGTTATATTAAATTGAATAGTCCTAAGATACTGTTCAAAGAGAGTGTTCTTAGCATTCCTCGTAGTCCTAATTGTTGTACTCTAATTTTGTCTTGATAATCCAAAGGGAAAAGCAAATTATAACATGACAAATTTAAGTGTATTTTCTCTTTTTTTTTTCTTCTTCTTTTTTGAGCAAATGTTTTTTTTTCTTATTATTATTCACCTAAAACATTTATAAATATCATGATTTCTTCAAATCCTCTTTCAAAAAAACAAAAAAAATATTTCTTACAATCCATAAATTTCTCAATTTGTTATGATCATAAAAAATGTACTTCAAGTGAGAAACCACATGAAAAGCAACAAAAACAAATGCATGTTTTATTTTTCCTTTTTGTTGTACCAAAATATAATATGTTAAAATAAGAAACCTAAAATGTAGAATTCGTATTTTATTTTACTTGCTTATTCATTCATTTCTAAAGATATTAAAATACAAAAAGATGGACTTTTCCTCACATTTTATAGTGTTGTGTGCATTATTTATCTATTTTTACTCATCTTAATTGTTTGTTTTAATTTATCCTATAATGACCTTTTCTTTTGTTGTTAAAAATAAAATAATGAAAAATAGAAGGATCCAACCGGAGCCAAATAGAAAAATATATAGCATAAGAGACCATTTTTAATAATAATGGATTGCTTACATGGGCCATATAGTTTTCCAACTTTCTTCCCAAAAGGCAAATATATTTAGTGCTGTACTCTATTATCCTTACATATAATAAACTAAATGATTTAACTAATAGGGACAATAATCAACTTAAATCCAACCAACTTATCTGATCAAAATAAAAACACCAACCAACTTCGAGTATATTTCTGTTTATAAAAAACAAATAAAAAAAATTACAATCAAATTGATGATTCTTATTTTATAATTTTTTAAATAAGAAAAATTTCATTTACAAATTAAATCAGTTTGTAAAATGGCCCATTCAAATAAATAACACACCTAATAAGTCGCTCAGACATGAAATATGATTAGGATCAACAACCATAATTGCTATGACATTCCAATGTTTTTTTCTTTCTTTTCCTTATTTAATTTGTATTAAGAATCAAATATTGTATTCACACTCTTTCATGTACAATCAAAGAATATAATGACACTATTGAGTATTTAATGCATTAGGTCTTTTCCAAAGGAGATTGAACAATAGGGTGAAGTTCAATTGTAGATGACATTGCATGATCTTCCATCATGATAATTGCCTGTTCACCAATTTGAGAATGTTGGTTTGATTCTTTGGTCATTCTGTGGAACAAGGGAGATGATTCCATTTCCGCCCTGTCAAGTTTACACCTACTACCCATCTGCTCCAATTCAGTGGAGATTAAACCAAAGAGCAAAAACATGTTAGAGTTTTGATCAAAGCTTATACGTTTTGATCAATGCGTGTCGATAAGATAGATTATCCCAACCTGAGTGACAAGAGTGTAAAGAGGCAAGGTGCTGTAACTGCAAAGCACTTGAACAATTACACTGCATAACATTACAACTAAACAGTGAGATGAGAACTAAGAACACCATATATGGCTCTTAGTAGCAATGTAGCATGAGCAAAGAGTACATTATGATTTTATATTTATCATTTTAAAGAGTATGTTACCCCATTACAATTCTTGGGATGATGTAGGCTACTTTCTCCATAATGCATGAATCAAATCCATATGTGGACTGTATATAAAGGATAAAACAAAATGTTAGATAGAGAAAAAGATTTACTAAGTTGAGTGAAATTCAGTTCTATAATGATTTTATGTAATAAGAGTAGAAGGTAAAGGGCGGCTCAATGCATGAGGCCCCCATCCGGTGGGGTCTGGGCAGCACAGATGTACACAACCTTACCACCACATGCGGAGAGGCTGTTTTAGAATTCGAACATGTGACACGGCAACAACCTTACCATTGCGCCAAGTCTCGTCCTCTCTGTAAGAGTAGAAGATACAATTGAAAATTATATTTGCTTTGATTTGAAAGTGAAGTTTAGAGTGAAAAAACTCACCCAAATCCAAAAGAAAAACGCGATCTCAAAAGAGTTTTGAAACAAAGTGAAGTGAAGTAAGTCGAGGACAATGGCTGGGCGGTTAAACCAAAAGTATTCATCTGATGGCTTCACTCTTTCAGTTGGATATTCCTTCGCTACCGACTCCTGGCCTAATCGTGTGATTATGTGCTCCAACTTTGCCCCCACAAGAAGTAGAATCTGTTCCATCACCAAGCTGAATGTAAGTCTCATTAATATTCCATTCTTTAATACACACTATGTTACTTTTGCTAGAATTGTTTACCTTTTCCCTATAATAACTTTAATGTTTATTATTTGATTTCACCTATATATCTCTATGCATTAAATAGATATGGGTATTATTGACAAAAAAAACATTAATGTTGTATTAAACTTTAAAAACGACAAATAAATAAAAACAAAATATATTCACAAAAATGACAGTTAAAATACTGATTTGGAAAGAATTTGGCCACTTACTATTAATGGTAAAAAGGCTAACCAGAAATAAGTGTGCCACCCTGCATATAGTTAACTCATATCAGTAGGTAGATTCTAAAATGTCATTGTTAAATAAAACATTGCTAAAGAGAATCCTTGGTTTACCTTCAAGATTCAACAGCAAAAAGAGCACAACAAAGAGCCACAGGTACCAACTATGGTATGTATAACAATCAAGAATAGTTAACGTTTCTTGCATTAAACAAAACATAGATAAACATGTTTTGAGAATTGAGACTTTAAACCCTCACCTTATGCCTATAACTTTTCTGAAGTCAACTTCAAGTGTCCTTGTGATGTAGCTATGAAAATTAAAATTGGGATCGTTCGGGTAGTGTTCCTGGAAAAAAGGTTACAATACAAAGAATATATCTTATGTTGTATACATATGACAAAATTAATTATTCTCAGAGAGATTAACTGTATATAATTTGACATGATTGTAACCTTGATAAATCCATGCCGCAGCGCAAGGTAGTCATATTTTGCAACTGAGCCATAAAATTGTTTGAAGAATGATCTCTGGCAACACAAACACAAACTGAAGGTGAGTACATCATCAGAAAAACCATCTCACAAGTATAAAATTTGCATTTTAGTAGCAAGTTTATGGCTCATTTACAGCTTATCTTAATTTATCTGTATTCACAATCTCCTCTAAAGCATGTATATATTCTGTTAGAAGGTCTCATGTGTCACTTTGGTAATTAATAATAACCGATGTGAGCATGCATTATATATGAATCCATGTTACATACTGTGTGATACATGAGACCTATGAACTTGCAAAAAAAATTATTACATTTTCTGATGTTAGATATACATCATTTTTAGTGGTTATTGTTTTAAAAAAATTACAGTATTTGGTCTGTCTTCCATGGTAATGTGTCCGATCATTCGATACATTTCAGGCTGGAATACATCATCATACTATAGTTTAAAGTTGGAATAAAACAAGGGCCTGTTTGGATTGACTTATTTGAACTTATCTACCAGCATAAGCACTTGTGCAGTTGTTTGGGAGAGCTTGGAAACAGCTTCTGACATGTCCATAAGCTATTATCAGCTTATTTTCTTAAGTTCTTCAGGATAGCTTATGAAAACATCTTATAACTTACAAAAAAAACAATTTCACTGTATACTATCTTTTGTTATAGAAATAGCTTATACACGAGCACTTGTATGATAAATGTTTATGCTATAAATGCTTAATTAAGTTGTTTATTCAACCAACGTCTAAATGAGGTTATGAAGAAAATCACATAGAGAATTCCAGGACTTACAAACCAACCAACAACGGCTGCTTTTCTCCAATACCCCTGGGCATGTTTGTTGAAGAACTCATCTATCTCTAATCTAAGAGTTTCACCTGCAGATGATGAGAAAAGCTAGAACTTTGGAAAATCCAAAAAGATAAAGTTGTTCAATTTCTAATATATTGATGACCCTGAATTTAAGATTCAAATTACCACTCGAATTTGTCGTCTTCTTCCTAGCATGATCCTCCCAGATTTTCCACTGACGGATCTATTTCAGATAAAATACAAACATAATTACCCCACAATTCATGAATGGACTCATATTTTTACTAGTAAGTACTATATCAGCTTCATAGAGTATATCATTTCGCCAATTTATTACCCTTGCACCTCCAAGAATCATTGTTGTGACACAGAAAACTACATGTACAACAGCCAATACAAAGATGAATATGTGAAGATGATGCAATCCTTCCAGTGATAGCAGTGGTACCTTCCCCTGATAAGGAAAAAGGAAAAAGGAAAGGAATATAAATACAAATCTTTTTAGCTATCATTCATTTCATCTATTATCTGGACTGAGAGTTTTGTTCTTCCAATTTCACACGATTTCAATATTTTTGTCAGTAAATTCAGTAGCAACCTTAGTGAATCAAAATCAAATTCATCAACTATTACCTCTAGCCTACAGTGCTGCGAACCAGTGTCTGTAGATAAAAGCCTTCTTCTGTTGATTATACTATCATAGTGATCATGCTCTGAACCTTGCACAGATTCATGAGACCTCTTGCATGGAAGCATTTGAGTTGCATGCTCAGGTGAGATGCAAATGTGGCTTATTACACCTTGAAAGACGGTTAAGAGAAGGGAAATGAACCCTAAAAGCATCAACTCTGGCAAAAACATCACAAAGGTACACATAGGTTAGGCTAAAGAATCATGTTAGACAACTACAGAAAAATTATAACAAAGGTTCAATTGGAATTGAGGACAAAGTTTGTGTTATTTACATAGTTATATTTACTTTCTTTGCAGGTCAAAATGTGAACATCCAAAAGTTATATGATGCTTCAACGTATTATAGTAGTATATATAAAGAACTTTGATATTGGACTAAAAAGTTAATTAAATTCAACCTTACATACCCTTCCGATTCAAAAAAAAAGCTTACATACCTTCTTGCAATTTATTTAAGGCTCTATATAATGCTTTCTGTTTTTTCCTCTTTAAGTACTGTAAAATCCAATCCAACAAAAAAACTCATCATGAACAAAATAAGTCGTTAAAATAAGGAAATTTAGATAGCTACAGTAACATTAACTTCCTTAGAACAAAGATGCTTGAGGGTCTGTTTACAATTTTACACAACTAACCTGCACCAAAATCCAGAATGGAATGGATTTAAATCAAGTTCATCTGCTATGCATCATTCCCTTTTAATGCATAAACTGTTAAATAACATTCTTATACTCGAAGAGATATAAAAACACAACTTTTTAGTACATTTAGTAGACATTTTAATCATTTTCAAATCATTCCTATGTTGATCGCCATCTTTGCTTTTTAGATTAAGCAAGCAAATTTGATTAAAATGTACCATTCAAATTGGCAAAAACTGAATTGAACCACAAAAGAAGATGCTCTTGTTAGCTTACCAAGCCTAAACATTACTAAACTTGTTTTCATGCCAAAGTAATTATTGTCTTTACAATCTCAATATCAAATTGGAGTCAATGTTCTAGCACATGTGGCGTAAGTATATCCAAAGCAATTAAAATGCAACTCTTGTCGTGCAGTATTTATGCTTGCGTCCATGAATTGAAATCATAATGCAAAATAATAGAATTGGATCATGAAGGTGACAGAAATGTTAAAATATGAGATGATTTACCTTTCCAAGGCAGTGAAGGGCACGCTCAGCGCACAGAGAGATGAAAACGATGATGGAGCAAACAACTGCAACAATCCATGTTGGTGTATATTCAAGAGACCCGTTCAGTTCTTCTTCTGCCATGTTCTTTTTTTATCAATACTGTTTGGCAGAGGAATGTGTTGATGACAATTCTTTTTCTCTGTTTAATATATACATGTTGGACAGAAAGTGATAGGAGTTAAGGAAACTATATTCTGCAGAGTTTATGTATTCCAGCAAGCAAGGAATGTTTTTCCTAGACATCAAGGCATATCCACAGCTAAATGGAGTTGGCATAAAAAGTAGGACCAGATTCTTTAGTTCTGAACACGATTATATTATGACCAAAAAAACATGTTTCACACCCATGTTACAAACATGTGTTTTAGGTTTTTTCTTTTCTGAGATAAAGATCTTGCGTAAAAGAACATAAAACAAGTTACGTTGGTGGTGTCCTTGTGTTGTGTGTTGTCCTTGTGTTGTGTGTGCTCGTGTGGACGAAACCCAAGTTTACTTCTGACACACCACACGCTAAATAAGGAAAAGGATGATTCTTAGTAGCTACAACTATGCTTGTGTATGCATAGAAACTCACTAGCTATATTACATTACATTACAATAGAATTAAAGAGAACATAGGCTCAACAAGAGAAAGGTTTTATACGAATGAGAGCGGAATGAAAAAAGAAGTCAAGACGAGTAAAACTGTAACCACATTAGATGGCACTGTCATACAATTACAAACTGTTCAGTTTTTATGGTTAAAGAATATAAGATTTGGTTTTATATAAATAGAGGTAGAATGAAAGAGGTCAAGAGTAAAACTATAACACATTAGATGAAACTGTCAAACATTACAATCTGTTCAGTTTTTATGTTTAAAGAATACAAGATTTGGTTTTGATACAAATATACTATGTATATCACAAAAAGAAAAAAAAGAAAAAAAAGGTAAACAAAGAGACACTCTCAAGTACCACTTTATCAAGTCTTAATTCTACTCTCGAGTCGCCATTAGCCACAACCAACTAGATTCACTAAGCCAAGCTTCATCGCCTTGTCTTCAAAATTTTCCTTGAACTTTCAGTTGATACAAAACAAGTTACCAATGCACTCAAGTCACTCGTGGTACTTGCTGGAGAAAAGATAACAAACAGCATGACACCTTATGGTTTCCATGGTGCTGGAGGCGGTGGTGGTGTTGGAAACATAGGTGGAACAGCAGAGAAAAGGGTATTTTTGTCAATTGGTATGCTTTTGTCACCTGACAATGCGACTAATGCTGCTACTAAACCGGCATTTCCAGCAAGTGTTGGCTCTGTGTAGTTGTAGTTTTTTCGAACATCATGGAAACCATCGTGCCTGTCAGGACCAGCAACCATGGCACCAACAAGTATATTTGGATTTGGCTTTGATGATTCCCTCCATTTCCATCCACCTTTACAGTTATACTTAACCTTGTTCTTTGGTATAGACGCAGCTCTATGGTGGACATGTTTTGGATAATGATTACCAAAACCAACAACATAACTCATTTTCCGTGGATTCTTCCCAAGGATGTAATCAATCTGCAAAAATACAACACGAAAGTAAAAAGAAAAATTAGCCCAGAAGTCATAGTGATTTCAATTATGGCCATGCGTGGGTAAACAACTTAATTAAGCACTTAAAGCATAAGCATTTATGTATAAGTTATTTCTATTGCATATATATTATAAACTGTTTTCATAAACTATTCTGGAGAGATTGTGAAAATAAGCTGAAAACAACTTATGATCATGTCATAAGTTGTTTCCACAATCTCTACCAAACAGTCTCACAAGTACTTATGTCAATAGAGTAGCCCAACTAAGTCGATCCAAACAGACCCTATGTCAAGAAGAGCTAGCTCCCACGTATAACTTGACTAAAGGAGCAGCATGTACCTGTGTCCTGGCAAACTCGCGGAGTTTTTCAGTTGAAAAGAAGTTAGGTCCACAATACCATCCAGGCGTATCAGCGGCATCAAGGTAATCACTGTATAGGGTCGCCAAAAAGGCTGCATTGACAACATACTGGAGAGGCTGAGGCCTACCATGGTTTAATTGAATCAAGCCTCCTGTGTGCATAACAAATACCAAAATTTGCATTAGAATAGAAATTGGAAAATCATGAACTCTGGTGCCTTGCATCAGAATAGAAATTGGAAAGTTTTGAACTCTGGTGCCAAGCTAAAAGCTTTGGAGTAAGAATTGTTACCTTTGGTTCTGTTAAAGCTTGTGAAAACAGGTAGGTAGGAGCACATGACTATGCTGGTCTGATTGTGGAAGGTCCTTAGAATTTCTTCATATGGATATCCAGGACTCAAGAACAACCTCAAACGACTAAGAAGAACCTATATATAAAATGTCAAAGTCAAATTAGGCAAATGTAATTTAACCAAAATTGCTACGATCAGCAATGATATGACATAAAGAATAAATTAAGATCCACTTGCAAGGGAATATACAGGAGATGGAACACTGAAGGTGAAAAATGAAATGAGATAGTGTGTGAATTTGAAAAAAAAGGAATTGTTCAAAGCCATGAAAAAAGGCATAGCAGAACTTATGACACATAGTGCAAATACTATCCAAGAACCGGGTGCAATAATACCAGAATATGAATAAATGAAACTTCAAAGAATTGAAATGTTTTTTGGGAAAAAATATTTCCCAATTCAGAATGAACCAAATTCAAGGAGCAGTTAACAGTTGTTGATCCTGATTCAGGTTTGATCAATTGTTCACACAGAAGCAACCAAAAACACCACAACTAACATTCGAATATAATTCTTGTAATTTGTAAAATGAAAAGGCGTAAGAAATAACACAGAAATTCATCATATCATATCAATTGAGACATGTGAATCTAATTTACAAACAATGAAACGAGAAAAACATGAGCATGTCATAACAAAGAATCTCTACAAAATTACCTGAGCACCAGCAAGCTTGTTATCCCAGCTAAATACACCATAATCAGGGCCTCCCCAGAAAGCACCAGCATGCTTAGCAATGCCGGGAGTAGTAGCAAGCTTAAGGTACGAGTTATTTCCGGTTGCAAAGTACATCCAGGCGCCTCCCCAAACAAACTCATCAAAGTAGCCGGTAGAATTGTAGAATGTTGCAGCCTCAGACTTACCAGGACTGTATCTACCTCTCTGATCCCTGGAAAACTTGAAGAGTGTAGTGGCACCATGAACGAGTTTCTTGGAATAGGCTTTGTTGTCTTTGAAAACAATGGATGCAGCAGCCAAGGCAGCGGCCATTTCCGCAGCAAGATCCGAACAACTGTGGCATTCAGTGACTGGCCTGTCGTAGTCAATGTCCTCTGGGCGCATCCAGCAGTAGTGGTCATTAGGAGTCGTACTATCTGCCGAGGTCTGTCCACTCCCAACCTATCAAAGAACACCAAACACATGAGATCGACAATCACAGAGTTCCAGTAATCAACAAGGTAAATTGACTAAACCATCTCTTTCTACGCAATATCAAAAATGATCGATCAAAACAGACACTTGAGACAGAATTATAAACCCACACCCAGATGAGAACCACAAATCCTAACACAAAGAACTATTTCTATTACGTGTGTTCGGTTTTGCGATGACAAAAATTGATTTTGAATGAATCGATTTGGACTAGAAGTGAGTTGAATATGAAGTGATTTATACTTCGATACATTCAAGGAAAGAAGGTGTGTTGAACAATAAATTCAAGGTTAAAATAAACGATCATCCAAATTAGACACAACAAACATAAGCAGATAATCAAATCCAAATCCAAATCAAGAGTTGAAGGCAAGAAGATTTGGTACCTGTGCAGCAAGGGTGGTAATGGTATCAGCAGTACTATTGAATGTCTTGAGAAAATAATCAGTGCCCCATTTAATGAGTTCCTTGACATGATTAAGCTCCCCAGTAGCTTCGTATTTACCACTGTACTCGATGACACTCCAACTCAACATGGTGATGGAAAATGCTTGAGGAAAATTGAATTTGATGGCATCCCCAGCATCATAGTACCCACCAACCAGATCCTTGATTGCAGCAGATACACCATCACCCTTTCCATCTTGCATACATGAGTTTCCCCTCCAAGAAACATTGTTATGCTTAGGAAGTTTTCCAGCTGCACAAACACAAATCAAATTAATATAGCAAAAAAAAAAAAAAGATCCATTTTCATCAAAAATCAAACTTCACACAATTAGAAGACAAACATAAAAGTCCATTTTCATCTAAAATCAAATTTTACACTATTAATCACATATCAAAATTGTTTGTTGACAAAATTCACATATCAAATTGAGATAACATAAAAAAAAAAAAAACTTTATACTATTAGTCTTTATATGACACAGAAAAAATAGATCCCAGATCAGATCAAGTAAATTTACTACCATAAAAACCTATGTCATCAAAAATCAAATTTTACACTATTAATCACATCAAATTAGATTTTTTTTGCAAAATTCACAAATCAAATTGAGCTAACATAAGCAAAAAAAAAAACTTTTTCTTCAAATAATCAAACTTCACACAATTATTCACAAATCAAATCAAGCAATTGAGTAAAACAACATTAAAAAAAACATTTTTATCAAAAAAAATCAAATCTTCAGAATGAGTTAGTCTTTATAAAACAAAATGAAGCAAGATTGAATAAAAAAGAGCAAAAGGGTCAATGAGAAAAGCTTACATTTTTGGGCATTGAAGAACATAAGAGCTTTATGAAGAGCAAGAGTATAATTATCAGGAGGAGGATGTTTCTTATGATGTCTAGGAACAGTTTTAACAATCAAAGTAACAAAACCAGCAACAAAAGCAGCAAACAATATAGTTCCAACAGTCCAAACAAAGATCTTGCGGCTGACAATGATACAACCCAGATCTACATATTTCTTCTTCTTCTTCTGTTCTGTTGGACCTAACAACCAACTCTGTTGTGTTTCATCTAAGGGTCTTGATAAAGCTGCTCTGTCTAACTCGTTTAGGTTCCTGCTACGATCTTCATCAGTTGCTGAATCTGTTGCATTGATTTCCAATGGTCCTCCCCATGGATCACGTCCGTACATGCTCATTTTGGTGTATGGAGATTATGCCACCGACAAAGATGAACAATTTAGAGAGAGAAACAAAACAAACATGAGATGTATGAATGTGTTTATGTATCTATGTCTTGTTTTTCTCTCTCTAGAACTAGAAATGGAGTGAGAAGTGAAATGAATGAGCTGAGTTGAACTATAAGTCCATTTGTGTTTGCTGGCTGGTTTTTAGCTGTCTCTGCATGTGATTCTTTTTATATATTTTTTTCATTATTTTCTTTATTTTATTATTTTCATTTTTTGTGAAGATTTGATATATATACCATTATAATCTCAACTTGTATTTACAATGACATTTTTTTTTTTATAGGTAAATGTATTTAGTTGTTACTAAGTTATGTGTTGGGCATCCTTGTTAAGGAAAAGAAATTGATGTCACACTTCAACCATATGAGTTACGCATTGGGAATTATTCACAATGACATCTCTAATATAATCAACAATGTTCAAATAATGACAACAATAATAAGGTTAGTAACACAACTTTTTTTTTTATCGAACAAAATTCATATAGATTCTATCTGATTTAGTAAGATCCACGTAAAGTTTAACGGTTAAAATATAGTGTATATTCAAGAGTGGACAATAGAATTGGACCGAATATCAAATTTTAAAAAAAAATGTATGATAGAGAGGATGAGATCACCATTACATTTGATAAAAATGTGACTTTTGCTAAAAATGGATACTCATATTAACTTGTTGTCTAGCAAAATAAATTAAATTTGTTTGCTATACTTTGGATTCTTAAAATTCTAGCAATTGGGATGTTTTTATCAAACATTAACACTTTGAGCTTGATGTTTTGTTGGAGGTAAATAAGATTTTATTAGTGCTCAATTGAATGTAAGTTTTTTATTACTATAGACAATTGTCAAGGGTATAATTTTCACATTATAAGATGAATTGAGTTTAATGTGGTAGTCATGGTGGATAATAATAGTTCTATATGGGAACCCAGTTAAAATAAGTTGTGAACATGATTTCAGTTGTTGTATTGCAGTTAAAAGAGGCGAGAGTTCTTAAATTTTAAGTGATAGTATTTTTTAACTTGCAAAATGGAACTCAATTTCTTATTTTTGCCCTAGTGACGTTATTATAAGATAATAATAAGCATCTAATGACTTTGTTTTCTATAAAATGTTTTGGTGGAAATTTGATTTATTGATTAGTTGGATTGGAGATTTTTGGTTGAAAAGACAAATGTTTTTGGCCATTTTTCTTGGACAGTAGTGACGGTGCGTTCTTGGCATACTCTCGTATACTCTCGTAATAATTGGGTAATATTCTAAGTCATGTGGGTTGTTACTTATCTTTCATTTTCATATATTGTTTATTATCTTCTTTTTTTTAAAGATTTTATGAGTCTTATTTTATGGCAAGGTAAATTGAATTAATTTGGTAGAAGACACTGACCAGCTAGCTGATCGAAAGAGACAGTCTGTCTAAAACCCAGTACCCCTCTCCTTCTAATTCTAATTAACAATAATATAATAAAATCATTTTTCATACAATATTATCTTTTTTTGAGGGATTTCATACAGTATTATCATCAATTTAGTTTAATATAAATAATAATGATATTTCTAAAAAAAGTATAATAAAAATGGGTTCCTTGGTACTTCTATTTATTTGTATGAATCTATTGCAACCCTCAAATATCGGTGATTAGAATAATCTAATCCACCCACCTAACGGTAGATACAACCCAGCTTGCTAAATCACAGTAATTAAATATTTGATTTGTATGGTTAAGTAATGTACACAGAATTTTAAAGTAAAGTTTTGTAAACGAATATACCCTTTATTATTGTTATTTATTTATTGTAGTATTTGAAAAGCTTTACAAAAAAGAACCAAGCACGACATTTCAGCTTTAGTTTTCAACCAAAGGTTTGCGTTTGCCGACACTCAAAGATATATCTATCAATTCATCCACTTATTACATGCTTTTCATTCCATTCTCTATTCCACGTTTTTGTTTAGGAAAAATCCACCATGATTTTTCTACGCTTAATAAAAAATAGGATTAATAAGTCTTTACCTCCTGTAATATAGATCACTTTTGATTTTTCCTTCAATGAATTTTTTTTGTTAGATTCCGCCCTTGTAAAATAAATTTGTTTTGAAGTACCCCCTGAACCAGTTGACTGTGAATTTCGCTGATGTGACACGCTGAATCACCTTTTTGTGCTAACGTGGTGCGCTGATTGTATAATTTTTTATTTTTTATTGTGTACACGTGGCATTTGTGATTTTCTTTTCAAAAAAAATGAAAAAATACCAAAAAATTAAAAAATTCTGGAAAAATTAAAAATTCTGAAGAAATTAAAAAAAATCTGGTAAAATGAAAAATAATGAAAAAATTCTAGAAAAATTAATTAAAATATTCTGGAAAAGATTAATATATATCAAAATTTTCGAAAAAATTATATAAAAAAAAATCTAAATTAAGTTCCTGAAACATTCTGGAAAAGATTAAGTTCCCCAAAAAAATTGAAATTTTTATTTTTTGTATAAAAAACAAACTTTTCAACTTCGTATAAAATATTTGAACTTTTTTTAAAAAAATTCAAAATATTTTAAGTTCCTGAATTTTTCCTTTTTTTTATAAAAATTCTTATAAAAAATAACACTTCTTATAAAAATTTCAGGAACTTAAACTCTTTCGAAATTTTTTAAAATAATAAGAAAATATATTTCAAAATTTTTCTTTTAAAATTGAAAAGTTTGTTTTTTTATTTTTTATACAAAAAATAAAAATTTCAATTTTTTCAGGAACTTAATTAAGATTTTTTTTATAATTTTTTTGAAAATTTCGATACATATTAATCTTTTCCTGAATTTTTTATTTTTTTCATATTTTTTTTCGTGTAAATTTTTATTTTTCCATAATTTTTATAGATTTTTTTCTTTATTTTTCATTTTAATTAATTTTTTAAGATTTTTTTTTTTAGAAAAATCACATATGCCACGTGTGCACAATAAAAAAATAATTATACAATCAGCGCGCCACATCATCAGAAAAGGTGACTCAGCGTGCCACATCAGCAAAAATGCACAGTCAGCTGGTCTAGGGGGTATTCCAAAACAAACAAAATTTACAAGGACGGAATCTGACAAAAAAAATTTACAGGGGGAAAACCAAAAGTGACCTATATTATAGGGGGGTAAAGGCCTATTAACCCTAAAAAATAATAATATTGTTTGTCATCATAAATAATAATAATAATAATATTGTTTTGCATGTTATACAAACTGTCTAAGGGGTAAACTGCTTAGACTTGCATAGTGTTTGATGCAATACCTCAATGATTTTTTTTTCCTATTAGTTGATGTGTAGATATGGCTGACAATAAGAGATAGACTTAGGTTAAGAAGGGCCGATATAGACCAACAACATACGCAAAGTGAATGCTGCAGTGAACCGTCCTTCTAAACGGGAACAACATAGAAACCACGATGGAGAGCGAACCTTGTAGATGGGCCCGTAACAGGTGGTTAGCCGTACACCAGAAGCGCTTGAGCAGTGGTATGAGGTTCAACATGATGACCAACTTCAGGCTCCATCACCACCACCGCCACCTATGACATTTGATGGTGGGCTTTTGACTTATCTCTACTGCTTGATTTCCTGCATCATATTGCCGTCAAGATTTGGGTGGGAGAAGTAAATAAAATTATCTCGGTCAAATTCAAGTGTTTTTCTTATTTATGTTTATTTTATTATTTTTTATTTCAGGGGTGCAATCAAGCACTTTGATGCATTGCATGGCAAGAAGATAAGTCTAAGTGAGTTGCCAAGCCCAACAAAGCATATGGATTGGTTTTGAAATCTAGTGCATGCTTCTGGTCTTGTCTAACTTCTTGTGAGAATGTTCAAGAATGTTAGTTCAAGCCTATGTACAACTTTGACTAAGCGGTGGCATGAAGAGACTAGTGGCTTCCACCTGTCAATTGAGGAGATGAACATCACATTGAATGATGTGTCATGTATTTTGCACATCCTGATTCATGGCAAGTTGGTCAATAACTTTGCTAAAATCTCCCAAGAGCAAGATGATGCTCTTATAAGCCAGCTGCTTGGTGTTGAGGAAGACAACGTGACTACTGAGTGCGATAAAATTGGGTTTCGTGAGAAACTTGTTTAAATGAAAGATGAAGAGTCTCCGTGAACATAATTCAATTAGTAGGGACATTGCAAGTAATATTCAGGGACCTAGGTTCGAACGTCATATTCTTCACTTATTCACCTTATAGGGTGAATATTTAGCTATTAGACTACTTGACAAAAAAAAGGAAGGAAAGAAGTCAACACAAAACGACATATCCACTTGATATATTGTTATATATTACAATTAATATATTACTCCCTCCTGAAGGTGAGCAAAACACAAGAAGAGAGTTGAATTGTGTTAGCTTTTTCTCTTCTTTTTTTAACTAAGTCCAGAGTCTAGAGTCTGATAGAGTTCAGAGTCTGGAACAATGTTCAGAGTCTTATGTAGCGGATATAAAAGGGAGAGAGAGAGACAAACAATTATTCTGGTTTCTTCCACAATCCGGAAGTAGTTCAGTCCCCCTTGCAGTTCCCATGAGATTTCCACTATAATCACACATGATTACAATTGCTCAAGCACACAAGCAAGGGACTTTAAATACTCAAGCACACAAGCAAGAGATTTCTTATGCTCAAGCACAAAAGCAAGATACTTCCTAAACAAATAAATTACAAAGAATAAGTTTGGTTGAACACTTGATATACAATCAGTGGTGTTCACAATACAAAACAATTCAGACTCTAAGACTTAAGAATTTCTAAGATATGAAAGTTTATAAGAATTTCTAAGTGTTTGATGCACAACAATTTCAGCAGAGTTTTGGCACAAGTAATATATTGTAGAGTCTCTACTAAGCTTCAAGTCTTCGTTCCTTTATATAGAGGTATGAAAGAGACGTTGTAGAGTTGTCAGCACATCAAAGAGTCGTTGTAGAAGCTTGATCAATCATCATTGATTTGTTGCTTGATATGGTTAATGTCCTAGGAAGGAATAATTTGAAAATCATTTCGTGATTGGTATTTAACCGTTACAATACAGTAGAAACATGATTGTAGCTTGTACCATGCGCAGGAAATGTTGGAGTAGTGGAGGTAGTGGTTGTATAGTTGTACTATTGTCTTTCATTGTCCTTTCTCTGTGGATAAGCCTCAAATGCCTTCTAGTTCTTTAGAATATCCGTTTCTCTAGCCTTCTATTCCTTTCGCATATTTGTGTCTTCAAATATCCATAATAACTAACTTCACGTTCTTCACTTCAGCTTCTGATGAAACTTCAGACTCTGATAGTCAGCTTCTGGATGATCTTCAGACTCGGACTCCTTCAGATTCTGACTTGCAACTAAGCTTCCTTTGAAAATTCTTTTGCTCTAATTTGTTCTTCTAAAACCAATACTTTGCTTTACGACATATAACTTTTAGTCTATGGTCCTGCACACTTGAACAAATATTAACATATTCAATTGAACTTTTAATACCTTGTTATCATCAAAACTTAAGAGGTATTGTTAAACTCATTTTATTCCAAAACCTCCGTCCCATAATAACTGAACTTTTTGTACAAAAAAATATTGTCCTAAATTAGCTGACCCATTTCACTTTTCAATGCAATATTAATTACTTTTTTCCAATTATAACTCTAATTAATATTACTTTTATTACCCCCAATTCAATATATTTCACTCTGCTTTTATTATAGTGGAGAATCCACCGATACTTAACAAAAACACTTAAAACCATTTTTTTTTCTCTCTCTCTCATTCATTTATACATTTTTCTTAATACGTGTGAAATAAGTAGACGACTCACTTAATGCGGGACGGAGGGAGTATAACTATTATAATTTGTTTTTTATATGTATTATAACTATTATCATTGTTTGCTTAAAAAAAGGTCTTGTTAACCGGTGCCCCCGAGGCACTGGTTAAAGAATCTATAAATAGAATTTCTATGATGGAAATATAAACTGTAACTTTTTATCAAGTAATAATTAGATTACTTTTTAATAAAAACTTACTTCTTTTGGTGCTTAATCAATGCCCCGTGGGCACTGGTTAACATTCTCTTAAAAAAAAACTATTATCATTGTACCTCCTAAAAATACTATTATCCTTTTTATTTAGAAGATATAATAAATTAGGTATAATTAATTTATTAGTGATAACAATTTTCTATGCATGAATTGTATCTTCTAATGATATTTTTTTAGTGTAAAATAATTAGTTGACATACCAAAAAAAGAACGTTATTTTCTGTAATCACGTTATATTTGCGCTGTTTGCAGAAAATAACGAAAAAACAATTAAATAACATAAAAAAAAGACATTTTTTTATTAAGAAAAAAAAAAGACAAAGTTGATCGATGACATCTTGTCACTTTTTACAACTAATAAAAATGTTCAGTATTTTTTTATACAAAAAGAGGATTTTTCTTTAAAAAAAACGACATGTATCAAAAAATTAAAAGGGGTTATTTTTATCATTTTGCTAGTCTATTTTTTTCTTAAGTCTGCCGTGAATAAGGTCAAAATAAATCTGTTTGCTATGCTTAATACTGTTACAATTGTTGTGTATTGTTCTTCCTGGTATGTTCTTTCGATTTCAATGGGATTCATCTAATTTTTAATTGATAATTTATATGATATTGTAAAAATGATGATAAAATAGTTTAAACGAGAGTTAAAAATGAAAGAAGATAAGTTAGCATAAAAAAGTGTATCCCCTTTATATATTGTTACAGATTATACTTAGTATGTTATAACTATTATCAGTTTGTTTCTTGGGTGGTGAGGATTTTAGGAAAATTTTTTCGATGGATTGGGACTCTATTTGTTTATCGAGGGAGGATGGTGGATTAGGTGTGAGAAGGGTGAGGGAGTTTAATGTGTCTCTGTTGGGGAAGTGGTGCTGGCGTATGTTGGTTGATAAGGAATGTTTATTTGCAGGTTAGGTACGGGGAGGAAGGGGGCGGCTGAAGGAGGGTGGGAGAGATAGCTCTTTGCGGTGGCGGATGATTTCTAGCATTCGCCGCAGTGTGGGGGAGTGGGAGGGGAGCTGGTTTGAAGATAATTTGCGTAGGGTAGTTGGTGACGGAGGTAGCACATATTTTTTGGTCAGATACTTGGGTGAGGGTGTGCCTTTGCAGGTACAATTTCCTCGCCTTTTTGATTTGGCGGTTGATAAATGGGTGACGGTGCGTCAGATGGAGAGTAGGGGGTGGGGCGATGGAGGTGCTGCCTGGGAGTGGAGGAGGCGCCTTTTGGCGTGGGAGGAGGAGTCGGTGTCCCAGTGTGCATCTGTGTTGCATAATGTTGTTTTGCAGGACCATATTATTGACAGGTGGCGGTGGCTTCTTGACCCTATTAATGGTTATTCCGTTGAGGGTACTTACTCTTATCTCACGGCGCCGGGTATCCATTTAGAGTGTGGGATGTCTGTCGATTTGTGGAAGAAGCAAGTTCCACTTAAGGTATCTGTTTTTGTTTGGCGATTTCTCCGCAATCGAATTCCCACTAAAGACAACCTTCTCCCTAGGCGCATCATTTCTCTTGATGACACTTCTTGTACCGGTGGGTGCGGTTCTTCCGAGACCGTGACTCATTTACTCATCCATTGTGATTTTTTTTGGTATGGTGTGGCATCGTATCTATCAGTGGCTAGGCATCTCATATATTGTTCCAGCATCAGCTAGTGATCACCTTCATCATTTTGGTCACTTGGCGGGGATACCGCAATCGTCACACTCTTTTCTGACGGTAATTTGGATGACAGCTATCTGGGTTATCTGGAAGGAAAGAAACAACATGATTTTTAACCAGAAGATTGACACCTTGGATCATTTAGTAGACAAAATTAAAATTATGTCTTTTTCGTGGCTACAGGCAAATATGCCTACTTTCGCCTACAGTTACAATGACTGGTGGCGTCACTCTTTACCTTGTATGAGTGTTCTTTTGTAGCTTGTTTTGTCGTATTTTCTTTAGGATTGCTTTTTATGGCACTAGACCTGTAACTGTGTTTTTTGGTGGGCGGTTCTCCTTTGCACACCTTTTGTGATATAATATATTCCATTTTGGCTTGTTCAAAAAAAAAAGTTTTACACCCTAAATAAAAACTATTCTTTTTATTTAGAAGATATAATAAATTTAATATAATTAATTGATCAATGACAAACAAGTCTTTCTTGTATAAATTGTATTTTCCAACTATACTCTTTAGTAAAAAATAATTAAGCGACATACAAAAAAATAACACATTTTCTGCAATCAACGTTGTTTATGCGTCAATTACATAAAATAACATAAAAGCAACTAAGTAACGAATAAAAATGTTTGTTGGGGATGTATTATTGTATCTGTCAGTTGCTTCTGTTTGTTGACTGATGAAACTTCTGAGCATTTGTTTCTCCGTTGCCCCTTTGCAATGGCGATGTGGAATTGGATTGGGGGAAAATTAAACTTTTTGTTTCATTGCACTTCTTTTGAGTCACTGCTTCTTTCTATTCCTCAACATCACTCCTCTCAGGTTCGTGATATTTTTTTGGCTGCTGTTGTGCACACTTTCCATTTGATTTGGTTTGAAAGAAACTCCGTGCGTTTCTCTTCGTAACCTACTTCTCTTCATGCGGTGCAGCTGCGTACTCAAACCGCCATCTCTATGAGTGGGAACCTCTCCGCCGGTTAATGTGTTGCTTCAGATGTTACAATTCTTGATGCTTTTTCTGTCTCACACCACAACCGTCGTATTAGAGAGATTATGTTGGTAAGTTGGAAGGCGCCTTCAACACCTTGGTTAAAGGTTAATACGGATGGCTCGGTCGTTGGATCCTTAGGCGCTTGTGGAGGTTTGTTTCGTGATCATTTTGGTGCTTTTCTTGGCACCTTTGCTTCTAATATTGGCACATCCTTTGTTTTCTTTGTGGAAATATATGGTTTCATCCTGGCTATGGAGTTTGCAGCCAGTAACGGTTGGAGAAACATTTGGTTAGAAAGTGATTCCACCAGTGCTTTGTCTGTTTTCAAGAACAAATCGCTTGTCTCGATGTTGCTCAGAAACTGATGGCATAATGCTTGCAATCAAGGGATTCAAGTTATTTCCTCACACATCTTCAGAGAAGGTAATTGTTGCGCCGATTTGCTAGCTAATATGGGTCACTCTTTACATGGTACGGTTTGGTATTCGGTGCTGCCGCAAGATTTGCTTTCACATTTCTTTAGGGACCGTCATGGCTTGCCTAACATCCGGTTTCCTTAGACGGTGTTTCTTGTTTTTCCGTTATTTGCTTCTTTCTTTTTTTATGTTCTTTTTGCTTTGAGGGTTTTGGTCTAGTCCCCTCTTTTACATCTTTTTCCTTTTTTTAATAAAATTTTCTTTGAGCTGGCCGACATAGGATGGGGGTCCTTTGGGGTGTCAACCTAGTTGGGATGTCGTTGCTTTCCCTTGATGTCGGTCCACACTCCTGGCTTAGCAAAAAAAAATGTTTAATATTTTTTTATAAAAAAAAGAGGATTTTCTTACGGAATAAATGACATGTTTCAAAAAATTAAAAGGGGTTATTTTTGTCATTTTTCTAATGTTTTATTTGCTTAAGCCTATATTGGATAAGGTCAAAATAAGGTTTTTCTACTGTGATCAATATTGTTAAAATATTAAAATGAAAGATAAAATTGAGATCGCTAGTGTTCTTCACCTAGCATGAGCGCTGCTTTGAAACTTTCAAATGGTCATAATCTCAATTCTATTAATTTTGCAATCAGTTTGGCTCACGTCAAAGCAATTCAAGCCTACAATTGTGTTTTCATTTGGGGTGTGATTCAATCCCCTTGTGGAATTCCATATTGTGCTTGCTTTTTGGCCTTTTTTTAATTAAGTGTTCGGTTACTTTGTTAATTCAACAATCAGCTGTGTATTGTTGGATTGAATCCTTTTGTGCAATCACGTGTACTAATTACCTTGAATTCACTTATGTCCACTCGTGAATTTCACTTGATTCCATTGAAATATTGAGTTTGTGGTGGGATTCTATTTTAACACCAAGGCCTTTTATTGAATCGACACCAGCTACTTCAGATGGCATTCGATTGGCTTGGCAGAATTTTCAGGCTCGTCAGCTCCTCCGCTGGTCGTACAAATTCCTTCCTCATCAGCAAATCATGTACCTCCGAAATCTTTTGCAGTGGCGATTGGTGGCAGGAGTTCGACCACCGATGAAACACCTCTTATGGTTCCTTGTGTTAAGGGTGATGCTTTGTGTATTCACATTGGTCATAAAGAATACAAGAAAGGTTTGGCTAAATGTCAGAATGCTCTTTGAGGACGACTAACATTAAATAAGGGTGACAAACCTTATACGACATGTGATCTGATTACGAAGTTAGGACAATTTTGGAAACAACTGGTAAATGGAAATTGGTATCGCTTGGCAGGGGATACTGTGATTTTCATTTTGAGTTTACTGAGGAAATTGGTATCACTTGGCAAGGGATACTGTGAAATTGGTATCGCTTGGCAGCCCCACGAGCATCGTAGTGATGTAGGTGCCTCTACTTCAAGGACAAATAATATCTCATTCTGCTACACATATTACGGATGTTGTTGCCAATTCTTTTAGTTTTGCTTTAGATAATGTTCCAAACGAAATTCCACAGGGTACGTTGCCCCAACCCTATATTACTGTGTTGGAATTGGTTTATGAGGTTGAGCATGATGACGTGCATTCAGATGGCGTGGAGCTAATGCTTCATAAGTCTCAGGAAGGTGTTTTCTAAGGTTTTTGTCGCATTTGCTCCGCAATCATCTTCGGTAAACCACGATGACGTGCAATTGATCTCCTCTGGGATAGTTTCCTCCGCTTCTGTTAGGGAGAAGCGCCCTTCTCTGGTCCAACATAAGGTAGCGCGCAATGACGTGCACATTGCATCCCCCTACAGATTCGCCATCAGATTTCTCTTCTCCAGAGCAAACTCAGATTCCAGTCACCCACAACAATTAGGAGGTAGTTCAGATTAGTTGTGAGAATGTTGTGAGTCCAACACAGACAGTGGAGGGATAACATCAAGCAGTTGCCTCGACTGAAGTTACAGTGAGTTCATCGGTGCTAGGTGACAGCAACACGATATTGGTTGCGCATGAGAACGGGCATGAATCACACAGTAATCTGAATATGCAGCATGACTCGGAATTGTGGCGTAGGATTCGTGAGCATGATAAGTGGTCAACATAAGTGTCATTCACACCTGTCTTATTAAAGAAACAAAAGCAAAAGATAAAGGAAATTCAGCTTGGGAAGTCGTCGTATCGAACCCGTTCCAGAGGTGAAGCCTCTCCAATTACCCAATGAATTTTTTTTATTGGAATGTTCGAGGTGGTATAATGCTTGTAATCTTGGTGTTCAATTACAAAAAAAGGCAACTGTTGCGCAGATAAGTTAGCAAATATGGGTCATTATGTTATGGGTTCAGTCACCACGAGAGTTGCACTTTGATTTCTATAGGGACATATGTGGTTTTCCTAGTTACAGATTCCCTGAAGCGGTTTTTGATTTTCTTCCCTTTTGTTTTCCTTTTTTTTTAATAATATTTTTTTGAGTTTTGCGGCATAAGATGGGATTCATCGGAGTGCCAACCTAAGTGAGATGTCGGTGTTTTCCCTTGATGCATTTCCTTTCTCCTGGCTTGTATAAAAAGATCTTAAACATTTTTATTCATTATAAAAAGTGACAAGATGTCATTGATCAACTTTTGCTTCTCTTTTTTTTTTTGAGAGAACTTTTTCTTCTCTTTGGTATGTCCCTTAGTTGTTCTTACATTATTTTCTGTCAATGACGTAAAAACAATGTGATTGCAAAAAATAATGTTCTTTTTTTATAAGTCACTTAATTATTTATACACTAAACAATATAGTTGAAAGATACAATTCATACACGGAAGAACTATTTGCCCCTAATCAATTATTTAAATTTAATTTATTATATTTTCTAAGCAAAAGTGATAATGATTTTTTCAGGGGTAAAAATGGTAAAAGTTATAATATATAATAATAATAGTCTATAATTTATCTATCTATCTATTATTATAAATTGAAAGATAGCCATGCAATCCCTGTTTCCCAACCTTGATGCCCAATTTGTCTATTTTGTCCTCTACTTTTTGTTACCTCATTTCAATTTTACCCTCCTACTCTTATCTCTCATCTCTACGTCACCACTATAAATATATAACTACTTTCTAGAATAGATATTATTCTCTGTATGAAAAAGAATAGGTAATAATTTTTTTCATAAATATTATTGAGCAGATTAATATTCAACTTTTTTTTTTGGGTAATATTAATATTCAACTTATATTTGATCTTAATTTATATAATATAACATATTTGACCTTCCTTTAAAAAAACATATTTGACCTACTTACTTAAAAATACAAAATTTGACTTGATAGGTTAACTATTACCAACTAGATATAACTTGTGTAACATATAGATAAAAAATAAGAATATATGATATATTTTTTTTATAATTGAATTAATATTCAATTTATATGTAATATTATTTTACAGGTTAGGATCTATGCATGTTTTGGATTAATGGTGAAGTAGCACCTTGAATTTATATGAATAATTGTTGCATTTATGATTTAATATTGTATGTGATGTTTAAGGGTGTTACCGGTTAGTTCAACATATGTCACTAGTAGAGTACCGTACTATCCTCATATATCATCTCATGATTCCATTATTTCTTATTGATGAGGTGTGCCCTGTTTACCTTAAGACGTGACTGGATACCTTCGGGGAGCATGCAACTCATTATATGGAGCTTCACAACTTTAAATATAAACATGACTTTGTTACTGATACATTTTTTGATGTATTTAGGCAAGCGAGAGCTTCTATGAAGAAGGAGAGGCACGTGAACTTCTTGTCTGATCTACTAGATGGAAGATCGACACTTAGGCCACCAAATGTTATGGTGTACGAGTGGGTAGGAGGAAAACATGCATGTGTGGACTTGACTGGGGTTTCACCATTTGTATGATTAAGGGCATATGCTTTTATGGTGGACCAGGAAACCCTCAAAGTCAAGTCAAGCAAAGTAGTTAAACATGAGAAATCAAGTTCTGACAATCAACATGCTTTTATATCATTTGCGTTTGACACTTTTGGTTCCCTGTCACTAGAGACCGTTGACCTTCTATATAGAACTCAAAGGGTTATGCATAACAATGTAATGTCTCATAGGTCCATAAATATCTTGTTCATGATGATTGATTTTACCATCCAAAAATATTTAACGGAGTAGCTTGTTACTCACTTACCTTCTTTCTAGTGTAATTTTCATGCATATATATAATTCCTTAAAGATTAAAAAAATATAGGTTTAAATGCACTTTTATTCCCCTATGTGTCAAAAAGTTGTGATTTTGGCCCCCTTTAAAAAAATGGATATTTTGACCCCCCTAACTTTTGGCCCTCTTTTGATTAACTGATTTTATGCCAATTTCTCAGTCTCTGATGGTGTAAACTGACATGGGGATAGAATGATGCTGATAAGTGGAGTCCAAACTTGCATGGTGTCCAAACTGACATGATAAGTGGAGTCCAAACTAATAAGTG
>Ga0315913_1000362_pt1 | contig 38633 bp, 13 predicted proteins | sample MpolsnodulesMG_FD_207736 | JGI IMG/M metagenome (GOLD analysis project Ga0315913, IMG submission 207736) | Medicago polymorpha root nodule microbial communities from Los Angeles, California, United States - small nodules | ecosystem: Host-associated > Plants > Roots > Nodule | place: USA...
AAGACGGGTGTGAAATCTTACATACGATGTTTTTGTTGCATCGAAGGTGACGACCTTGAGGTGATTTGGTACCGCATGCATCTAGAAGAGTCTAGAACATTGCATGCATTTGAATAGTTGATGAGTCGTGTCATAATTGAATATGTGACTTGTTGAATTTGTACATTGATGAAATTTGGTGAATATTGTGATTGTGTGGATTGGTGTATATGTACATAGGTGGATTTTGTTGATGGTTGTGAATAATTGAACTATGCTCTAATTGCATGTCTTACTTGCTGTGCTTATACACTTGGTGAATCCATTTGATGATAACTATTTTGGTAATAGTAATGAGGTGAGAATTGTATATGTATATACATATGATGTGGTGATTTTTTTAATAATGATGATTGCTTGCTTATAACTTTGAAATGATGAATTGTACTTGTTGAGTTGAGTATGTTAAATGAAGAATAAGGTGAGTAATCCTTTCATTGATTGATGTTGATAAATGATGAGATTATATCGATGACTTGATTAGAGATTAAACATGCTTGCTATGCCATGTTAGTGATGTGATAGCTTGAGGTGTATGGAATGAGGGATAATAATTATGTGATGTTAGTATTCTAGGAGGGATGGGTATGTATATGTGTTATGCATGAAATCCTTGAATACTTATGTTTGTTTATGTTGATTATGGTTGATGTGAAGCTAACCCCCAATGGTCTATGGTGGACCGCATACCTATTTGTATGAATGGGTAGACGGCGTGCAGGAGTAGTTGTTGATTGTTTGGTGAGTGCTTGGATAGCGGGAGCTATCTCCATTATCGTTTTCTGTTGAGTCTTAGAGTAGGCCTGATCTAGGAATGTTTGTCTGTAGAATTATTCTAGATTGATTATTCTGGATTTATTTATGTTGTGGAGATTTTGCCTATTTGTCGAAATTTAGAGAGTTTATATGTTTATGTATATTGATCTTATGACATGTATATTTTGGAGATGTATGAATTATATCCGCTGCGACTGTTGAGAATTTTATAAATGCATGTTGTATGATATTTGTTGAAGACGTAGCGTCTATTTCTTGAATAAATGTTTTATTCGCGTGTTTTATCGCTTTAATAGAAATAGGGCGTTACAATTTTTGTGTGGCTATGCGACTCACTCCCTTCCCACATGTGGCTTCTTCACGATTTTTATGTGTGGCTTTTCTCATGGTAACCATAAAACAAAGCACAATATTCATGGATTAACAATCTATTAAATTCAATATATTTCGATTTCATTATGTTAGTTTGAAGAAAGGTTGCAAGTTGTAACTCATATGGCCAAAAAGATGCAGCGTGAGTTAAATCACGTAGGGGTATTTTCGAAAGTTCAGTTGGACGCGAGTGTTTTGTGTTGGGAGAAGAGCATAATTCCATGAAAAATCGTCAACTGCATGTGAAAGGTGTTCTTCTTCAAGAGGTTATCATATTTAATTTGTTTATCCCAGTGTAAGATTGGTCATGTAGGGTTGCTATGATGTTGAAAGACTTGAAAATAACAAATTGTAGTTTAAACTCTTGCTATTTTGACCAAAGGTTGCATCTCTCAAAATGTAATCTTAAATGGATATATTATACTTGAAAATTTTATATTTTTTAATTATTTAAATGAAGATTTTCGAATCTGATACTCATTATTTACTCTAATATATGATAGTTTTAGACAATATTTACGTTGATGAATTATATAACCTCAATATATTTTCATATAAATTAAAAATTATGAAAGATAAAGACATCACCAATTTATTATAATTTTAAATAAAAGCATAAATGTCAAGAATGTGGTTTGGTTTAGTTTTTGGAGAAACAAAATTCAAACCAATGAAAATAGTTGGTTTGGTTTAGTTATTACAATAGCTTTTCACAAAAATTTAACCGATGAAGAACAAGTTTTTTTGGTTTGAGCCTCTTCAAAAAAAAAGTTTTTTTTTGGTTTGACATTTTTAAAAACTGAAGAAATTTATTTTAAAAATCTAGAATAGTAATTTTTCAAGAACCAAAGACTTTTTAGACAATTAAAACTAACACATAAGGTAAACCAAGAAAATAATTTATTTTTTTTAAGAAGTTAAAATGAAATTTATTAAAATCACAATGAGTCCTGACCAACACAAGAGGTGCCAGGACATGAGTCGTAAAATAGAAAAATACAAATGAAAGATGGGGAGCACCCGATTGTAAACCCTGTGCATCTAAGACAAAATCGAAAAAAACCCACAAGAAACATTAACAAAGGACTATCTTCGAAAGCAGTGAAATTACACCTAAATCGAAGACAACCCTCCGCACAACAATATAAACAAAATCCAAGCCTACCCCATCCATACCACCACACAAAAACCACACCTCCCAAAAACCCCAACCATCACGCAAGCAACTATCTCCATCACACCACGCAAACACCAATAACCTCGCTAACCCTCCAGTTGGCCACCACCCATTTTGCCACCGTTTAGACATCACCGAAAACAACAGTAAGAAACGATTCCGATGCTCCGTCTCCATACTGCATCACCGCCACCACACACCACAAAGCCTCCACCACACACACAACCCGAAACCCAGTTCATCTCACCACCAATCCACCAAAACACTGATCCACCAAAACAACATATGAGGTCACCAAAAATGGACCGCGAAACACAAGAAAACAATCTTGTGAACCACGAAACTGTTGAAAGAAAATTCAAACAACGACTAAAGAACTAAAGCATCTTCCCATTAAAACCCTCCCTCTCCAACATCACCAACCAATAACCCTTCTACAAAAAACGAAAACTACCCCCATGCTCATCATCATCACCAAAATTGTCACCACCACACAAAAACACATAAACAAACCTACTCCCAATTCACCACCAACAACCACCATCTATCTTCTCAGCAGCCACCACAAAACGGATCTAGATCTAGGTCCAAATCCGGATCTAAAAACTACCACCACAAGCCACCACTTGATCCACCGCGAAATCACCACCAGCAACCACGAAAACCACCACGAACCGAAAACCAACACCTCCATGAAAACAAGCCGCTGGGAGAATAACTAGAAGTCACCGGCGCGAGCTGTGTGCTATAACCTCCTAAAACCACACTGGTGCAATGGTCGCCGGAGGTGAGGTGATGCGGAGGTCGTGCCTCGTCGCACCGTCGTTATAAAGGTCTACATCTTGAAGGAGAGAGTTTGGATTTTCAAGAAAATAATATTTAATGATTAAAATATTTTCGGAGCCAATTTTGGGTTAGTTTGACTTCTTAAAAAAAAGTCATTAGAAAATACATGAATACAACATTTTTTTTTTTAAAATTGTCACTATTAATATAGTGTGAAATAAATGTAATAATAAAAAACTATAATAGTTTAGTTTGAATTTTGGGTGATCAATTTTGAATTAGGTGAAACTGATAATCGATCGAAATCAGGTTTGATTGGTTTGAACCCAAACATAGAAAAAAAATAAACCCATAAATTTACGGGCAATGCTATAGTGTACGAAATAAAAGCCACATGAATAGCAAGAATGTATTGCGCACTGCTTAAAAAAAAAACTATCAATTCTTTATGTATAGAAATCATGGTCGTGTGTGTTGAAATATGAACGGCTTAAGATACAATCGTGTATTTCGTGTTTTTTGGTTCTCGTAATAACTATCTTTATCCATAATTTACACGGTTCAATTCAGATCTTTGAGTTCATCAAATCATTGATTTAGTTCTTACACTACAATTGAGATCTCTGTTTATATATAAAGATCTCGATTGTAAAAGAGAGTAAAACTAATAATATTAGGGTTTTATTTTTATTTTTTTACCAAAAAAGAGTTCTTACACTACAATCTAGATCTCTGTGAAAATTTAGTCGGTTCTTATAACGGTGCTATTCCAACTCACTTGGTATGTGTATGGTTAAACGAAAGAATGTGATGAATAGAGTTTTAGGACTATATTATCTACAACTACAACTAAAGGAGAGTCCAATTAAATCCGTACTTTAATTGTGTGGATTGTTACACTTGAGAAATATGATAAATTTCTCACGAAGGAGATCGATCGATTATAAGGAAGTTAAAGCTTACGGCACATTCAAAGGACGCATCGAACTCCTTCACATATTATTTCGATCTCCACAAAGTTTTTGTTTGGTGGGGGTCAAAACTCCACAATGCTTAAAGTAAACTAACATGTGATAGTCTGCTTCATTGTGTATGTAAATTTGGAAATGAAATTAACTGAATACAAGAGTTGTACATTTTTTTTAATGAGTTTCCATTGGTCGTTGACATTAATATAATAACCTATACAATCATAATTTGCAACCCAACTAAGCGCCACCATTTTCTTGTACGAACAAAAGCACCACTCAGTTACTCCGCGAAATAGCCACGGCATCACCTTTATTGCGCGCATTCTACTACTCATGCTCATGCATATATCTACTCTTACTATCTTCACTCAAACCATTATCTTCCAATCCCTTCTTCATGTATTAATTTCTATCATTCTTGCATGCACACTCCAAATTACATTCTTATCACCCTTTTACTCTAAGTATATAATTTAAGTTTCATTAATTCTAACAAACATGGCTTCTTCATCATCATCATCTTCTTCTTCCAAAAGACATCCAACATACCATGGAATTCGAAGCCGAGGAGGAAAATGGGTGACTGAAATCCGCGAGCCTCGTAAGACCAACCGCATATGGCTAGGCACATTTCCCACCCCTGAGATGGCAGCCGCGGCTTATGATGTCGCGGCTTTGGCCCTCAAAGGCGGGGACGCTGTTCTAAACTTCCCTAATTCAGCTAGCAAGTACCCCGTGCCGCTGTCCAATTCACCGGATGATATCCGCAGTGCTGCCACTGCTGCTGCCAAATTAATGACGGCTGAAGCCGTTAATAATGATGCTGACTTTAATGGTAGGCCTTGGTATGAAACTGAGTTTCTTGATGAAGAAGCTATATTCTCAATGCCAAGATTGATGGTAGAAATGGCTGAGGGTATGTTGCTTTCTCCTCCCAGAATGAATCCACCACCGTCTGAGTACTTGCCTGAATACTACACTTCGGGAGAAAGTTTGTGGAACTACTATTGATCATCTTTATATAATATATCATATAATTATAAGCTCGATCCTTTTTTCTTTCCTAATCCTATAAACCAATCAAAGTAATTAAATTACTATATATATAATGGAGTAGGGAAATGCATGTATGATTAATGATGTTCAAATAGTAATCAAATTATATATTTCTAAGCTCTTAATTTAATTATTTATTTTTATTATACATGCCTGATTAATGATGTTCAAAGTAAAGTGTGTAAGTAAAGTGTACCCGACAAAAAGTGGAGACAAAAAGTAGAAGCTTGAGACAAAAGATCAAACCGTCAACACCAAGACAAAACCAATTACTATAATGGATATGCATAGAGATCATCAAGACTATTGATTGCGATGCAAATGTTATCAAAAGCGTGTTGGTTGCGGAATGATAATATGTACTGAAGCAACGTTTTGTTTTTGACTTTTATCATTACTTTTATTATATTGATTGATAACGAAGGTTTTAGTTTTGGATTTGCCTCCTGTTGGAATCCAACAATGAGTGAGTGCGTCATTTTTGTGTGTTCTCACATTTAAAGATATTTGTTAACTAAGAAACCCATAAAAAAAAAAAAAACATCTTCTTTTTACTAAAGAAAAAGTTACTTGACAAATATATATGTGTGTGTATTAAAGGAGCATACATCATAATTGTCCCCGTGAACAAATGTCAATTGGTAGCAACAATGTATGATAACAATATACAAGAATTGAGATTTAAATCATTGATTCCTCACTTATTCACTTTAAAAGGTGAAACTATAACGATTAAACAACTTAGTATATATATATATAAAAAAAGGAGCATACATGATTTAGTGTGTGAATAATTTTCGTGCAAATGCTTGACTTTAATTATCATCATTTTTATATTAAATTCACAATCATTTATTTTTAACAACACATACACAAGTTCTTTAAAAAAACACATACACTAATTCAATTATTTTAAAAGAAAAAGTTAGGTGTTAGGATTCATAAGAAATTAATCCCTAAAGTGTACATCTACCTAACTCTAGAACTACTTAGGTAAAGGTTTCATTGTAATTTAATCAAGAGTACTCACAATCCCAAATAAGAAATATGTGGTCACAACAAAAAAAGAAATACTTATCATGAAATTATTTTAAAACTACACATAATTTAATTCTTTCTTCTTTTATACTATTTTTCTTTTTTATGTACGTATCTGACTCTTTTGACCACATAAGACTACTTCAACAATATTTGTTTAAGAGTTGTGAGTCCAATTTGACTTGATTAGATGTAATGTTGGTTAGAATTTCATCATCAATATGCAAAAAAGAAAAGAAAAAAACAGAGAAGAATTTCATCATTAATTAAGTTGCATACATTCTTATCGCCAGAGTAGTGTAAAGAAAATTTCAAAAAAATGTGCAACCGTATTATTATTCATCTGAAAATGTACTAGTGAATATCATTATAGCCATGCTAAATTCAAAATTATGATTAGGAAAAAAGACCTAATGTGGTCCCGTTTATAATTGGAGAAAAGATAAAGTAAGAAGTTTAGTCAAAAATTAGTGTGATTGATGTTGATTAAACCTTTCAACTGTTTGATGGTTTTGGTTGCAATCGTGGATTTTCCTCTTTCTTTTGAACACATGGGAGTTATATGAAGGGCTTTTATTTAGGCTAGTGGGGAATACATGGCAAGAGAGTTAACTTACAACCAAACAACCGTGTTATAATGTTGTGGTTTACCTGGTGATCCAAATTCAATTCGGAAATGCTACTTCTCCCGAAAAATAATTTTCCGAGAACATCACGACCTTCCGTTTATCCACCTTATTATTTGCCGGCTACCCATGTATTGTATTAAGGAAAATGCTAAATGGTACGGGTAATGTTTTCACAAAATTTCACCGATGATTAATTTCAATAAAATCAGAACACTGGCCCACATATTATATTACTAAGTGTTTTTTCAAACTTCTCAAACTCCATAATAAATCCATCTATCCTGCTGCATCACAGATTAATGTTGGTCCATATAAATTCCATCACAAATTCCTTTTGGTTTTATGATTAATTAACATCTAATTGATTCTCATCTCAATCCATTACCATGTATAAAATCACCCCATTAGATGATAAAGCTAGGTGGAATCATATCAAACAAGCTCATAAGTTTTATGCAGTTTTGGAACGGTCCCCTAATAAATCACCACCTGTGTGCATGAATGAGATCTAGAGTTCTAAATAGAAACAGTGACGAGAAAAGAAACGCATCATTTGATTTTTCTCTTTTTATGACTCAGTATGTAAAAGAATAGAGTCAGTTTAATATTTTCTTTATTTATTATTTAATATGAAAATCTCCCGTTACTTTTACATAGCACGCATGGGAGTAGCGTTCGTGAATTTTCGTAGGCGAGAGATCCATACTGTATAGCATCACTCTTGTATTAAAGGCCATCTGAAGGTTCCAAACCATTCGTGATAATTTCTTGATGTTTTCTTTCCCATTAAATAGCACCGCTCAATTCAAATTTATATATCCATTGAATAATGATATTTATACCATCATTTTTGTATAAATATCTCGTTTCATTGTATTTTTATTGTTTTTTAAAAGAAGAAAAATGAAATATTGTTCCAAATACCCTTGTATAAATATCATTTTTGTTATTAGTTTACTTTTAAAGATACGGTGCATGCACAAAAAAGGTGAGAACGTACGTGGTCTTTGTAACACCCCAAATTTTAAATATTAATTTATTAGTATTATTATTAAATAATATTAGCACTGTTATTATTTTTAGTATTGGTTGTTAGGTAGTATTAAGTTAAATATTCGTATTTATTGGAATAATATGTAAGGAGAAAGTAGATTAGTTCGTTAGTCAGTAAAAGAGTGAGAGAAAATAATGTTTAGGGAGAAAATGGAGTTTTTAGAGAGAATAAGAAAGTAGAGCGCTAACGGGGGTGGATTAGTAAAATTGGATAGAAAAGAAGTGTAGTTAGTGAGCTGAGTAGTGTTTTAATGATTTAAGCAGAGGGATGTGTGAATAGAAAAGTAGTGTAGTTACAGAAAGATTAATAACAAACTTAGAGAACATATAGTAATATGAAAAGATTGGTAACAAACTCAATTAGAGCTTATAAATAGATAAGAGAATTAGAAAAGAAGAGTTACCGAGAAAGAGAGAAACAAAACTGCAGAAGAAAAACTAGGGTTGTGGAGGGAAGAGGCAAGGAGGCATAGTGAGAAGAACCTAGAGAAAGATTTCACCGTAGAAAATCATCAATTTCGCAAAACTAGAGGTAGGGAGAGTCTCTATTCACCTCACCATAAGGGTTGTATAATTATATGGTAGTGAAAGGCTTTTGTTTTCTATTTGCTTTCATGATGTTTTGAGGAATCTTTGTTAAATTCGTATTCTTTTATGTGGTTGTGTTATATGTTTATTTTCGGTTCTAATTAAATCACCAATTTGAATCTGATTGACGTATAGTTAGTGATGCTTATATGTTTATATTCATGTACATCCTTTTGATTACGCTTGTTTAATTGATATCGTATTCTGTTTTCCTATATTCGATTGGTGTTCATGTTTTTAAGAATTGATTTAAGATCAATGTTATACATCAAGAAAGATTTTATCAAGAAAAATTCAAGAATGACTTGGCAGAATAATCACCCTTAGATTTTATCAAGAAATTGTCCTGAAATTAATGTTAGCCAATAAAATTTTTGTCTGGCCGGAAATCATGGGGTGATGGGTGTTATGTATTTTTTTTTATGAAAGGTTAATAAATGAGACTGAAATCTAAGGGTGATTATTGTGCCATGTCATTCTTGAATCTTTCTTGATAAAATTATTCTTGATATCTACCATTTTCCTTGATTTAATAATCCTAAGAGTAACCGGTTACATGAAGCCACGGATATGAAGATTGTTTTTCAAAATCAGTATATGAATTTGCAAATAATAGAACCGTGATTGTGGTTTAGCATTCAAACAAAATTTATTAGCAATTGATAATTACCAATTGATTCCAAAGCTTCCTATACAATTAATAGAGATCAAATACGGTAGTCAGTTATAGATTTAAGTGCTGATTACTTTTATTTTTAATTGTTAAGAACCATGAGATATATTATCAATTGATTTTTGGATTTTTAAATGATGAGTTATTCGATGATAAATAGCTTATTTAATTCTTACATATTTGATGATGTGAAATTGATGTGTTATTTAACGATGTGTAATTGATGTGTTATTTAACGTTGATGCTATATAATGATGTGATATTTGAAGTTGTGATTTAAAGATGTATCATATAAATATGCGTTATTTGAAGGGTGTGTGATTTAAAGATGTGTTATATAAAGATGTGATATTTGACGATGATGCTATTTAAATATGTGTATTTGTCGAGTCATTTAAAGATGTGCATTCGTTGAGTCATTACTTGGTGTTAATGCATTTATGGTCAGTCCGATTTAAAGATGTGTTTAAAGATGGGGGATAAATCAGTAACATAACTCTGATATCCAAAACCGGTACCACATACATATAAAGTCGAATTAGGACATTGCATACATAATTGCAAGTATATTTGAACATGTGTAACTTAAAGATGTGATATTTAAAAATGTGTTACTATTTAAAGATCGTGTTGTTCAATGATGTGTTCCTATATGATTATCTGTGAATGATCTGTATTTTTTTAAATGTGTACTTGATATACTTAAATGGTGTTGATACTTGTATATTATATAAGATGTTGATTCTTGCCTATTGATTTTTATTAAACGAAGGTTTTTATTTAAATGTGAATATTATCCCTTTGTGATGTATACATGCCTAAATGTAAATGATGTATTCTTTGTTTTAGATCTATACATGTGTTTATGCATTTTTTACGTTGAATATATTCTCACCCTCTAATGGCGGGTTGGGCGCCTGCACTCTTATGATGTAGATTTGCAGGAAGAAGAAGTTTTGTAGCAGTGAGTCTCTGATGATGACTTTGAAGTCTACTCGTTTACTTATCGCTTTTGAGAGTCTTTATTGAGTCAATGCTCTGATCTGTGACACTAGGATTGAAGGTTTATTTTATTTTATTTTATTTTGAGTCGATCCTTTAATGAAGTGTTTTTGAATTGTAGAAGATGCGTGATATCCTTGAATGATTTATTATCGGTTGTATTTTATTTTAGAAATACATGTTGAGATTTTAGGGTGTTACAGTCTTGGATTCGTACCGTACGTGTACGTGTTTATACGAGAGAATCAAACAAGGTAGGGCCACTACGATTTTTGTCTAAGCTTGTACCTGTAAGGGAATCGATTTAATTAGAGATAGGAAGAAAATAAGTGCTGCAAACTTTGACAGTAACCAAAATATCATGAATGGTCGACATCTAGTACCTTTCAAACACATCGATGGCGTTTCTTCTTAGCTCCAATACGTGGGTTTGGTAAGCTCTTTCTTTAGGTAACTACTGGTGAAGGTGTATTTTCATTCTTGTTTTACTTGTTAAAAGTTAGTTACAAACTGTTACATTGACGGTGGTATAAACGTGTGACGTAAATAATAAAACTGAGTAGTGTTGTTGTACTAAGATCATAAATAAATTAAGTAGTGGGGTGAACATTCTCATCTCACACATTAAAACTTTTTTTATCTCTCTCATAGGGGTTTGTGTTCTAACTTTTAACATTTGATGTTGGGAATTCAATACCAACTAGATAATCTAGCAACCTAAGTGTATAGTAAATCCCAATCAAAACAAATAACAAAGATAAAAATAGTAGAAGAACAAACAAATCATGATTGTTTATCCAATTCGATCTAAATTGAGAGTTAAGTCTAGAGAATAACAATTCTTCAATCTATTATCAATTAATTTTTACAAATAGAAAGAAGCTACAAGAAATCATTTTCAACAATTCACCTTAATTTCTATCCTTTTGTGTTTCTTATCTCAACTCACGAGAAGATGCTCAAGAAGACAAGAGAGAAAATTTGAATCATTTAACTTCAAAAATCTCTCTATCCAAGATGTTTAATGTGTTTTCCGACCCCTAATTTCTCACCCAAAAGCTCCCAATCGTTAACGTTTAAGTTTCCCTAAAAGTTTATTCCTTTTGGTGATGTCAAACAACAAGGTAATAAACTCTATTTGTAAAAATTTGCTTATATACTAAACTACCCATATTCTAAAGTCAATATTTCATCACAATTTTGCACCTTGACTTCAATACAACGATGAAGCAAATTTATCCACTAAACACTTTGTTGCTCTCACCAATGCTACCGAGTATCCATAACACTCCGCTCGCAAACTAATGATGAGTATTGTTACCACTATCTTTTCAGAGTGTTGTTGGGTATTCTTTGCAGCACCTCTCCAAGATGAGGTTGAGTGTTCTTACTACCTCCTCTCCAGGATGAGATTGAATGTTCTTATCGCCGCCTCCCCAAGTTGAGGCTGAGTATTCTTACAACCGTCTCTCTAGGTTAAAATTTAGTATTCTTACCATTACCTCTCCAAATTGTTTATAACTCTTTGTGCTTGAAGATCCACTTGAATCCAACTATCCTTAATATTGCCATAAGATGTATCATTACCTCTTTAACCCATGGAATGCCTTCAATAATATTGAAAATTTTCTTGAATACAACTAGCCTAGATTTTTTTAAGATAGTCCCACAAATTTCAAGGTCTTACTTTCCTTGCTCTCAGTTGCTTCCTCGAAGGTCCTCCGTTATGAGTCTTCCACTTCTTCAGCCTCAGTTAGAGCATAACACATGAGGTCTCTATAGTTGTACCACTTTGGTGCAACAATATTCTTCCTTTCTCCATATATATAGGAGTCATCATTGGTTGTTTTCTCCTAGTCTCACTAGTGAAAGACTCCACCTCTTTTTGGTAATTAGCAATTCGATCACCACCTTTTTAGTTCGAAGTTGATTTATAAAAGCTTAAATGATCAAACTTGGAATATCATATGCAATCCTTCTCATTTGATACTACAACTTTAAAACGCTGAATTTCAACCAGATTCATGTTGATTTGAAAGGTCATGTTGTATAATAAACGAGACTTTTACGATCAATCACCGCTTCGTATACTTCAAAAAATAATGGCCTTGCAAAAAGGGTGAAAAGAACAACATTATACATGACAAAAAGTTCATTGAAAGAAAAGAGAGGATCCAGTCGGGGATAACGAACAAAAAAAATTAAAAGTAATTGAAGTTGTTCTATCAATTTAAGATAAACGAACAAAAAATGGTGATTTTAGGTCAAAGATAACTCAAAATCACATCTCTTTGTTAGATGAAGAAGAGATGAGTTAGAGAGAATGTGTAGTTTCTCTCTAAAAATTAGAGTCGCCTCATGTTTTACTAATTACTAGTATAAAATTTATTTTGAAAAATGTTATGTTATAAAGGCATGTTGACTTGCTCACTATATTTTTTTAATGGACTATCCTACAAATTTGGCATTGTATTTTGTACTTCTTTTCTAGTGACTATTTTTTTTCCTGGTAAAATATAGAAACACGTTTTCAGACTCTGAATCCTTGAGAGCCTGCTTTCCAAGAAATAGTTTTTTATTTTCTTTGATGAGAGTACTCCCAAGAAATGCTAGCAAGTTAGAAATTGGAACTAGCGAAAGAATTCTGCTCTTTACCCAAATGGTTATGCTCATTCCCAAAGTAAATGTCTGAATTGCCCCTGCGTAAGTTAACATGCGCTACGTGAGTTAAGTCACGTGACTTAACTCACACTGGGTACTATTTTCGTTCAAAAAAAAGCAGACAACCACAAAGCTCCATTGTTTTCCCTCCACCTCCAAAAACCCAAAAAGTGTGAATTTTTGGGTCAAAATCTTCGTTCCAAATCATTGCAAATCGTCAAGAAGCAAGTTTCTACGTTCATCAAGCATCAAAGAACAGGTAATGTACCGTCAAAACTCATCCTTTTTTCCTGGTTTTTCTGCAACTTATGTCATTTTTTATATAGTAGGTGATAGGGCTGAGCGTGAGTTAACTCACGCAGAAGGTTAACACTAGCGTGGGTTAACTCACGCTAGTGTGATGCCTAGATTTTGAAATTTTGCGCCACTTTTTTTACTTGCTTTGCTTGCGGCACAAGTTATTTATTTATTTATTTTTGTTTTTTTTATTGAGTAGACATTGAGTGGCATGGTTGAAAATGTGGTGGAGGATGGCGTTGAGTCGAAACCGAGCAAAAACAAAGCTTCCGACAAAGGCGTAGGATTTGACGAAGGCAAACCAACCAATGATGTAAAGTTTAAAATGAAAATTTCTTTTCAAGTTGAAGCTCACATTGTGAAAAACCAAGCAAAACCGGTACCTACCGGTAACTTTGAAGAAAATCGTAAACCGGTACCTACCGGTGTTCGTGTTATTGAAGCAAACACCGGGTCATTTTTTACAACAATTGAAAGATGGAAAGATCAAGAAGAATTACTTGATTGGGTTCATCGACAAGCGGCTAGGGCCGGATTTACTATTTCTATAGATAAATCTAGTACAATAACGCCATACATGACGATGCAATGTGAGAGGAGTGGTGAATACAAGCCACCTAAGACGAGGAAGAAACCGAAGCTTGAAGTGATGCGATCAAGAGTTCACTAAGCATGTGGAAGGAAACCTATAAAAACTTCACATGACAAGAAGCATTAAAAGTCCAATTTTCATCATTTTAATAAGCAATTTTCATTTTTTATTTTGGGTGGATTTTTAGATGGTCTTTTGTATTCTCCTAGCCTCTCCAAATGCTTCAAAGTAGTGCTCTAAGATATTACAGTGGCTAGTGGAAATTTTAATCATGTTAATGCCTATTTTCTAGGTAATAAACATGCACATATCATTGTATTTGTTAAATACATGGTAGTGGAAATTTATCTCTAGTATTCCAAGCCTAGGCTATAAATAAGAAGCTAATGTAATTCTTAAATCACAATTTGAAGATTAATCAATTTGATTTTTCTCTATTGTGAGAACTTTTCCTTTGTTCTTGGGTCAAGAACTTTTATAGTGTTGGTTCTACCGGCAGGTCGCGGTCAGGGTCACACTTTATTTGATAACATTGGTTCTACCGGCAGGTCGCGGTTAGGGTCAAGTTCCTTATTTGATAACTATGGTTCTACCGACAAGTCGCGGTTAGGGTCAAGTTACCTGTTTTCAAGACGGTCCTATCAGTGTCGTATCATGAAGGCACGGGCACAAGGAAATGTAATTGTCCGTTTAGGTTGAAATGCTTCTTTGATAAAAAAAACTCAAGATTGGTGGATTGCAATGCTTTGTGGAATTCACAACCATGACTTGGCGCCAAAGATATTCGTCCACCTTCTTGCGGGTCGACAAAGAGTTATCGACATGACAAAGAGCTTGGCAAAGCCTAGGAATATTCTCACGGATTTGAAGGAAAAAAACAAAGAAAAATTGACACTCATCAAGCAAGTGTATAATGCGCGAACTAGATGGCGCAAGGGGAAATAGAGGATAAGACGGAGTTGCAATACTTGATTATAAAGTTGGAGAAGCATCAATATGTCTATTTCGCAAGAGCAAATAGAGAGGAAACCAGTCTTGAAGACTTATTCTTTGCTCATCCAGATTCAATTGATATGCTTAACACTTTTCCCACCGTTTTTGTCATGGATTCCACCTACAAAATCAATACCTACCGAATGCCGTTATTTGAGATTGTTGGTGTCACCTCTACCAAAATGACCTATTCGGTTGCGTTTGCCTTTCTTTCCTTTGAAAGAGAGAATAACTTCATTTGGACACTTGAGATGTTGGTTGGTCTTTTGACTAAGGTGATTGTCACCAATAGGGACCCCACTTTGATGAAATTCGTTGCCGAAGTTCTCCCTAAAACAGACCATGTACTTTGCTATTTTCATATTGAGAAGAATGTCAAATCTAGGTGCATCACGGATTGTAGAGTCAAAGTCAAGCCTTCGAAAGGAAAAGTTGTTGACAAAGATGCGAAGGAAGCGGATGATGACAAGCATTGTGAGCTTGTTAAGAAAATAATGAGGGCTTGGAGAGATGTGGTTAACTCTCCTAAGGAGGATTCATTTGCAATTGCATGGTTGACATTCAAAGATGAGGTATGCGGACCGTTTCCATTGTTTGTTAAATATGTTGAGGAAACCGTTTTTCCCCTTAAAAAGCATTTTGTGAGGGCATGGACAAATAAATACTTGCATCTAGGGTGTAGAACCACCAACATTGTTGAATCGGATCATGCACAATTGAAAAGATACTTGAGGAGTAGTTTGGGAGATTTGACATCATGTTGGGATGAAATTGACAAAATGTTGAAAACCCAATTCGATGAGATACAAGAGAGTTTTGGGAGGAGCATAGCCGTCATGGTACACAAATACAGAAAAAAAAATTATTCTCGGAGTTGGAGGGGTATGTCTTTAAGGCCGTTTTGGGTTTCATCGATGAAGAATTTGAACGCTCTAAGAGATTCGGCTTTGCTAAAGAAGATTGCGGTTGTGTGCAAATGGCAACGTTCGGGTTCCCTTGTGCTTGCATTCTTGCCGAGAAGAGAAAGAAAAAATTTCCTATTCTTTTGGATGAAATACACCCTCATTGGCGAATGTTAAGTGTAATTGGATAAGAGGTTGATGCACATTTTTCCATTACGGATGAATGGGACGCCATTCAAGAACGTATCAAGAGGGCCCCTTACAAGATGAAACTCTTCATCAAATACAAGTTGCGTGAACTAGGATTTATGGAGGAGACAATGTTAAAGCCACCTCCGAAAAAAGTGGCCACCAAGGGAGCACCTAAAAGGGTGAAGTCTACACCGAAAACGAGGTCCACGGGTCGAATCCCCTCTAGGTGGGAGACTATTGATGCTCAAAATCCCGATAGTCAATGCTCACATGGAAAGGGTAATGTTCCAAAGAGTAAAGATTCACGTCTTGGCACTTGCTCCCGCTCACAAGCTTTGACTCCTACTTCAAAACCAAAACCTTATTTGCAAATACCATACATTTCACAAATTCCACATCTCATGAGACCTTACGTTGAAGACATTGTGAATGTTAGAGGTGATGGTAATTGTGGTGTCCGGGTCGTAGCTAGGCACATGGGATTGAATGAGGAAGATTATGTTTTGGTTTGTCATGCACTTATTAATGAGTTGAAAAATCACAAGAGTGACTACTTGCCGATATATGCTACCGAGAGGCGTTACAAACTTATCTTCGATGGTTTACACCCTCCAACAAGTAAAAGTGGTATTGCGCCTCTAGAGAAGTGGTTGACCACTCCGGGTATGGGTCACATCATTGCTAGTTGCTACAATAGAGCGGTTGTTCTATTGACTTTGCCCGAAATGGGTGGTTCATGTGAGACATATTTTTTGATCCGGAGTGCTCCACCACTTAAGCCACATTCCAACATAATGTGCCTTTGCTTAATTCCGGACCACTTTCTTCATGTGAAGTTGAAAGAAAATTGTCCCCTACCACCTCCTTGTAAGGAGTGGATGACTCACAAGATTGGTGAGGCAGAGCAATGGCTTTTTGAGTTTTTGGATAGACAAGTCACCTTCGATGACCTCATGTCTAAGGAGCCGATGCTGCCAAAGAAACCAACAAATGAGCACAATCCTATTAATTTGGACACTTTGGAAAAGCCAAAGCAAGAGATCGAAGACATGGATGAAGACGAAGATTATGCACTATCACTAGTCTAGTTAGATAAGTTATGACATTTTTGGGTCGGTCGGTGTTCGTCCTATTTTTTGGTGGTATTACACCCCGACATATTTTTTGGTGGCCGATTGTATAATTTGGATATTTATGGCCAATATGTAACTAATATTACATATCATTAAGTGGCATTAAGTGTGTTTAAATTATTACGGGTCATTACCGGCGAATTTGTAAAATTTGGACCGTTTGGATCGTTTATGCGTGATTACGTGATTGTGAGAAAAACAATGTTTTTGAGTAATTTTGATTGATTATGTCGTATTATCCGATAATCTTGTTAAATTGGTGTAATTCGGTTAAGTTATGAATGTGGCGTGATTACGGGTCATTATAGACTTTTTCAAAGTCTGTGTTAAGTAGCTGATTGCATTTATTGCAGTTTCTGTTGTCTGCTATGAACGTGAGTTAACTCACGCTAGTGCAAATGGCAACGTGAGTTAACTCACGTTGCAACATGCTGCAATTAACACTAACACATGTTAAGTCACGCAACATGAGTTAACATACATTGCCATTTGTACCAGCATGAGTTAATATGCGTAAGGGTATTATGGACTTTTACTTTGGAAATGAGCAAATTCATTTGGGTATAGAGCAGAATTCCTAAGGAAAATCAAATGTTAACCGTGGGCCGCCCGTTACACTGGCCCACAAGAAAACAAAAACAAAAGCCAACTGTTCCCGTGTTCGTGTACACATCGGAGTCACGCGCATTAATTTCCCCCAAACTCTTAAAATAATTCCTAACAGATAAACATTCAAAAGCTACATACAAGTACTATATATACTTGCCTAATTCTTAAGTCAATTTCAGCACTTGAATTTCGCATAAACCATAAGCTACTTACTACTAGCACTACTACATACACCCCACAAATGAAATCATCACTTGATGAGTCTAGTTACGTAGAGAACAACTCTTCTTCATCAGAAACAAGTTGCTACGAAGAAATCTTGTTAGCATCAGAACAACCAAAGAAACGTGCGGGTCGACGAAAATTCAAGGAGACAAGACATCCAGTATACAGAGGAGTACGAAGAAGGAACAACAACAAGTGGGTTTGTGAAGTGCGTGTTCCTAACGACAAGTCCACGAGGATTTGGCTAGGAACATATCCAACACCTGAGATGGCAGCACGTGCACACGACGTTGCCGCACTGGCACTTCGTGGTAAATCAGCTTGTCTTAATTTTGCTGACTCGGCGTGGCGTTTGGCGTTGCCGGCGACAAACAATGCAAAGGAGATTAGGAAAATGGCGGTGGAGGCTGCTTTGGCATTTGCCGTTGAGGACAGTAAGGAACAAATTATGATTAGTAATTGTGATGGTAATAATGTAGGTGTTATGGAAGTTGATAATAAACCTTTGCAGGGACTATGTGTGGAAGTTCCAGAGCAGGAAATGTTGCATGATTGGTTTAGGAATATGGCTGATGAGCCTTTACGATCTCCTATGACTCCATTTATAAGATATGGCAGGGATCACTCAAATAATTTTGATGTTGATCATGTTGATCCTGAGGTCTCCTTGTGGAACTTTACCATCTAATCTATCAGATGCATTTTGCTGAATACATAAATAGGCTTTAGCTTCTCCCATGCTGTTTGTACTTTGAAATTCTTTTTTATTTTAGTACATGTAGTTTGTAATTCTTATCACATTTCACATACTATTGTGAAAAACAGTGATTTTCGACAATGATCATATTATTAAGCTGAAAAACAGTGATTTTCGACAATGATCATATTATTAAGCTGTTCAGACTTCAGACTATCCTCTGTTTTTGCTAAACAGGGTATGTGGCTCGATTAATTCAAGCAGACTGCATGCGTGATGACCATCACCCAACAATAATAAGTTATATGCAGAATGAAACAAAAAATGGGTATATATACATGATAGGATTCGGATTACTATTTTCTTTTATGCAGTTGCCAATTTAACCGTCTCTTGGTTATCATGATTGGTGGCGGAACTCCTTGTTATGTATGAGTGTCAGGTTGTAATCTTCTTGTTTTTTCATTTTATTTTGGTGTTTGTTTTGATGCACATATGACCTGACTTTGTATTGTTTGGATGGTGTTTCTCTTTCGCACACTTTGTGCGGGATGAATCACCAAAGTTAATCTTATACTCCATTTTGGTTTGTTCAAAAAAAAAAAAACGTATGTTAAGAGTCCTACATCGGATAGGGGCAAACACAACGTTTATAAGTGGGGGCAATCCTCACCTCACAAGCCAGTTTTGTGAGGATGAGTTAGACCCCTTTTTCAACATGGTATCAGAGCTTGTCGAATTCAAGAGCCACCTACCAATTCACACACCAAGAGCTTGTCGAATTCAAGGGTCACCTACCAATTCACACACCAAGCCCAAAGAGTATTGGGCGTGAGGAGGGTGCATTGGGAAAATCCCAAAACTCTTGATAAAAGTTTATATAGAGGAGACAATCCCCACCTTACAAAATTTTAACAACATTGACTCACCTAATTAAAATTAGACATTTTAAATCACGTGACAACATCAAACGTGTAATAGTAGAGAGATATATAATAGATAAGAAAGATAAATCTAGTGCTTTTCATGCAAAATTTGTTAGATAGACCTCATATATGATGAGACAAAACGAAGAAAATGTTACAAATAATAACAATGTATTATTTATTAAAAAAAGACCAACATGGTTTTTATAGAATATAGATTTGATAAGATTACTCTCCTCCAAAAAGAAAAATAAATCATGTTTGACTAGTACAATCATTCATTTGAGAGATAAATTGATCTTGTATGGAAAAATCAGATATTTTATGACTTTCACAAGTTAGTTTTATATCAAACTTAGACGGTCATAAACTATCGGGTATTACTTTTCTCACCCTATGTTACCCCTGAAAGAGATCTTGATGGTCAACCTGACACCCAGACAAACCGTGCTTCGTTGCAGCGCGTTACCTTCCTCGTTGACCGGTCATTTAACCCCTGAGTTTCCAAAGTAGTCTCGTTTTATGAAAGGCCAACGATGGAAACACATTGTGAAGAAGGAAGAGGAGGATAAAGTGTGATGGTGTGAAGAAATGTGAAAGTTTGGATGCAATTTATATGAAAACAAATTGCCTAGCCATTAATTTTGGTCAAAAACGTTCAAAAAACGTGTTCAAAGGAGTTTTACCAGCCATTAATGCTGGTAAAAACCTTTGAAAACGTGTTTCTTGTGGCGTAGATCACTGGCCAAAACAAACTGATGCAGTTCGGATTTCATAATCCGGACAACTCTAATGGTTTCCGGATTATGTAATCCGAATTTTTACAATATTGGGGCAAACTGAAGGAAGTTGCGCACCTTCTATGAGGTGAGAGACATTCCAGATTTTATAATCCAGACAACGTTCATGTAGTCTGGAATATAAAATCCGTAACCCCTCAGTTTATTTTGGCCGATGACGTTTCGCCAAAGGTTTGGTCGGTTAGTGGAGCCATTAATGCATTTTTGGAGGTTAGCATTTAAAAAAACGTTTTTATTGACTAAACTTATGACCTTGGACTTGTTTAAGGCTATAAAAAGGTTTGGATCTTCAACAATTACCTTCATTCTTCACTTCACCTCCTTTCTTACATTTTCTTCAAATTTTTTTAGTTTTTTAGGTGTGTCTGTGGTGTCATGGTCATTGTTGACCATTCATATGACCCCTGCAACTGCATTGCAGCTTATGTGGGGGTTATATACAGTCAACAGAGACCCTTGACATCAAAGAAAGACACAAACATTTCATATCGATTTTGTCCGGATTTTAAAATCCGGAGAGCACTGACAATCTGGTTCGGGATATATAATCCGGACCAGGGCAATTTTTAGAATTTTTGCAGGGCACGTGAGAAGGCAGCAGGGTGGGAAAAGTAATACTCTAAACTATCGTATGAACATGAAGCCCAATAAGTTCCAATAGGACCATCACCGAGTAGGTGGCCCGAGCCCAAGATTCTGCTCTCTCCTCATTCGACACATGTCAATATCATAAGAGATCTCGATAAGAACAGTTTGTCAAACCCATGAATTTAGATATCAGAGGCGGGATGTAGGGCAACTACAAAAGGGAGGACGGAAGCAGTTGCAGTCGAGCAAAACATAAAATGAGAAGAGAGAAAGACAATAAGTAAAAGTACTCCTTCGTCACTTAAACACCCAAATTTTGGTCACAACACATTGTCAACAAAGTCAATTCTCTATATCAGAACAAGACTTAAAAAACTAAGTCATGTGAATGCCTTGAGACATCTATTAAAGTCAAAGACCTTAATTACGACTAATCGAGAAAAAACAAGATTTAAGTTTTTATTTTTTTACTAATCATTATAAAAATTCATCCAATTATCTTAAAATTTTAGTTTAGCCCTAACTCAATCTCTAAAATCAATTTGTAAGGAGATGATTATCGTATGGTGGTGACCCAAACGACCTAGCATTAAAAAAAAATCAAACAAACGTGTGAACTTGGAACTTGGAAGTACAAGGAAAGGTGTGAGCAATTTCCATTATAGTAATTTTATCATTTTTTTTAAAGTTAAAAGTACAAGAAAAGGCATCAAACGGTTATTAGCAGTTGCCAACAAGGAGATTGCTGTCTCTCAGAAGTCAACCAAGGGAGATCTCAGACATGTGCACACGTGAGTAAGTAACCATCAGGAGTGAGAGAAATTCCGAAAGGGTCAAAAACAGGTCTTAGTGGAAGTCCAAAACAAATATCACACCTACTTGTTTACTCATACAACTAGATACTCAAACAAGGTTCAAATATTGAGCCAAATAATAAATTAATCTTCCCCACCTCACCTGAGATTCAAATTTAGCACACACACTATACTTTAGTATGAAATACTTATGAATGAAGAAGCTTCCAAGCTACTTCTTTCTGCAACCAACCCCTTAGAGTTATATTAATTTTGATACTGACATTGCAAGTTCTCTCACATCCATCTCTAAATTTGTCTTCTTCCCACTCAATACTGTATCTCACACATCCTTTCGAGATTTCAGATCTTAATTCACTTCTGAACCTTCTTCTCTCTTTCCCTACTCTTACTCCTTTCTCATCTCCAACTTATATATATAAATGTTGCTTATATCTAAACTTCTGCACCATACACTCTTTTCTCCATAGCTCATCAATTTTCTCATGAGTTTGTATTTTCTTGAAATATTCATATAGCAAAGCTACTTTGTTCTATACATGGCTTCAAATATTTGCAAACCTTCACGTCGTGATAATTCGCTAATAATAAAACCAAACAAATATATCTCAAAGCCTACCCTTTTACTTAAAGACTACCTCAGAGACGACCTAAGCTCATGTTCATCAAGCGGATTCAAATCATTTCCACGACGACAATGCTGCACCACCGTTGGATTTCAACACAAGAAGAGCAACCGTACTTCACTTCCTCGACGACACGTAACGGCTCTTCAAAAAGCTTCTGAAGCAGTAATAACTGCCATCAAGTCACTGTCCAGCTCCCAAAAGAATGTTAAAACAAAGAAAGCTTCCACCAGTGTTCTTTCTAGAAGCTTCTCAAGGAAGCTGTTAAGCCAGAGATTCTGGAGAAAAGCAGTGAAGGAAGAGGGAAGTGAAGGTGTATTAAGGTGTAAGAGATCTTTCCGTGAACTACTTATGCAGGAACGAGAACGAGATTATAAACCAACGTCGTTTAGCGAAGATGCCATATTCAGTGTCAAAAGCATCACCGCCGTCTCTTCAGATTGTTGCAGTAACAGCTGGGGAGAAAGCGAGTTCACGTTTTCATCCAACGCAACTTCTTCCGACGGCTCAAATGAAAATGACCTAGTTGACGGCGTCAAAGACGGCGCTCCCCACCACCACCACAAGATAGAAAGAGTAACAACTGGGGTAAGTGATTTCCATGTTAGGTCATATTTTTGTTTTTGACTAAACTTTTTATTTTGACAAAATGTTATTTATTATAGTTAAATTATATGCAAGTTTAATACCTATGTCTTATAAAACCAATCTTACATTTTCCAAGAAAAAAAACTCAAAATTAGTGTCATTTTTTTATTTATTTTTAATTGTACTCTCTCTAATTTATATTTGGATTATATATCACTAAATAATTAGAGTCAACTTTGCATTTATAATAATGTTGAATATATACATCCCTTCGAAAAAAAATGTGGAATACATTAATATATAATTAATAAAGATAAATTAGTTAGAAATTTTTTTTTGTACCAAAAAAAAAAGAAATATATATATTTTTTACTTTCCTTTCAAAAGATATATATTATTTATAAAATTTATTGTTTTTTTAAGGAAGAAAATTTATTGTTATCTAACTTATCTTTCTTTCATTTTCATTTTCTCCTTAATTTCTATGATGTAACCTAGTTATAAACTAATAATGTGGAATGAGGTGAGTGTAGTTTATGATTTTTTTTAATAGAGAAGTTATGGAAAATTTCAAAGTTTCTTGAAAAAGTGAGTTATTGAACAAGTAAAAATTGAGATCTATATTTTTATTTTTTTCCACACTTTCTTTTTATTTTTTAGTTTAGATTTCTGTTATTGTTTAATTTATTTTTTTGATAGAATGTTATTGCTTTATTATCATACATACACCACAAAGAATCACTGAAAATACTGATATTTTTTACACAATTTTCAGTATCTTTCGTTCTTTAAAAAATAATAATATATCTTTCGTTCCTTAATCACATCTTACATAGTCTCAAATTCAAATTCACTGCTGGGAGGAAAATATATACCTTAGGTTTTGGTCAATAATTGTATTTGCACGTGTGGGGTTTGTAGTTCATAGGGCCAGGGTAAATGCAGTACATCTGAGCACCATGCAATTAATTAGGGCGAGTCATTCCATGACAGTGTTGTACACCAAAGCGCCATCCACGGCGCTGAAACTCACTGCATCTGCTGACACAGCATCACTGCATAAAAACTATAGGATTGTTTTGAAAAATATTGCTTAACCAATTGGGACAAGTTTACCCTTTCTAGAATTTGAAATTTGGTTTGACCAATGCTATAAATTATTCTCCTTTTTACCACTTTTTTTATTTATTTAAATGATCATGTATATCATATCACCTTTTTTTTTTTGACCAAGTATATCACATCACTTATAAAAACTACATTTTCTGTGTAAAACTTATGAATACTTATATCAACTACATTTTCTCATGAAACAGGACTGGTCAAACGAAAAGGAGCAATTCAGTCCTGTATCAATACTAGATTGCCCATTTGAAGATGAAGAAGAGATGAAGTCTAATTACATGATCAATTCTTTCTTTGAAGGTCCATTCTCATATTCCTCTCAACAATAAAATATCACAAATTTTTTAATACTTGTACCATATATAAATACATAGTGCTTTTTATCTAACAAATAATCACATCTATAATTACAGGAGCAGAACACAAGCATATGCAGAAGACACAACATTTCAAGAACATATCTTCAATGGAACCATTGGTTTTAGAGAACAGGATCAAATGCTTAGAACTAGAAGACGAACCACAAAACCATTCTACAAAACAATGTTCAGAATTTGCACCGGTTATTGGAAACAACAACGAGGAAGGTGCACATGACCTTTTCAATCTTGTGAAAAGATCAAGATCAATTCCATCCAACGATTTGTTGATTAACGCAGAGAATCTACTGTTCGATTACATCGAACAAAGCATTGAGGAAAATAATGTTAATGTTAATTGTTCAAAGAAGCTTAACTTTTGCAAGGTAGTTGAGGATTGGATAGAAGGGCAACCCCAAGAACTGTATTTGGGTTGGGAAGTGAAAGAAGGAAGGCATGTTTACATTAGTGAGATGGAAAAATGTGGAGAGTGGAAAAACTCTGATCAAGAAACAGAACAACTTGTTCTTGACCTGGAAAACGAGGTTTTAACTAGTTTGGTTAACGAGATCATCCTTGATCTCGTTATATAGACTAGGTAGTCATATGTTGCAAGTACATTTGCGTCCTTTGTTTTGTATTTTATGAACTTTACTTTTTGTCTCTTTCCCTGTCTCGAGGAAACAGACAGATAAATTTTGAAACAATTTAGGATATAGTGTTTAAATTTGGTTCTAATGGTTTTCTTCAACATATCTTTATTAGAATTTGAGAGATACCAAATGAAATTCATCTTTTGCATATGCAGCAAACCTACACTTGTAGGCTTCTATGATCCGTAGAAATTCGTTCCATTAAAATTAAAACACAGCCCCACGAAATTCATTAAAGCAAGCAAATTCTTTTTTATTTACCTTAGTAAATAATGTATATATGTTTGGTAGGATTTGTCATGGTTATGCATTAGTTGTGATTTGTTGAATAATGTAGTCATCTTACTCAACCTATAGGTTAGTTTTTCCATGGTAAAAATGTGAAGAGGTGTCTTCATTCAATATGTATGATTTGTTTGTGGATTATTTCAGAACTGTGTAATCAAGTTATTAAGAAATTTAAATTAGACTTCTCATCTTTTTAAAATATTTATTTATTAGTATTGACATGTATTACACTTAACGTGTTAATCCAATGGTAAGGGCCTAAGATTGTTCTACGATCTTCAAATTATTTTGAGATAATTATAAAATAGTTATTAATATCACTTTGATTAATAAAAAATTTCTTTAAGAAAACAACTGAGAGGAGTATCAAATTAGGTTTTTCTAGGTTGCTCTTGGAGAATTATGAACAATTTATACAACAACTAGTGGAAAATACCACTTACGAAATTGTTTATGTGGTTAATTCTCATTTGATTTTTTGATAAATTAGTTACGTTACTTCATGGTAAATACTCACAAGTAATGTTCAACACGTCTCAACTAAAATTACTTCCCACGAATGAAATCTATGGAAGAATAAAAAAAGTAAATTGATGAAAAGATAAAAATAATCAAGAATATACATGGGATATACTATGAGGCAAGAATGATCAAAATATGTTGCCATCTTTTATTATAGGCTAGACAAAGGGGGGAAGGCATCAATATCTTTGACAATACCCCTTCCACCAAGGGCCACTCTCATTGGAACCCTTTTCCACATATTGTTCCTCAATACATGTAAAAAAATATTGTTCAAAATAAAAATGGAGGCAAGCGAAGAATCTCTAGCATATTTCCTTAAAAAAAAAAAGAATCTCTAGCATATTATAAATTGGAGCATGAATTGGATGTCCCTTTTTCAGAAGAAAAAAAAAAGATTTCTTGCATAGAATAGAATGCGTAGAAAGCAGGCACAAATATAAGCATATCCATTGAAGCTGCCGGAGCATATGCTGCTTCTTCAGCTCTCATTATAAATAAGTTCGACTCTCTTATACTTAATTAGTATCAAGAAAAACATAAACATTGAACAAAACAAAAAATCTCCTTTGTGATTCATTCAGTGCTAAGCAAACCAGGTGCAGGGCTTCTCTCTTTTGGCAGACACTAGCTAAGAACACAAACATACATAAATTAATTAGTTACATTGATTAATTGATTTTTGTATGTGAATGTGATTTTAGTTCTCGATTGAACCGCCAAAGGAGAGTCGCCCTGTGACTAGTTCTTGCTTATTCTTAGCCCCGCAATATTAATTTTTGAGGTGATTAACGGATTATATCATTCATCAGAGGTATGTCTTCATCAATATTTAATTCAAACAAGTTAGGTGCATACCTAGTTTCATATTTTTTATTATATTTGACTTGTTCAAACTTTTGAAAGAATGAACTCCCTCCGATTTAAAATGAGTATCGTTTAAGATTTTTACACGTAAATTAAGAAATGTAATAATGATGTCGAAAGATATGACGATTTTACTAAACTAATCTTATTTATTATTGATGTAATGCTTTGGAAGTAGTATACACTCAATTAATTAGAGGGTAAAACTGGAAATAAAATAATAATTGTGCAAGTGACATTCATTTTGAAAAGAAAATTTGTTTTGGCTAAAACAAAACTCGTTTTCAAACAGGTGGAGTATATAGTATTTTCATTTACTGCATAGGATGGTAAATCTAGCCTTAAGTATGCGTACAAGCTTTCTCAAATGAATTCGAATAAAATAATTTTAATCATAATTATCTTTTTGGTTCGAGATTTTCTCAGGTTTTCAGATGCAATTTCCTCGGGTGTCACAAATGGACGGTGGGATTTGATCCTTCAGATTAGTCTGAATTTTGAATTTTCAAAATAAATAAATTATCTTTTGGGTTGGAAATGACCATGTTACATTCTTCTTTATGAAAACTCATGCATGGTAAGTTGATGACAAATGAAGAGAGGTGCAAGAGAAACATGGCTACTTTTTTTTTTTTTTTAGAGAAACATGACTACTAATGATTTATGTCCTCGTTAAAATAATGATCACAAATCTATCATGCACACTCAGAGAATGTGACAAAATGGTGAAGTTTTGACGTTGTCCCTGTATATTAAGAGGTCTAAAACAAAATTTAAAATAAATTTTATTAACAAAATACTTATAAAAATATTAAAAATAATAAATTTATGGAGTATAAGATTTGAACCTATGATCAACAATGTGGAGGTTTTTTCAATAATCAATTAAGTTATGTAAATGTTTATATTGTGTTTGTTGTATTATATATTTATATCTAAATTAAATACTTTGGCACTTTTTTGACACAATATTTTGACGCCTAAAACTCATGTTTTGCTTGCTCGGCTCTTGGACCGTCCCGATCATTCACAAGGCGTATTGGACCAAATTCTTTGACCTTGGTCACAGTTGGATAGATCAGAATCTTTTCGAGAAACGAATTGGCAACAATCATTGTAGATGGTCCATTTTATTGGAGTTTCCTTGAATGTCCTTTGAAGGGGAATGAAATTTGCGAATTTTCCCCAAATATTCATACCTAAGACTTATTGCAAATGACTTCTAATCTCTTCACATACATGATATTCATCATCCTTCTGAATAGGTGGATGGATCTCATGATTGGTGGTTCTTGCATCAACTCGAGTGACAAGCTCATCAAAGGATTTTACAAGAACTTGAGGAATGTAATAGCAATGTCATTTGTTATACTAGTAGTGTTTTTTTTAGGGGTATACTAGTAGTGTTTTACTTCACATTCTTTAAAGAATGATTGTAATGGGCTCTTCTTTTGTTTTCCTAGTGCACCAGTCCATTACGTTTTCTATATAAAATAAAAAACTTAATTTAAACTCAAAATTAATTAACAATCTTAAAGTATTGAGTGAAACTCTTATTGAGGAAAATTTGTTAGCAAGGAGTCTAAGAAACACTCTATTTTAAATACTCTTTTAACACTTATTCTCTTATTGAGTATATTTGTTGGACTTTTTTTTTAAGGTACAAGACTCTTTCTAGATAGTATTAGAAAGAGAGTGTCATTTAACCAAAACGAAAAAAGAAAGAGTGTGTCATTAATATTTCTAGTTTGTAATTAGCAATCTTTTTTTTAAACTCCTTCAACTTCTCAACCAAAATCACTAGGTTAAATCTTTAATGAAAACACTACAATATTGTGTTTAATTACAAACGGTCTAAAAGGTTAGAGACAACTCTAAAAATTAAACTCCTTCGACTTCTAAAAAAAAATGAATATGAACCTTTACGGTATGAAAATATTGACAACTCTTAAGTTTTAGAGATTTAATTTTTCCACCTTGTTACCTTCTCGCGCGCCCTGCAAAAATTCCAATAATACCTCTGGTCTGGATTTCGTTTTCCGAACCAGATTGTTAGTGTTTCCGGAAAATAAAATTCGGACAAATACGATATGAATATTTTGTGTCTTTCTTTGATGTCAAGGGTCTTTGTTGACCGTTATACGACCCCCCGCATAAGCTGCAATGCAATTACAGGGGTCGTATGAGCAGTCAACAACGACCATGACACCACAAACACTCCTAAAAGCTACCTAAAAAACTTTTTTTTTTTTGAAGACAATGTAAGAAAGGAGGTGAAGAAGAATGAAGGAAAATGTTGAAGATCCAAACCTTTTTATAGCCTTAAATAAGTCATAGGTCTTAATTACAGTCAAATAAAACGTGTTCCACATTCAAAACCGTCAAAAAAATGCATTCAAACTCCACTAACTGACCTAACCTTTGGTGAAACGTCACCGATCAAAATGTTACTGAGGGTTTTCAGATTTTATAATCCGAAATGCATGAAGCTATTCCGGATTATAAAGTCCGAACTGCATCAGACCCTTTATTTGGATCATTTTTGTTGTGAATGCCTTGGAAAAAAATAGAACAAAGGTACATAACATAAATAGAAGCAACATAAGACAAATAAACAGTTAAAAAAACCATAATAACAGAAATGATGAATCTTTTAGGAAGGTGTTTTCGAGAGGATTTCTTTGAGTTAGATCATGCTGCCTTGCCAAATGACATATTCATCTGGCAGACATCAAGATCTAACTCAGCAACCTCTTGATATTTTTGAGTTGTCTATCTATCAAGGAGGCAGCAAGGAATATCTATATTTTTTTGAAAGCATGTTGAGGATCTTCACCATGCTGACACATAGAGAGCAATCTATTTTGCGGTAGCATGACAAAGATCCTCAGCACAATGACAAAAATTTGCATGACAAAGCTAGATTTAGTTTTACTCCAGGGAGGTAAGTTTTCTTGTGGTTTTATTTTTCTTTTCTACTTTTCTGTTGTTTTAGGCTCTAGGGAGATTAGAAATAGTTTTAGGTTCTTATGTAAAAAGCTTCAACGTTATTATAATGTATTATTTAAATATCAATGAAATGAGTTGTTTTTATCTTTTTGTCTTTTTATGTCTGTTTTATATGTTTTTTTGCATTTATTTACGAATCTCAAAGCTTAAAAATTAAAAAGTTATGAAAAAAGGTCATTCCGGATTTTAAAATCCGGATAAATCTGGTAAATTATAACAATTCAATTCAGACCACGAGTAATTTTAGACAAAAATAGGGCGCGCGAGGAAAGACATAAGGTGGAAAAGGTAAATCTCTAAGTTTTATTTTTGCAAGGACTAAATTACTTCACACAAAAATTGTGAATGACTAAAAGGATTATATCACTCTTTATACAATAAATATCTATTATTGACATCCTACAAGTCACCTCATGTTTGCCACCAGTCACATTTTCACATTAGCACTCACATATAAATCCAAACTTTACTCTCAAATTATTCCTACGAAGAACTGAGTCCACATTATTTGTCCAAACAGTATGAAAAGTGAAAACCCCGTTCATGCCCTTTAGTTCTTGTTGTTTCTCATAAAGGCATCTCTACGATAGAAACATAATAAAGTTCAAAACTTAAAATACCATTTTCTCCCTTTCATAAAGCACCATACATACAATGATACAACCACTTTGTCTTGGCTAACAAGGGTTTTTGGTAAGAACATTAAGATGAAATCTTAACGTGTGGACCAGTCCCAACCAGTGTCACAGTCTAGACAGTGATCCTCACCGGTGTGTTAGATAAAGCCATTATTGACTTAAACAAACAACCTAATTCAACGGAGTACTCAGTAATAATAAATATGTCACGAATTTCCCAACTTTGTTGAGTATGAAATGAAATAATAATATTGCCGTGTGCTATAGTCAAACACTAAATGCATTCATAAAAATGATTTAATCTAAAAAGTTGTCTAGTTTTCAAACTAAAGTGAGTCTTACCAGCTTTGGATTGCCTGCAATTAGGGTAACTAACATATATTCACAAATTTAGTCAAACCCATTAATTCATTTATCTTGTAACTTCCTCACAAGTCACAAAAAGAACTAACAAGTGGAGAGTAAATTACGTGAATACATCGAATTTTAAACAAACTTTGATGTCATTTAAAATTTGAGTAAAGTCTGACTCGACTTTATAAAAGTGACTTATAAGATGAAGTCGGTCTTTTATTTATAAATTATTGGATTTAAGTGTGAATTAATAATCATATGTCGACTATGACCAAACTAAATGTTAGATATACATTATGTTAAGGGTCAAAATCTCTTGTTATTTGTTTTAGGCATTAGTCCGTTGTTGCGTCCGGTATTATTACGGAGCCCATTTATCATTGGACTTGTAACTCTCGACCATATATGTATGTAGGACATACATTGAGTTAGGCGTTTGCAATGAAATTTGGAGTCAATGTTTTGAAACACTATAGCTAAAATGCAACCACCATGTTCTGGAGGAACATCATCACAACCCTGCTTCAATGGTTGTTTTCCATCTCCATTTCTTGCCTCTGAGAACTCCCATGATAACACTTCCAATTCAAATAGTATCACTAAAAACGATGACTTAGCCTCAGCCACATCCTCAAGTCTTTACCCCAACACACATTTCACAAACCATGAATCTCTCCCACATTTACAAGACTCATACAATAACTTCATCAAATCATTCCCTCAATTTTTCACAACTTCTCAAGTAGATCAAATTCGAGATCAAGAATATCAACACTTGAATAATCTCTCGAATACATGTTTTGATTATACTGGTTATGGTCTTTTCTCTTATGCTCAGCAGGACCAAAAATCATGTTCTTCTTTATCTTCTTCGTCATCTACTCATTACTTGAACTTAGAACAATCGTTCTTTGATGTATCGATTAAGTCAATGAATTTGAAGTCACAGATACTCTACCGAGGACACGAATCAGAACTAGAATCGAGAATGAGAGAAAGAATAATGACATTTATGAATGTCTCTGAAACCGATTACGCATTAGTTTTCATTGCTAATGAGGTATCTGCTTTTAAACTTGTAGCTGATTCATTCCTATTTCAATCTAAAGGATCAGAGCTTCTCACAGTGTATGATCATAACAACGAGGCATTAGAAATGATGATTGATAGTTGCAAGAAACAAGGAGTACAAATTTTATCAGCAGAATTCACATGGCCCAATTTAGGAATTGAATGGAGAAAACTAAAGAAGATGATAACATGTAAAAAGGAGAAGAGAAAAGGTAGTTTATTTGTTTTTCCACTTTATTCAAAGGTTACTGGATCACCATATTCTTACTTTTGGATGTCTTTGGCACAAGAAAATGGTTGGTCTGTAATGCTTGATTTATGTGCATTGAGACCAAAAGAAATGGACACTTTAGGTATGTCTATGTTTAAACCTGATTTTATGGTTTGTTCATCTTACAAAATCTTTGGTGAAAATCCATCTGGGTTTGGTTGTTTATTTGTCAAAAAATCAAGTATTTCTTCTCTTAAAGATTTAGGAAATGCTACAAGCATAGGGATTATTAGTCTTGTTCCTACATTTGCACAATGTCACACTTCTAGCTCTCGTCGAAATGAGAGTGCACCGCCAAACTCTGAATTATTAGGATTCGCTTCTCCTGAGAACCAGAGAGTTAAGACTAAAGAAGAGCAAAATGAGGTATCATCATCATCAGAAATCGTGGAGCTACAAGACATGGACATGAGTGATGAAAGATTGGAAGTTGAGTGTAGAGGATTAGACCACGCAGACTCAGTGGGACTAATAGTGATTAGTACAAGAACAAGATATTTGATTAATTGGCTTGTTAATGCATTAATGAGTCTTCAACATCCACATGATGAAAATAGATTTTCATTAATTAGAATCTATGGGCCGAAAATAAATTCTCATCGTGGACCTACTGTGGCATTTAATATATTTGACTGGAAAGGAGAAAAGATTGATCCAACACTTGTGCAGAAGTTAGCTGATAGGAATAATATCTCTCTAAGTAGGTCCTGTTTGAAAAATATCAAGTTCTTAGATAGGAACCAAGAAGAGAGGGAATTGGCCTTGGAAACTAAAACAAATGAAGTTGAAACGTTGGGCATGTCCAAGAAGAAAAGTGGCTCAAATGAGTCTAGGATATTGGTTTTGACTGCAACATTGGGCTTCTTGACAAACTTTGAAGATGTTTATAGGTTATGGACTTTTGTTTCTAGGTTCCTTGATGCTGACTTTGTGGAAAAAGAGAGATGGAGATACATTGCTCTAAATCAAAAAACTATTGAAGTGTGAATTTGTTCTTACATGCTATTTTTCCTTCTATGTTTTGTTATCAACTCATATTCTTTATGGTTATTTTATTTTAGGATAAAAATAAAACTCTAGTAGATTTGAGTTGTATGTTATATTTTGCATGAGAATTGAGTAACATACCCTCCAATTTCTGAACAAATATTTGAATCTTCTGTCACAATATCCCACATAATCCCCTCAGAATTTCAGGATGAAAAAAGTACTACTAATAATACAAGTAAGATGTCTCATATCACCCAAAAATACTCAGGAGTGAAAGAAATGCATGCATAAAAGTTTTCCCTAAACAAGTTCACTCTATAACTGGTTAAACAACTAAAGAATGCTAGGCAACAAAAACCTGACTAGAAGAAACACAAAAACCTAAATAATGCTTGCAATGAAGCCTGAGAAGAAACACAAAAACCTATTCCTTTTTTATCATTAGTTGGTTGGAGTTGGACCAGACATGAGCATGACCATGTTTGTTACCTGTATAAATCGCATTCCGTTCTTCATCATAATAGAGGGTGGTTATACCCTCCAAAGCCTCTGTAACTGACATTTTTTTAGATGGATCAATGCACTCCAAAGCTTTTGCAGCATTAATTTTCGCCACACATTTCCCCGATAAGATGTTGCTCACATTGATGGAACCTACCGCATTGGTAACCATCGATTGATCTTCAGAGTCATCCCTGCAGTAAGAAATGATCAGGTTCTGATCACTTGTTATGTAATTGTTGTTTTTGAAGTCTGGATGCCATAGTGGATGCCGTAAGAAGTGATCCTCCAATGATGTAACCAGTTCTCCACGAAAGTTCCATACAGAAATTGTTTGGTTTTTGAGAGTAAGGAATAACTGTTTCTTGCGTAGAAAGATAAATCTTGATGGGTTCATGAACTCAGTTCTTCTTACCGCTGCCATAATCTTAGAACTTGGTAAGTCAAAAATCTGAAGGTTGACATTGTCCTGCTTCACTAGAAGCTTTTCATTGCATAGCACTATCATGTCTACCTCCCTATTCCAATGTAGACAACTGAATGCTTTGAGAACTACGCCATCCTCAATGGATATAATCTTGACTGGAATACGATCACTTGTTCTTTTGAAGATGAATAACATGATGCCAGAACTGATGTTGATCCGATCAACATTGCTAAATGAAAACGAGTATAGAAAATTGTAGTTTTTAAGATCAAAAAGCTTGAATATACTATCTTGCGCAGAGTAAGTTAGGACCTTGGCATTAACATCATCAAATTTCACAACAAAAGACTCTGACTGAAAAAGATGAAAACCGGCATCCGGCTTGGCCCTCCTTATGTATTCAATGCGTGTTGATCTGTATTCAACCGGCATCCTACTTCGGCTTGACACTGTAATAAGTGAGTCATTGTTCTTGTTGTAAAAGAGGCTCTTGATGAGGTCGTCGGAGTGCAGATTCATAAAGCAAATCCTCTCATCTGTTTCACTACTAAAAGCTGCACAAAGACCAGATTCGGCAAGAACAAATACAATGTTTTTAGCAGCAGCGATCTGAACAATTTTGGTCCTTCCCATCAAAAAGGGCAAGATATGTGAAGGAGGAGATTTATGTTTAGAATGATGAGTATCAAGTGCATGACTCAAACGCATGTTTTGGAATCTATGTGGAGTAGTAGCAGTAACAAAAGCACGGTGAGGTTTAGAAGATAACTCGCGGTCTTGAAGGTTCTTGATGATGTTCTTGTTGTTTTTCTTGATGTTGCCACCATTGTTAGAACCTTCTTTCCCTCCACGAGTATTTTCATCCATTGTTGTTTGTATAACTGGTGTAAGTTAGAAATATGAGATGAGATTGTGTGGAAAGTGAGTGTTAAGTAGTATATAAATGAGATAACTTCTGTATCTAATGTCTTATTTATATCCTTTTTGGGAGGGTTTTTTTTTGGAGGGTTTTGGAGAATGAATTGGGTATATATTTTGATATATATTTAATTTTTAGAAAAAATTAAAGAAACATCTTAATGATGATATAATAGTTCAAACATCATCGTCACATTATTTTAGCGAGACATTGAAAGTTGGATGATAGAATAAATCTCCCGTTATATGTGAGACGTTAAGATGTATAGAGATCAATATGTGAAGATATAATTGAAATGTAATGAGTATATAATCAATCAAGAAAATACATTAGAGGATTAGCGAACAAAACTTAATCCTACACAACCTTCTCAGCTGAAAAGTTTCATCACTTTTTATTTTGTCACTCAAACAAACAAACTTTTAGAAAGCCCTAGCATGAAATAATTCAAAATAACTGAACGGTTTAAATTGTCAAGTATTTTAAAATACTTTGATACTACAAATCACACATATCAAATGATGTTGTTGTCTGAAGCTTTCGTCAATTAAACATCACAATCATTTTTAATCATTTTAAGTCATTTTTACATGTGTATATTTCTATTACTGACATTTGGGAAAAGTTTTAACAAAGAATTGTATGGAAGGTAGAGTAAACAACAAGAAAAAGAGAAAGGAGAAGCTTGCCAATCTAAGCTCAAAATGCACCATCCACTTCTGCAACTTCCAAACCTACATCCATCACCATAATGGGATATAAAGAGACGGAAATACCTCCATTACCGTAAATGAACATCAATAGTTTGAGGCGACACCTTGCCCGGTCCGGACCAAATCAAATGCAAATGGAAATGAAGCAGGAGTCTTCCAAATCATGTACGCAACGCAAATCCATTCACTGGAATAGTTCACGGAGATCCTATCGCTTGGGAAATTTTTACGAGATAGCAGGATCACTAGGTGATGTTGATACAGAGAATAAACAAGTATTCATGAGCCTCTTTTCCCACTCTCTAATCGGGAAGGCCGAAGATTACTACTTGGATCAAACGGTTGCTGTAATGGATAAATAGAATATTCTTGAAGGCAAATTCATTATCCCTTTCTATCCTCAAAGCATAATACAGAATGGAAAGACGACAATAGGTTCTTTTGCGCAAGGAACCTCGGAGACCTTATGCGAGGCATGAGAAAGATTCAAGTCAATGCTAAGAAAATGTCGGGACATGATTCCCTGCAGTCGGGCAGATAATACAGTCACGCAGTCAGAGTATTGTTGGCCTTACGATTGAAATCGGACTGTGAATATTTAAAGATCAGAAGTGGAATAAAATTTGTTCCAACAGATCAGACGGCTGATATCATTCTACAGTCACTATTTGACTGCAGAGAATCATTTTCCGAAAATGTCGCACCCTCGAATTCACATCTTCTGCAATGGTTTTCAACAGCAACAGAGATTCTTGCTTGATGCTACAAAAGGAGGATATCTCATGTCAAAGAGTGTTGGAGATGCAATCAAAATCATTAGTGCATGGCTTTTATGAATTCGAGTACAACAGATGTATGTGTCAAAAAAAGCTGGAACATTGATACTTGTGAAATGAAATGATATTGTCGTGTGCTATAGTCAAACACTAAATGCATTCATAAATATGATATAATCCAAAAATTATCTAATTTTCAAACTAAGGCGAGTCTTATCAACTTTGGATTGCTTGCAATTAAGGTAATACACATTGACAAACTTAGTGAATTTAATTCTTTTATTTAGTAGTAGTAACTTCCTCACAAGTCACAAAAAGACTAACAACAATCGTGAATCGAGTGATCTAACAGTAGGTGGTCTAACCAATTATAAATATACTCTTATAGTTTCCTAACGATTGTGTTGAGTTTAACTCAAATATAAAGTTTACTTGCAAGTTGAAGAATATCTTTTAATGTGCACATGTAATTTTTTGTTTAGAAACGGCAAATTTTATTCACGACGAGTGTGTGCAAGAAGCACACAAAAACTCGCGGCTAGATAACAAACAGAATTACAAAGGACTCAGATAAAAACAGAAACCCCAAAACCACCTCAAACCACCAAAAACACACTAAAACTCAACACAGAGGTGGAAAACAACCGAAACTAAAAACACAAACAGCAGGAAAACAAAAAACAGATCAGCACCCAAACAAAATAATGAGGCTGCCATATGCAAAACTGCACAAAACCAGCACAGGTCACCGCAATATAAACAGCATACCCCAGCCTCAAACTTGTTACTGCTAAAACCGCTGAACACCTCCTCATTACCGTAAGAGGCATGCTTTTGGATTCCAGCTCCACTCGTAGAACAAACACGCTGGCACCTTCAAATGGCTAAGAAACCATCTCCACGACATAACCTTCACAGCCTCCACCGTATCCTCCACCCGACAAACCGCATTTTTGAAAATTCGATCATTTCTCACCCTCCATAAATTCCACACTTCGGCGTGCCAAATCAAACGGAATCCCTTACGGATCTTGTTACTCCCTGCTGCCACATTCCATTCCTCCCACAGCAGAAACATATTAATCGGAAGCTCCATAGACACCTCTAGCCACCTCAACACCCCATTCCACTCCTCCATAGCAAAGGAGCATTGAATGAACAAGTGGCTCGCCGACTCCGGATTCCCCTCACACAAAACACAATACACCGAATCGTCTGGAGGTAGGACTTGCCTATGCCGCAAATTAATGTTACATTCCACACAAGTTTTTTTTTATTACTTGATCAATAAGTCATATCATATCACATTTGACCATTGATAAAATTTATTAATTCAGTGATAAAAACAAGATAGTACATGGTGCAAGGTTTATCCCATTTATGCACCATAAAATTTAAATATCAATTATAAACATTATTTAAAACTTTATGACTCTTCACCATATATGTATGACATACATACATCAAATTAGGCATTTACATTTCTCCAATAAAATTTCACAAGTCAATGTTTTGAACTTTTTATCTAAATACACCCACCATCTCCATTTCTTGTCTCTAAAGACTCCCACAATAACACTTCCAACTCAAACAAAGCCAATCTAAATGATGACTTAGCCTCAGCCACATCTTCAAGTCTTTACCTCAGCACACATTTCACAAACCATGAATCTCTCCCACTTTTATAATAGTAGTATATTAACTTTATCAAATCATTCCCTCAATTTTCCACAACTTCTGAAATAGATCAAATTCGAGCACAAGAATATCACCACTTGAATAACCACTCCAATGTTTGTTTCTATTACATAGGATATGGCCTTTTCTCTTGTGCTCACCATAACAAAAATTCATGTTCTTCACCTTCTTCGTCATCTACTCGTTATTTGAACTTAGAACAGTTGTTTTTCAATGTACCAATTAAGTCGATGAATTTGAAGTCACAGATACTCTACGGTGGACACGAATCAGAACTAGAGTAGAGAAAGAATAATGGCATTTATGAATGTCTCTGAAAATGATTACGCCTTAGTTTTCATTGCAAATGAGGTATCTGCTTTTAAACTCATAGCTGATTGATTCATTCAAAGTACAATCTAAAGGATCAGAACTTCTCACTGTGTATGATTCATCGTCGGAAATTGTGGAGCTACAAGGCATGAACATGAAGAAGGAAAGATGGAAATTTTGTGTAGAGGAATATTAGATCACTCAAACTCAGTGGGACTAATGGTGATACATTGCTCTAAATCAAAAAACTATTGAAGTGTGAATTTTTTGTTACTTGCTATTTTTCCTTCTCTGTTTTGTTATCAACTCACATTCTTTATGGTTATTTTATTTTA
>Ga0315913_1000363_pt1 | contig 38623 bp, 21 predicted proteins | sample MpolsnodulesMG_FD_207736 | JGI IMG/M metagenome (GOLD analysis project Ga0315913, IMG submission 207736) | Medicago polymorpha root nodule microbial communities from Los Angeles, California, United States - small nodules | ecosystem: Host-associated > Plants > Roots > Nodule | place: USA...
ACCAACATCCTCCAACACCATTTCCCCAACAAAGCTAAATTAAACTCTCTAATACTCCTTAACCCCAAACCACCAACCTCCTTTTCCACACAGATGGACTCCCAATCAATCCAAGATATTTTTCTATTTTCCTCACTCCCACCCCAAAAAAAACGAAGTAAAAGAGATTCGATAGAAGCAATAATACCCGAGGGAGCTTTGAAGAAGGAAATAGCATAAACAGGAAGCGTGATCACGACAGACTTAAATAATTGTCTCTAAATATAAACACTTATACAATTCACCAAGTGGATTTATTGGTTTTTTCTCATATTAATACTACTAAGGGTCATGCTAACCGGTGCCCCCGGGGCACTGGTTAAGCATACAAAAAAATAAATTTATTACCATAAAAGGAAACTTTGTTGACTTATTTATGGATTAATTACACAGTTTTTAATGCAATAATTACTATATAATTTCCCCTTTTATATCCTTAACCAGTGCCCCGGAGGCACCGGTTAGCATTTCCCTACTACTAATTTATCTTAGAATATGAAAAATTAAAGTTAGATATTAATGTACAAGAGATATTTTAAGGAAGATCCACTTATAAAGTAGACGCAACAAATTCATTAATAACTCTTCTTAATATATATGTGAAAAAAGTCAAAGATATTTATAAAATGGGACAGAGATAATAGCAAATATTTGTAAAGCATACGTAAAAATTACTATAAGAATAACTTCTGATAAATTTATGAGCAGTCTTTTTTATTTTTTTGCTTTCAAAATAGCTTTAAGCAATATTTTGTTAAAAAAGAAAAATATTAGCAATATCTTATAGTAAGTAATCCATGGAGATGATACGAATGAGTATTTAAAAATAAAACATTTTTATAGGCTAATTTAAACACATTTATTTATGAGATTTTTTGAAAAAACTTTAAACAAATACCTAACTAAAGTTTCTAACCGCCATTACACAGCTAATTAGTAGATGATGGATAATTGGGTCTTAATTTTTATTTTATTTTTCAAAAGAGTTTCAAGATATTTTTACTAGTATAGTTGGTTCTTTAATCAACTAACACTCTCATTATTTTTCATTTTATTATATTTTTTGTTTATTGTTTGACATCTTCCTTTTGCATGTTTCCAAACGTTAATGTCATCTTATTTGTTTATTACCTCCCTTTCTTTTTTGAGAGAGAGATCTATCTAGATCTTGAATTCACGAGTTTTTGCTGTGAAGTTTAACAATTTACTGTTTTATTCATCCTTTCCTTGACAACACAACTCCACTCTTCACAATTTTCTTTACCTTTTAACCAAACAGAGTACTTTGTATTCTGTAAATCGAAAGAGTCCTATTGTCCTAACATTCAGGATTTGTCCTATGAAAGCACACACATACACATATGAGATTCATGTAAATACAGCGTAGGTTAAAAATAAAGACCAGTGACAAAAAAAAAGTTATTCAATTTTTTTTTTTGTTTTGAAAAGGTATAATAAACTAAGATATATTAAGTAAGTTTTAGCAAGTTTGACCTAATTTAACATATAAACGTAAATTCGTGTTCGGTAAAAAAAACTATAAACATAAAAAGTAGCAACTTGATTTATCTTTTAAGTAAGTTCAATATTATTAATCAAAGTCATTCAACTCTAAACCCATTTGGGGTTGACCTAGTAATTGGCTTGGGATCTTGGAGTGTGCTCCTCAAGGTCTCAAGTTTGATTCTCTCTAGTGTCAATTTCGGTAGACAAATCCATATAGAGCAAGTTTTTGGCATCCACAAATGGACGGTGGGATTGGTCTCATCGGATTATTTGATCCTTGAATCAGATACTAAATTTAAAAAAATGTCATTCAACTCTATTTTTTAAATCTAGTACAAGCAAGGCAACCCATCGTTAAATAAGGCCTAAAACAAGCATCACAGTGATGCATTTTATATAGTAATGGCTTGATTTAAACTTTTGAGTTGACATTTATATCTTCTAAAATAAAAAAAATCAAGTCTTGCAACTATAAATCAAGAAGACAATCTACATCAAAAAATAAATCAAGAAGGCAACAACCAATAGAGTTCAAATAAAATAGACTATAAAATTAACACCAAGAGACTATAATATTTATATAAAAAAACAAATACATTAAACAACAATAAATTAAGACTAAAGAAAAAAGATTAGAACAATAATAAAGTGAGCTAAATCCAATCAAATTCTAACCAAGAGTAAAATGTAGATTGAGCTCATGAAACAAAACAGATAAAAAATGACAAGGAAGTATTAATACAAATGGAAATATGAGTATGTATTCCTCTTTTGAAATCTAAATCCTTTCTTGGATTACTTGGTCTTTTGGCCGGCCATGAGTAAAAGTACCATTTTAGTTTTTTTTTATAGCTTTCTTGTTTAGTAAACAAAGGACGAAATTGGACTACGAAAACCTTAAACATAAGTTTCTTATTCAGATTAATCATCCTAAATAACATCGAAGAGCGTCATGGTTAAATAGAGTTTAAATGCTTATTAATATAATGTAAAATACTCATCGTTTTTGCTTTGCGATTTTGGATCAGTCTAAAAGTCTATCGATGAAATTTAACTTACAAATTTATCGTATCTCACGTACAAAATAATTCCCATGCTATTTGAAACTGCATGGCCAAAGAAAGTTTGATTGAAAGTACATACAATATTTGGTGACTTTGGTGAATGATGAAGGACAGATCAAGCTCGGATCTGAATCAAGTGAATCAATCATGGAGTTTATAGGTGCATGTACTAATTAATAAATTGCAACTCTCTCGTGGTGGCTTTGGTGACATACTAACACGCCTTCTATTGAAGGAGTAAAAAATAGGAAAATTAGTAAATGATATATGCCAAAATGAGTCTTAGAAGGGAGTGTGGACTTTCTATGATAAGAGCAGGGTTGGCTAAGGGCCAAACAACTCAAGCAAGGATTTTAGGCTTCAAAATTTTAGGTGAAAAAAGACATCTAAAAAATTAATTTGGTTATAAGTATACAGACATTTGCATAGCTTAACTGATTACCAAAAATGTCTCAATTACTCTTGGTCATGAATTTAAATTTTGGTATCGACAAAATTGATTTTATATAAATATTCTATTACAAAAATATTTTTAAAGACCACATTAAGATTTTTGCTTTAGACCTCTTAATCTGTTAGGTCGGCCCTGGATAAGAGATAACACTTATAAACAATGTGAGAGATGAGAAAAATATACTAATAGCAATGCTCACATTTAACCCAAAAAGGTTGGAAAGGATAAAAACCAAATCATTTATTTTTATAAGATAAGATATGAACCAAAGACAAAATGAATTTTGATGAGTGGCCGGCTGGGTAAATATTTTTCACTACAAACCAATTACAACTCAACATTGTTTTTAAGATGTACAACTCAATATTTATTGTATACACACTTCTATGTCAATATCCTTTGGCCTCTCAAAAAATATGTTGAAATCGTTTGGCTTATAGTAGCAGGAAAAAAATGTTTGGTGAATATCATATCAATTGATTGGTAAAAAAATATCATCATATTAATCACATGATATAATTATGTAACTATGATTGGTAAATAAATATCATCATTTATTTCATCTAATCCAAGCTGCACTTAATAAGACCAAATCAATTTTTCAAGAAAAAATAATCTAAGTAAAATTATATGCAATTTTTTTTTTTAACTAAAACAAAACAAAAGAAAAAGAATTCTCATATTTTGTCAACCAATCAGCACTATGATTAGCTTCTCGAAATATATGATGTAAGACCAAACCTGAGACATGGTCGATCAAACTGGTAATCCTTAATAGTAACGAATTGCATTCATGAAACTCTAACTTATTTCTTTGAGTCAACGACCGAATAGCCTTAAAGATATCAGATTCTATGATTGCTCCTAAATGCCCATGTTGGGGTAGAAGAGCGATACCATGATAAATTGTAAAAAGCTCAGTAAATAGCACATCACATTGACCACCATTGGGAGGAGAAACCAACAAGCCAGTTACTTTTCTCATCCCGAATAAGACCACCAACGCCAATCCCTCATGAGAGTCACAACTTCCATTAACGTTCAATTTCACATGACATCATTGAGGAAGTTGCCATCACACCTCCTTTGTGATATTGTCATTTGTTCCTTTGCCAAGTAGATACTGATCTACATCCTCATGCAAAGTGTGAGCGTATCTAATCACCTATGATCAATTCTATGATTTATCCATCTCTACATCCACCACAAGGCAGCCAGAAAGACTTGAGGAGGTTGAGATTCGAGACATTCCTTTATCCAATCTTTAGTTGTCGATGTAAAGAAGAAGTATCGAGTATACCCAATAGTAATAGCTTTCCAAATCTCTCGTGCAAAGTGACAATCCCTTAAGCAATGCAGCACGTCTTCATTAGTTATAAAGTAATTACCACATAGAGCCCTAGCCGTGAGTTTGCACCTCTTTTGAACTCTGTTGACAAGGAGTGCTCCATGGAGGCATAGCCAAACAAAGTGTTGGTTTTTGCAAACGCCTTAATTCTCCAAACCCAATTCCAATCATATGTTGTGTTTTAAGTTATGTTGTGAGTTAACAACCAATCATATCCAAATTTACAAGCATAAACCCCTATCTTAAAGTCATTCCATATCAACATATCATGTCGCTCGTCATCATAAGTAACAGGAGGAGGATGTTGGTCAACAAACTGAAAAACAACAAAAGGTACATTAGTCATTAAAACATTCCACTTCCAACAACCATTTGAACTAACCTTCCTAAGTGTTAGATGAGTATCTAAGATGTTGACAAAATCAACCTTGCGAGACAATCTCTCCATGCTAGCCCAATTTGAAAACCAAAACCAAAATTTTTCATCACTAATACAATAACTAAAACCTCTCATACGATTTGTAGTTGTCTCCAATATACTTTCTTCAAACAAGAGAATGAATACTTTATTCTTTATTGTGAATTTTCCTTTCAATATTTTTTTTTATCAATAATTTTTGTGTGTAAACCAGATATCTTTCATGCACATTGTAAAGACTAATCCCTCGTTGAAGAGACTTATTTTGCATTTTCATTTCAACATTGATACAGAGCCCCTACTTTTTTTGTTTATAAAATATTAAATGAAGTGAAGAGATAGAGTCTATTTAGCAACAAAAAGAAAACATGGTAGGGTGTAAAAGCAAAACAAGGAGTACAGAAAGCAGTTAGAACCTTTATATTGCTTTCTGTATCGCAAAGTTACAACACGCAACACAACAGAATCAATACGACTGGTAGGTAGCGGAACTCTGCACTGTGTAGTTTCTCCATTCATTCGAATTCGAATTCGAATAGAATATAAAAGCACGCAGAATCGTGATCTGCGATTGATTCATTGATTCTTTTGCAGAATGAACATCATCGATTCTTAATGGTAACCTTTCATAAACCTCTTAATTTCTATGTCTCACATTTTCGATTCAATTCGTTTCGCTATGATTTTCTTCTATTATCCTCCAACATTATCCGTGGATGTAATTTAAGACGAAGTTACTTAGGGATTTTAATAATCTTCTTATTTACCGGTGTTATGCAATTCAAGAATTTCGAATTAAGCTATTGTTTGTTGTTATTATTATAAGGAGAAATTCAGGATCTCTGAAACATACAAATGCTAATATTTTATTTTTCGTTGATTATAGTTAATTGTGGTTTAATTATAGCTTTTGTATGTTTTGCAGTTTTGTGAACATGAAGGAAAAGAATACTAGCTCTGTTCTCAAGCGTATTTTAGTGAATTGTACATCTCAGGTTTGTAGATGCTTTTGGTTTTTGGTTACAATATGAAATTTTAGTGTATGCTGTGGAAAACCTTTTCGTGATGAAAAAAGGGATGTGCATGGTCGGTGTAAATTAGTTTTATACCGACACCGACGTTTGATAAGAATGGAGCATCTGGTAATTATTTGCAAAAAATCGGTTACAAAATAGACAAAAGGGGACATGAACTGTTAATATAAACTAGTTTTACACTGACGTCCAATAACAATTGACTGTTGATAATCTGTTGGCGGTCATTTTTGAAAAGCGATTACAATATATGGTTACATGGAATTAATAGACGATGGAATCTTATTGGATGACGGTAGTGTACCTCCATTAAACTCTATAAAATAAGCATACATGGCAATATGGTGGTTTCTTATTGGACGACAGTGTAAAGCTCTTTTACACCGTTAATGTATATCCGTTAAAGTTCGCTAATCTTTTGGTACCTATAAATGGTTGACTTGATTTTATCATTTATCACTTGCGATAACCAAGTTTAATTTATTTACTTAGATGCGTTAAACATGTAATTATAATTGAGGCATCAGGTTGTTGGGAAATGGAGGGAATCTGTTGTGTGATTTATTTTTCTTTCCATTTAGACTTCAGCCTATATTCTACATGTCTTATTTATGCATGAAAATTGATATGGTTAAGTCTCATTGGGTAGGCGAAAGCATACGGGAGTTGTGTTGCAGCTAAGGTTCCAGATATTGAACGTGATATGTGTGTAACGGAGTTTCTGGCATTAAAAAGTTGTATGCAAAATACGGTATCATATTCTACAATTATCTTGACATAAAGTTTTTTTACACGCTGGCTCGGTATTTTAGCTATAAAGCTATTTGTTACATTTTATGGGGAAATACAACCACAAGCAGCATTGTGGAAAAACTGAAGAGAAACATTTTTGCAAACTTCATTTGATTGGGTCATGGCTTTTGACAGTTACAAGCCGTTTAAGTTTATAAAATTTTGTTTTTCCATGTTTTTCCCCCTAAAGTTATTGATCTATTATGCTGTGTTGTGTCTACTGTATAACTGTTACTTATTTCTGCGTTTCTATTAAATATCGTATGTTTAAAAATACATATCGCTCCTAACAGCTCAAAAAGAAGGTTTAAGTGAATGTCCATCTGCTTTCTGGGCCATTGAACACACACAGAAAAAGTTTGATGGTTATACAGATTTCTAATTACCAGTCTAAAGAGGAGGGTCGTAAAGCTTTTTTGGGCAAAGGTTTAACCTTCAACACTCATATCTCCTGTTAACAATAGATACATTAACCTTTTACCATCCATAAGTGTAAATAACTTAACTCGTTTTGCTGCAGTTTATTTTATACCCCAGCTATTTATGTGTAAACAAGAAGCAGCAATATGTCTAGAAAAGCAACAACCTCAAAGCCTACTATAGGTCTGAGAGGATCTGATGGTCTTTCACATGCTTACATTCAGTATCCACCGCTTCGGTGTAATGTTCCTGAATCAGGGGGGTTATTTTATGACGATGGAAATAAATTGCTACTCTCCCCAGCAGCTGACCAGGTAACATGATATGCTTCGTATATTTGTTTTTCAGTGAAAAATGATTTGCGTGTTACGTCCACCATTTTGAATTGTATCAAAATGATGTGTTATCTGTCTATTTCATGGTCAACTGTTAAATCACATATATTTTTGTAATGTTTAGGTCTTTTCATGGAAAGTCAGTATCTTTGATCCTCTCACTGGTCCGACCACTGACTCAATAAGTGAAGGCCCTATTATAGCTATTCGGTATTCTTTAGACACAAAGGTCATAGCCATCCAGCGATCAGGCCAGGAGATACAGTTTTGGGATAGAGAAACTGCGGAAACGTTTAGCCATAAGTGCAGGCCAGAATCAGAAAGTATACTTGGATTTTTTTGGACAGACAGTCAACAGTGTGACATTGTTATTGTTAAGACCAAGTATGGTTGCCTTTCTTTATCATCTCTACATTTAATTCAATTACATTGGTCAATAATGCATTTTTTTTAAGAGGAGTGATATTTGTACAACCAATTTTGTACAACCTTTGTGACAACCACTTTTTCTCTATTCTTATTGGACAAAAACAATAGAGAGAGAAAGAAAAAGAGAGAGAATAAAAAAACATGTGAGTATGAGAGAGAGAGTTGTTTCAAAAGGTGTCAAAAAGTGGTTGTACAAATATCATTTCTCTTTTTTTAATGTCCTGATCGTAAGTTCAGAAGAGATCCGAAAGTTAGTAAAAATGTTTCCAGGCTGGAAATTTTCAGTCCTATTATAGTATAGGATTTTAGAGAATGATTAAATAATTTGGAGTCTTATATTATAAGGTTTAGAAGAATCTTCATTGGACAAAGCATATTCATTGATCTACTAGTCTGGTTCCTGTAGTTCTCTCATCACATCAATATCTGTGGCACTTGATTCTCTCCTAGTTTTCTTCCCCTCTCTTTATGTTTATTTTTCATCGTCTTAGATGAACATTTAATTATCTTTTAGTTTTTTGGGAAGAAGCATATTGTAAGGCAAAGAAAAGGTACATAATCTAATAGCTTTAGATTACTATTAAAGATTAAAAAATATTTATTACAGGAATAAATTTTGCAGTCTGTGTCCATGAGGTGTCAGCTCAATGATAAGAGTTTAACATTGTAATCTCATGGGAAGGAGTTCAAATCCCCCCGCAAACGATTGTTTTCAAGGGAAGGAGTTTAATAATTTTCCCGATCCCCAAATATTTTTTATTTAAAAAAAGTCTTGCAGTTCCTTAAGATATCTGTCAAAATAATCTGCTAAATGTTTTGTTGGCTGAGCAAAATAATGATGTAAAAAAAACAACCTTATCCTACGAGAGTTGTGAAGGCATGAGTGTTTGCATAGAACTTTTGGCACTATGCTCTAATATTGTATTCTAGACTGTTTCGAATATGACACTACTCCCCAAGTATTTTGCCTTACTCCTTTTTTCTTTTTTGTTTCTTAAGTAAAGAGACTTATTCCATTTTTTTACAGTGGTCTAGACTTGTGTGCATATAAATCAGAGTCAAAATCACTCCAATTGGTGGAAACAAAGAAACTGAATGTTAGTTGGTATGTTTATACACATGAAAGCCGCTTGGTTCTTCTTGCTTCTGGAATGCAGTGCAAGACATTCCATGGATTTCAGGTATGGGAGTGCGCTATTTACTTCTTTTTTTCCTTTTAGTTTTAGTACAATAAGATATTTATATCATATAGGATTCGTAATTTATTTTGTTTCAATCAAAGATATGTCATTATTGTTCAGAAAAGAATATCATGTATCAATGCAGCTACTTAAATAGTCCTTATCACGACTCTTCAGTATCAATATAGATTTTATCTGATAGTGTTCCTGTGTTAATTCATTTGACTGATAGTAAAACATTTCTGGTTAGATTTCATCTGCAGATATTGTGCGCTTACCAAGGTTTGAGATGGTTATGGCCAAATCTGAGGCAAATAGTAAGCCTGTTTTAGCAGCTGAAGACATCTTTATTGTCACTGTGTACGTACCAGTTATTTTCTTCGTCAACCTTTGACCTTTGTAATTTACATAGCTGCCTGTTGAAAGTTTTTTTAATGATCAATCACAGTTATGGTAGGATATACTGCTTGCAAGTTGATAGAGTTGCAATGCTACTTCATTCCTATAGGCTATATCGTGATGCAGTGATACAACAGGTGGGTTTTGTTTGAATTTCTTATTGACTTTATAATTTAATTCAGCCAAAAGTTCTTTTTTACAATAACATTTGTGAGAGCTTCTCTGAAAATATGCCAATTTTTTATTTAGGAAATATTCCCCTTCTATTTTACTCTGGCGAAACTCTAACATCAAATATAATTCACACTGTTAACCAGATAAAATGAATATTTGTGATCCTTGTCCTTTACAATCTTGGGTTATTTATACATTCCACAAAACATTTTTTACTGACAGAAAATTAGATACAAATCTGTATTAGTTCATTGCATGATTTCATAAGCAGCAAGCGATCTGAAATAATTTCATTACTAATATGGAGAATTAGATCTATGTAATTTCAGAAATTTGCAAATTATTAACGGTAAGATTAATTGAGTTTATCTTAATACAATTATGTTTCTTCTGATCAATTAAAATTAACTTCTAGCTTCAAATTTGACATATGTTGTACATCCCTATTGCAATTCTTAAAAGTGTGTAAATCTGTTTTAGCTAGACACACAAATAAAACATGTCCACATGGGACATGTAATTATATCCTGGATCTTGTATGATAACAATGGTTGTGTGATTCATTGAGCTATGTACATCTGAAAAATAAAAATGAGACCGATGCTCATGATATTTGCAGGGATCTTTACCAATTTATTCCAGCAGGATTGCTGTGAGTGTGGTCGACAATGTACTTCTTATTCATCAAGTTGATGCAAAGGTTGTTATACTTTATGATCTCTTTGCAGATTCTCGAGCACCAATATCTGCACCACTTCCTTTATTGTTAAGGGGTTTCCCCAGGTCCAGTAGCTCATCTCAATTTAGTGGTAGAGAAAGTGAAAGTTCAGATGGTAATGTTGTGAGTAGCCATGAAGCAGTTACATATGCTGATACATGGATTTTCCTGGTGCCTGACCTCGTATGCGATGTGGCCAATAAGCTATTATGGAAATTCAATTTAGACTTAGAAGTAAGTATTTTATTCATTTTGGTATGAATGTCAAATTTGTTGTGCTTCTGTGAAATGAATAACCTTATTTTGTAGGCAATTTCTGCCAGCAACTCAGATGTACCATCAGTATTAGACTTCCTGCAGCGGCGAAAGTTGGAGGCTAACAAGGTATGTTCAATCCATCCATCCCAACTTCATTACAGCAATGCTTCTAACTGATTAATTATTCAAGATGCAATAGTGAAGCAGTTGTTGTTATCTGTTTCTTTTTAATTTAAATCAAGTTTACCAGCAGTCGGTCAGTTTGTACCTGGAATTTGGCCACTTTTGTATTCAAAACTATATTTCTAGGGGCTGCATCTATGTTCCCAGTTAGCTCATTCATCTATAAGCTGCTTCAGAATCAAAAAGACTTTTAGTTGCCCTAACTTGGTAAATTTCATCACCTTACCAGAGGATGACCCCTTACTACTAGATGTTGCAGGCTTTGCATCAGACAAAGGGTTGCAGGCTTAACATCAGACAAAGGAAGGCACTAGGCAGAAAAATTAAGTACCCATCATCCTCTTTGCTTCTTTGAAGTCCGACTGTGTCACTTCCAGTGTCTAACATAGCCTGCCTTGTTTCACTGGCTAACCATACTCTTCCTTTGGCATAGCCTTTTGTGTTATCTTATTTTTTGAGCTTCCACTTCAGTTATTTTAATGATCACATATGTTTAGCAATTTTCACTTCTTGGCATCAATTACACTATTATTTCATTTAGCAGGTTTAAAACTAGCAGAAATTTTTCTTCAAGTCATTTAGAGGCCCTTTAGACATAAGCATCCCTTAATATAGGAGATAATATTTGAGCAATCAACAGGCATTTGAGACTTAAGAGTCTTACCTGTGGACGCCTTGTAAATAAGTGTTAGAATTGAGTAGTATCATCTACCCTAGCAAATTTGGAAGGTTATGTAGTAAACTGTATTCAAGACTGTTAGATAAAATTCTATAATTTTTTATGGGATACTGTGGACGCCTTGTAAATTTATTGCTAAACCTGAGTATTGAATTCCCTGTTATTCTCTATTGAGGTATTGCACTGTAAGTCTGAAATGTGATTCTGGCATAATTCCCCATCTAAATTGGCTGTAAAGGAAGTTGTTTTATATTGATATTGATATTGGTTCTAAACTACAATTTTTGATAGTATTAGTTTGTTATGAAACTTTGAACTAATCAATTGATGATTATTTTAAAAATCTCAGCTTACTTCATTTCTGCCTTTTCAGGCTAAACAATTGTGCTTCGGCATAACACAGACACTTATTCTAGAGCACAGACCTGTGCCTGTGGTTGCCAAGGCTATAAATGTACTAGTCTCCTCGTACTCCCATTCAATTAAAACTTGTAGCTATCTGAAGGGGCTGAAACCAGAGATGCCATTAAATTCTGGTGCACAAAATTCCGACGCTGATGTATCTGCTATAGAAAGAGATGCAACTGGGAAATCGATCATACATGAATCTACCGCCAGAGTCGACAACGAAACTTTAGACTCTGAGGATGAATCACATTTTACAAATCTTGAACAGAATTCAAAGGAAGTCTATGTTGGTGGTAGTGTAAACAATGAGAACTCCCCAAGTAATGAAGCTCATAGTTCTTATGTTATGCAATCATCTTCACTGTCTGTGCAAGAGGAATCCCAACTTACTTCAGCAGCAATTTCACCCGATGAGATGTACAACTTTGTCTTTTCGCCTGTTGATGAAGAGATGGTGGGAGACCCTTCTTACTTGGTTGCTATAATTGTTGAGTTTCTTCACAGGTATGCCAATATTACTCTTTTTTTTTGTTAAAAAGCTGTTTTGAGTCTCAAGGCATTCCATAGATCAGTATTCTAGTTTCTAATGGATTTTAGTTTTCCACTGTTAATGTGTGACAACGAGATATATGATTTCAACTATTTAAGAAAACATTGAGATGATGGTTGCGAATTTGGGGACTTTAATTTAATATGCTATTTTTTGTATGGAATCTGGTGTGCCTTAATGACTTGACTTGGGGTATTATGTACTTATTAGTTATTAGGTGTGTTGGATGAGGTATCTACTTCAAATGATGGATGCGAATTTGGGGACTTTAATTTAATATGCTATTTTTTGATCTGATCATGACTTACTGCCACTCTTGAGAATCAGCTCTCAATGCTCTTCATTAATCATTGCAGTGCAAATTTGGAGAAGATTCGTGTGCTTCCAAATCTATATGTATTGATAATTCAACTTCTGGTGCGGAATGAACGCTATGCTGAATTGGGGTTGTTTGTCGTAAATAAGGTTACCAATTTCTCTGTGTCGTATTATTGTGAAGATATTAGGCACCTGTATGCTAAATTAGAGTTAATTTAATTCTGAGAAGAGACTTTTTGTTGCAGATTTTGGAGCCCTCTAAGGAAGTTGCATTGCAGCTCCTAGAGTCTGGTCGTCAGAATACCCAAACTAGAAAGCTTGGTCTGGATATGCTGAGACAGCTTGGTTTACATAATGATTATGTAGTGTTGCTAGTGCAAGATGGATACTACCTTGAAGCCTTGCGATATGCACGGAAGTATAAGGTAATTTCTACTTTGCTTGATCCTGTTCTGGAAAGTAATTTTGCAGTGTTTTAAGTTCTTAAAAGATCAGGGAGATGATGGAAATATGACGAATAGGTGCTACCTCTCATGATTCTGTAGGATTTATCGCTGTAGAAATTCCATTCGTCCAGTTTTTTGCGTCTGCTGATTAGTTTTTATTTACTGCATTTGTAGAAAGCCCTTTGCAGAAAATAGATTATGTGTTTTTAAACAGTAAAATTAAATTAAATCCTTCTTTAGTGGTAGTGTTTAGGTGCCCTCAGATTCCATAGAGGGCTGCCGGCCCATGATTGATAGGAATTTCAAGTGCCTTGCCCAAGTTATTCATCCTGGCAAGACAAACTTAAAAGCAGGCTAAGAGCATGCCGGGTGAAGGGAGCTAAACTACCCTTGCAAAAGAAAAACTCTCCTCTCTGGATCAGTAGGACTTTATAACTAGGAACCCCACCTTGCATCATGGCCTTGATTAAATGTTTTCTTTGCGGAGTTGAGGAAGCCTCAGGCTAACCATGAAAAGTAACAGCCAGGGCCACATCATCTCCATTGACCTGATCTTGTTTCCCACTGAATGCCATTTTATCCACCGGCACACCCGATCTCGGAAATTTCTTCCCCACTCGTGACTTTTCACTATCAAGTATCAACCTGCAGTAGCTGCTTCCGGGACAGCCTTAACTTGGCTTCAGGAAGCTTCCACCGTCATGCATTAGGGATGCCAGTCGGTTAGAAGGCCAACCATGTATTAATTGCATGGTAGAATACACTTCATCTGAGCGGATTTGTTCTGGACTAACGGGAAAACCCTTCTAGATCTCCTGTAGATCAAATGGTTAATATGTAAGTCATGTGATGTGATTATCGAGTGGTTTGGTTGGAGAATGTACACACAATGCCTGTGGTTGGAAAACACCACAGTAAACCTGGGTTTCATCAAGGTGTTAGAGTTTGGGGTAACACATAAGTAAAAGGTTTCCTCACCTTTTCCAACCATCAGATGGTCACATAAAGAAAAATATAAGATCAGGTGATTTAAGCATGTGGAGTAGCCATGGCAATATGCATTCTATGACTCAGACGTGAATTTCAAGCTAGCAATGGCTCATGCTCTTTCACTTTATTTAAAATTACCGTAGTATTCTCATGGACAAAGATTAAAATGCAACTAAAAGTAATTAAGACCATTTTTATAAATTATTAAAATTATGACAATATATTAAAAATTACTTTTTTACGATGTTAAAATATGAATGGTCCATGCTGGAAAAAAACTCATTTGACTGTGTCATCACAGTTGGCTATTTCCATACCTCTGCAGTGTAAAGCGATCCATCCCCTAACATTGTAGTCTAGCAAGTGACTGTGTCAGCACAGGTTGCTTTGCCAATTCAAATCGAGCTAATGGGGTGAACCATGTCACTTTGTTTAAGATGGATTGTGTCATCACTGATGAAAAAAAAGTTATTTACTGCATTGAATCATAATAGTATATTTTTCCATTGTGTTATCCATCTAATCAATCCCACTTAATGGAAAAGCTGTTGCTGCTACTGCATTGAAAATTCACTGACTGAGCAACTATTTATGAATTATGATCATAAACTGAGATGTTTACGTTGTTGGGTGTAGTTGGAGAGGCTCTGGTGCTTTACAAATTTTGAAATTTGAATCGTGAACTTTTTACAAACAAAGATTAATGTAATTTTCAAATTGTCGATCTTGTAACTATAAAGTATATGCGTATTTGCCATCTGAAGTAAATGTATAATGTACTGAAGCATACTATCAAGAGCTGCTTCAAGTAGTTATTATGTAGAGCGTGCATAACGAAACGTGAAAGTTTCACATGGTTTGTGTTTATGATTTTGTTTTAATTTTAGAACTCCAAAGCTAACTGGTGTGAGAATTATTTTCAGGTGGATACCATCCGACCATCGTTGTTCTTAGAAGCAGCTTTTGTATCCAATGACTCCCAACATCTTGCAGCAGTTCTAAGATTCTTTACAGATTTTCTGCCTGGCTTCAAAAACACCACAGAGCATAATAGGTACCATCGCATACTGAATGAGATGAACTCTTCCATGACTGCTTGAGAGGTCTTGCAAGAAAAAAAACCAGAGAGAAATTTAGTCAGGGGTAAACCCTTGTTCAAGCAGGGCTATCTCATCATGATATCCGATATATCCTTTATTCTACATGTTGTATGCTAAATAAATATCTCTCTTGCGGCTCAGTCTAGGGTGGGAGAGCTTGATAGGTCTCCCACCGTGAGAGAGTAGCTTTAACGGATGGATGTTGATGACCTATGAGTATCTATGATGCACTTGAGATCTCAATAGTTTTTAATCCTTCTTTATTATCTATGTTCCTGTACCTCCTCCATCTCTATCCACACCGATCGGAAGATTTTTCCATCACCATGGGTCAGGAAAAAATCAGCTAACTTAAAAGCCACAAATCCATAAGAGAAAAAAAAGTTTGTTCTTGCATGTTCCTTTTCTTCACTTCTAGTTGAAACTTTATATATGTCCATTTTAGAACCTCGAGCGGATGGGATAATGAGATGAACAAAACCAAGCAAATCCCCAATGACCATTTTTTAAACTACATGTTCTACAATAAAAGAGGGTTTCTAAAATCAAGTCTGAAAACATTAAATATCCGCAAATTGCGACTAAATCAGATGAATTTTGCTATCAATTTGCTTTGGAATGTCTGGTTATTGGAATTGTTCCATGTTTTTTGGGTGAATAGGAATTGTTCCATAAAACGGGTTTCTGCCTTTCTGCAAATCAATTTAGTGTGGTGGCGACGGAGGTCGCAGCTGGCTTGCCAGCGTGTGGAGATAGAGTCTGATTGAAAGTTAGAGTGAAAGAGACATGGTACATGCCATCCCTGATCTATTGCTCATGTAAACACCAACTTTTTTTTTTCTTTCCGTTCAACCGTGTTCCTTGTTGTTGCACCATCCAGTATGTTGTTGGTTGATGTAGATCGGAGTTATTGAGAGAGAAAGAAATAACACGTAAGTGTTGGTAGAAGAGAGAAAGGGATGATGAAATAAAAGAGTGTATTGAGTGTTGACAGCATACAATAAGATCTATAGACATTCATAATCCAATGGCTAATAAAACTTGCTTTAACTTTCTTTCAAAACAAAAATTTGCTTTAACTTGCTCACGGTAGGAGACCTATCAAGGTCTTCCACCCTAGACAGCGCCCTCTCTTCCTAGCAAGTTTAGTTTTAGCAGATACTGTGATCTAAATGAAATTTTCTCAGAAGAAAATTTTACTTAGCTTGAGCTTCTGGATGAATTGCCTAGGTTGTCCTTCAAAATTCATCATGCTCTGTAATTGCTATTTACTTAAATTATATTCATTTTTTATAAAATATAATATAAATAGGGAACTAAAACAAGAATGAAAAAACATCTTATTCTTGAACGCGTTAAATGATGTACTAAATAAAATTGCATGATGCATACAATTTTATGAAAATTGAACTCAACATTTTAAGCTAGAGAATATTTTTTAGAGTAAACAACACTCCCCTACCCTCAAAGATGCTTGAATTACACTCCCCTCCCCTCTTATGTTAAAATATACACTCCTCTTTCTTGAAAAGTAAAATCTACACTCCTCTCCCCTATAAGATGTTTGAATTACAACTCTCTCCCTTAATAATTAAATATTCACTACACTTTAATCTATTTTAACATAAATAAATATTTTTATGATATATGCTAATTTTCAACCACCATTTAAGAAAAATAAATTCATTTCTTTATAATTTAAATGTCAATGATAGTTAAATTTAAATACTTTTCTATTAATTTTATAATTTATAGTATAAAATTAACTTTTAAATAACCATATTTTATTGTCTTTAGTAATTTTTCACATATATTAATTTTATCTTTGGTCCTTTCATATTATATAATAGAGTTTAAAACCATATATTAATGAAATTGTGAAAAAAATAGCGAAAAAATATGTATTCAAATTTTGATTATATTAAAATAGACCCGCATTACTATTTTTTGCGAAGTGTGTTAGATTATTATTTTTTTAACTAGATTATTAAAAATAAATAAAAAATATTGAGGGAGTAAAGTGTAGATTTTAACATAAGAGGGGAGGAGAATGTAATTCAAGCTTCTCTTAGGGGAGGGGAGTGTATATTTTAACATAAGAGAGAATGAGAGTGTAATTCAAGTATCTTTGAAGAGTGAAGAATGTAATTTACTCTATTTTTTATCCATTACATTTTGATATGAGAATCAACATAACTTTCTTCAACGTAATTCACTCGTTGTGCATATAGAAAGTTAAGTAGTACCAAGAGCCAATCCAGTTTTATATGCCACAACAGAATTTTATAAAATGGAATCGATATATTCAATTATGTCAGGAACATATACTAATCTGTTTGTGGATATGCAAACGCACGCCTACAATGTCATGGTGATCTAATTAGAAAAATAATGAAGAAAGCTGATTTGCATAGTAATGCTGCGAGTCTGGATTGTCGAGGTAAATGACAAATGGACAAAGCAATTTTGTTGACAGAATGAGCAAAGCAAATATAATAATATATTTTGTTTTGAAGGATGAGTTCATTATTTTCTGCTTGATTAGAAATTAATCTCCTGCTTGTACAAAAAAAGAAAAAGAAATTATTCTCCTGCTACAAAAATGCATTGATTCTTTCCATCTATTGAAGAAATGGAAGTTTATTCTGGAGAAACATTGATACAAATGAGATATTGGTGTATCAAATTTTGTATCGTTTAAAATATTTTTAAATTATTTAAAACTATTGTGTCCATCTCTTTTATAAAAAAGAACCATCAATTTATTTTTATAAGAGAAGAGAATCCTAACTAATAATCAACAACCAAATCGTTATGATTTAAGTGGTAAGCAACTCAAATATTTTAAACACGTGATTAGAAAAACATCTTACTTTTTGAAGAATATCGTGCTTCAAAATTATCATCATTCGAGGCAAAGCTAGAAATGTCTTACCACCTTTCAAAAAAAGAAAAAATGTCTTAACTAAAATGTATTTTAAAAAATAGATTTAATCAATATGTACTCACAATGTAAAATAACTAAAGACGTATAATCATCTCTTTATATATTATTATTTGTGAGACTCTATTTTTTTTTTTTGGAGAGGCACAGAGTGACTCAATATAGAATACGATGCATTTCAAAAAAATATGGAATACGATTGAAAGTCTGTATAAAAGAAATTACCCTTTGAATGTAGGATATGAGTAAAAATTAATAATTAAAAGTGACTTAATATTGAAAACGATTGAAATTATGTGTAAAAAAATTGTATAAAAGAAGTACCCCTTAAGTGTATGATTTGAGTAAAAAAATGTTTGATTATTAATCTTTTAATATTTATAAACTTTTTTTTTCTATAAAGGTTATCTCACGTTGAAGTAATTCCATCAAAGTGTGTTAGACATTAAATATAAATACTTTTTTTTTTAAACAGAATTCAAATATTGATTCGTTACGTTGTGAAGTCTCAATCTTTGAATGACTATTGCACAAATGAGTGATTACTTAGAAAATATGTTCAAATCTTATTTTGTACTTTATATACTTTATTGTATTTTTTTTTTTTGAAAGAATACTTTATTGTATTGTTGTGGTTGTCACCTGCTAGCAACTAGAAAAGGAAAGAATACTCTATTGAATTATGATCATCATTATAATATATCATATGCTTTAATATATTGTAATTATATACATGAACTACCCGAATTATTTAGTTGTTTTGAGAATAAGGGGGTCAGGTCAGGTATGTGGGTCAACTGAATGATGCAACTCCAGAGTGAACATACAGAACAAACCAAAACAACTGGGATTTTCCATACGTAAAGAAGGTCTTAGAAATTATTAATTTTAGTAAACAACTTAAAGCTGTTAAACCTGAATTACATGTTGAATAGTTGTCCCTGGCTTTTGGAATTTTACATTTGTTCTAGTTATATTCTATTAATTCTTTTTTTAATCAGAGTCACACGATACATGAATCCTATACAGACAATCCACTAATATATTAAAGATAATGTAAGAAGCAAGCACAATGAATTTTATTAGGATGCAGCCTTTTTACACAATTTGTATGATTTTTTTTTGTTTGTGAGTGAAAAGTAATTTGTAAGTACTGTTGATGTTTGTTTGGTTATGCTGTGAGAAAAAAAAATGATATTGAGTGAATTGCTTATCTAAAATTGATTACGGCTAAAACTAAGTTGAAAATAAAATGATTTGTATTTATATAAATTAATGTAAAGTGAGTTGTAAAATATATTTAAGTGTAAAAATTAATTCTAGAACCAGAAGCTAAAATTTATAACTTTAAGTAGAAATAAAATCAATTATACATTTCAAGAATCAATTTTAGCTCATTCAAAAATGAAACCAAATTCCACACATGTATAGTAAATGAACTTTTTAAATTGGTTAATCATTTAAACCGATAACCAATCTAATTAGTGAACGGTTTCTAGCAGTATTTTGGGCAGTTTGAAGTGTTTGTGAGAAATTCAATATTTTTTGTGGCGACTAATCTATAAAAATCCGTGTATTGTGTTGTTGTTAATTTTGAGGTTTCACTGAAAATTGAAGTCCAAGACAAACTAATATTTTTGTTTGCTAGTAGTCGCATGCCATTCTCGTGAAACTGTGACTATCAGGAAACCCCTCAACACTACACAACCCCACCTCTGCCTAAATGCGCGCTAAAAATGAATTAAAGACAACTAATAATAATAACTCTAATTAATTAAAACAAGAAAAGTAGATTCGTGGAAAATTTACGCAAGTCCCACCACAAGTCAACAACAACAACACAACTCGTCCTCTCTCTCATTTTCATCACCCTCTCCATTAATAATCAATCTTTGTTCTTCATAATCACTTTTTTCACTTTTTTATTGTTCATTGTAAGGCTTCCCATCCTAATCGCTTCCAAGTTAATTATTCTCTCTCTCTCTCTCTCTCTCTCTCTCTCTCTCTGTTACTTATTCACTACTACTGCTTCAGAAGAAGATTCACTATTTCTCACTCAACTCTAACTAACTTCAACTTCAACTTCAACTCTCTCACACTTTCCAATTCTGGATCTGTTTCTTTCTTCCATTTCAAACCGATCTTCTACAATGCTTCTCTGATTCTTCATTTTCAGGTCAATTTTCCATTCTTATCTTATCTTACGCTATCAATATTCCTCACGCATTTTTCATCTATTTATGTAACGCATGCGATAATCGTTGATTTCGATGAAATTGCATTCAATTATTTTTTTCCTTCAATTTTTGTAGGTTTGACGAGAAGTGTGAATGGCGTCAAAACAAGGACCAAAATCAAAGCGATTTGGATCGATTGGAGCAACGAAAGGTGTGAATTCGCCTTCATCTTCAACAACTTCGTCATCTAAACAGTTTCACGAAACCTCCAACGACGCTCCGAGCTCGCCTGCGTCGTCGTCAGTGCGGAGTAAACCGCAGCAGTTTTATCCAGAAACTGTGCCGTTGGATTCTCAAAAGACCAAAGAGAATGTAACTGTCACGGTCAGGTTTCGGCCTTTGAAGTAAGTGTTTCGTTTTCAGAATTATTTACAGTAATCGTATTGTGTTACAGCTCTTGATGTTAATTTGATTGAGGTGTGGTGTTTTATGCGTTTGACAGTCCGAGGGAAATTCGTCATGGCGAGGAGATTGCTTGGTATGCAGATGGAGATACTGTAGTGCGAAATGAGTATAATCCTTCTATAGCTTATGCTTACGGTAAAAATTTGCAAAGCTCATATTTGTTGATAGGTTTTTTGTTGTTTAAATTTGTTCATTTGGTATTTAGATTGAAGCATTGAGTGGTTTTGTTTTGAGATTGAATTTACATCATAGAATAGAATACTTCTAGAATGTTAGTCATCTTGAAGTGTTGAAGAATCTCATGGAGTGAATAAATTATCACTTTCATATTGATTCAATTGAAGTCTGAACAATAATTCTATGTTGAGTGTCCGATAGTGCTTGGTGATATAACCTGAATATTAGTTATAAGTGGCGGACAATTTTCACCGTACAAGTCGGTTTTAGGCAATTAAGTTAGGCTCAACACAAATTCTAAGATGGTATGTGCGTCGAAAATCCTTGTCGTGAGAGTGTGTTGAGACTTGAGAGTCCCTTATTGCATAGTGGCATAACCGGAGAAGTGGTTATAAGTGGGGAAAACTTTCTGCTTACAAATCAGTTTTGTAGGGTTGAGTTAGACCCTACCTAAATTCTAAAATTTTGTTGGAATGAATCTATCCAAAACAAAACTAATACAAAATCAAGTCATAAAAAAGAAATAAAACAATTCTAGGAAGGGATCCATGTGCTGAACACCCAAGAAAAGCCAACTGAAAAGTGTTGTCCCAATGCATCACTTAGGATAGATACATTCTTTTAAATTCTGAGTTTTCCTTATTCTGACAAAAGGTTGCAATGTACAACCTTCACTTTGCCAAATAACTTTTCCATCATTGGCGACTGCTGAAATGAAACATTTTAAATCAATAATTAGAAAATGCTCCAAGTTTTGCGGACACAGCCAAGGATCACAAAATAGTCCAAAAGCATCACACCCTAAAGTGTAACGTGCCTCTGGACAAGGGAGAAACAAATGCAAAACTGTTTCCGAGTTTAAATTTAAACAGTAGGGAGTTTGATGCATAACATTAGTATTAATTATCTTGATTAGCACAGATGCCCAAATGAAAGAATCTCCTTACCCATTCATAGTTCCACACAATTTAATGCACACCCCTACTTTGAAGGGGGTTAGACTTAGTGGTCCAAACCAAATGAAAAATGTTCCTCCTTTGTCCTTAATGAGACATTTCTGGATTGGCAATATGAAATCCTCTTTGGTAAAGTGTAATTCCTCTTTATAACTTGATGCCATAATGAGGAAATCTCAAGGGAAATATTGTAGACTTTTACTCAATAATGTAATTTTTTTGGAAGATTTAAAAAAATCTTCCTTTTTTTGGCACACATTAGATTTTACAGCTTACCAAATGATCCTTCTTTTATCTCCTACACTGGATAAAAAGAAATGTGTTAGGATGCATGATCTAGATTGAGGAAAGATGTTAGTTAGTTATTGTTAACAATAGAGATTACAAAATAAGGAAAGGACAAATAGACTAGGGTTTCAATAATGTGAATAACATAACATGTGAATATAAGGGTTACAAAGAGAATATATAGTACAGCATAAAAGTACTACCTTATAAATATAAAAGGCACAATAGCATAAGCTAAATGTACTTTTATCTAACATCTCACAAGGAAGCATCGAAAACTACCCCTCAACCTAAAGCTTGTTACAAGTTAACCCTGAAAATAAGAGATCAAACCAAACCAACTAATATAATAACCAATAAAGTGAACAACAACCAAAGAGACGAGGAACCATTAGAGAGAAGAACCAAATCAAACCAAACCAACATAGACAGGAACCACACTAAACCAATCATCAAAAAACAAAGCAAACACATTCCCAAACTTTTGGGAACTTAATAGTGGAATAATGGTGAAGTCGTTCAAGGAGGATCGAATCGAACTTTGATACCATGTTAACAGTAGAGGTTACAAAATAGGGGAAGGACAATGATGCTAGGGTTTCAAGAGTTTCAAGAATGTGAATAGCATAACACGTTAAACTAAGAGTTACAGAGAGAATATATAGTAAAACATAAAGGTACTAGATTACTAACTTAAAAATGAAAAGGCCTAATAGCATAAGCTCAATAGACTATTATCTAACATCTCCCTGCCAACTCACGATGCATTAGCACAAAGCGTTGAGAGTTTTTTTTGGTGTGAACCGGGTATCCTCTACGCGCAACTGACTAATCCCTCGAGCCGGGTAGGACCGCAATGGGTTGCAAAGCTCTCCCACTAGAGATTTAACATTGTTGCATTCGAACCCAGGACCCTTGGTTAAACTGGAAGAGATCCCGTACCATCTGCATTGAGAGTTTGTTAATCAAGAAACAAAAACATACTCAATAATAAATAACATATCCCGTTTGTTAAGTGACTAGTTAGATAAATAGGGGAATTTTGATTGGGAAGAGGTCATTTTATACAATTAGTTTGTGAGTGAAAAAAGGGATCCTATGTGAAGGATAATCCTTGGGGGGAATCCTGTTATCCATTCATTTTCTGTTATTAGAGTTCAATAATACAGCTCCAATCCTTTGGTTATTTCTATCTAGTTTTCCATATATTTTTCTTGGAGTTACTACAATATATCTTGGAATCTTCCCAGTCCTGCGAGTGATCCCTGTGGGGAATAATTCTGTTAGAGATGGACGGTGGACAAACAAACATGCCTGGATCAGCAAATCTGATCCCCTAATGAAACACAATTAACATGCCTTTGTAGTTATCCCATCTTTTTCATACCTTTCGGATCACTGGGCTCCTAAATGAAGCAAGTCACTTGAGGATATTAACATAGAAGGTTGCCAAACCAAGAAAATGCCTTTTGATGACTTGTCAGTCGGAAACCAACCAAATTAGCAAAAGAACTGTGAAGCTAATCTTCAAGCCAAAAACATAAACAATCAAGTCGTATCCTTTTAAGTGCGGTCAATTCATGGATCGGTGCGAAATAGCTATTCATCTCTACCTAACTGTAGACAAAAGTGAGGCAAATACTATTATGCTTTATTCATCAGTCAAAGATTGTTTATATATACAGCGAGATTACAATCAATTCTCTTCCTTGAATTATGGAGTGACTTTATGAAACTAAAATCATAACATATAATAATAGAAAATAAAGTCTGCACAAAATAAAAAAGGAAAAAATCACAGATTCTCCAACGCTAACAAACGCTAAAACTTATCTCAAACAAATTAGTCTGAATAATTGCATGATAGAGATAACTTAAAAAGAAAAGAGAGAAAACCAGAATCTGTGTTATTTCTAATTATGTATACAACACAGACACATATATAGTTAATCAGAATCTGTTATTTCTAATTATTGGTCATTTTTAATGTGGTACATTAAATCATTAATTTCTCTTTTTCTTGTTTCCAGATCGCGTCTTTGGTCCCACGACCACAACTCGTCATGTCTATGATGTTGCCGCTCAACATGTTGTTAGTGGTGCTATGGAGGGCGTTAATGGTAATTAACAGATTGAACTAACTTCCCAAGACCTATTCAGCGCGGCCAAAGAATAAATTCTACTATTGCTTTGAACAAATCATCATTTTATTTTCCCTAATATGCAGATTACATTTTAGATGTCTGATTTGAAATAATACTAAATCATCATTTTATTTTCCCTAATTAGCTCACATAATAGTCTGTCTAAAGAATACAGTAGGTTCTGACCTCTGTAGATTTCACGAGAAAAGAAACCAAGGTAACTTGATGGTTGGAGGAGAGGAGTAAAAGAGAGGAGTGATAAGGAAGTCAAGAGTTCTATTCCCACTTCCAGCATAATATTAAGGATCATGCTAACTTGTGCCCTTAGGGCACATGTTAAGGTTTCTATAAAGAACAAGTATTTATTGAGAAACATTAAATTTCAATCTTGTGAGAAATAAATTGGTACATTTACGATGCATAATTTCTATCTTTGGAACCTTAACTTGTGCCCTTAGCATTTCCCTAACAATGCTAACCTTTACTGTTGAATAAATACTCGATGAGTCAGACCATGGGATATTTTAGCGAGCCTTGCGCTACACCTCTCAAACGGACTGTAGTTTAGCATGCAGTTTTTTTGATGAAGAAACCTGTTCATTTAACTCTTTTCTCCTTGAAGTTGACCATTCCAATTGAAAGTCACTCTGCATGGAGAACAACTTGGCTGAGGGATTTCTAGGTTGTTTTTCATTTGCTTACCTGGCATATTGGGTAATTAACAAATGAGCTCCTCTCTGGTTTTCATACAGGTACTGTATTTGCATATGGGGTAACAAGCAGTGGGAAGACTCATACAATGCATGTGAGACCACTTATTTTCCTCCTGCATCTTGTTAATCAGTCTAATTTGTTACATATCTTGAATTTTGGTAATTTAAGGTTGTTATTTGGAATATTTATCACTTCCTATCTCCTCTCATGAGGACTATTGGTATTTTCTTTGGATTCTTAACATGCTAACAAGTGTGCAGTAGCATTGAACTGAAGCAGCTAGGTTTTTTAGCTAGTTAATTTTACTCAATCAAAATCTGCACTGCCTGCATAAGTTCACCATCGTTTGTTCAAATCCATAACTAAACTGCTATTGACCTGTCATGATAGTCTTGAACATAGAGCAACTACTGTTACATTATATAGGCTAACAAGTTTAAGACTGCAAGCCCATGTTTACTTCTTTTTACCAGTTTTTCATGTGACTGGAGACCATTGTAAAGCTTTTTCTTTCCTTCTCTGCTACTTAATAATATGTTATGCAATGTCATCACTAAAATTAATTGATATTATTAGTTATTGCAACAATGGCTGATAATATCGAGTTAAGCTATGACTTTGGATTACTTGCTGATAATTCTAAGAGGTATGCTCTGTCTCATATATTCATAATTGCAGGGTGATCAAAGATCTCCTGGAATCATACCTCTTGCTGTGAAGGATGCTTTTAGCATTATCCAAGAGGTATGAAAAATACTGGTTTGTTTGTTGCACTTTTATCATAGGAATTATGCAATCTGATGTTTCTTCACACCAGACTCCAAACCGAGAGTTTCTCCTTCGAGTTTCATACCTGGAGATCTACAATGAGGTGTGCTTCTTCCTCATATGTAGCTTGTTTCTTGTGACGCTATGTTCATGTTGATGTGGTCTTCTACAAACATGAAAAGAAATTTGATTATTGCTACTTTGTTCCTGACACTATTATTCTCAAAACTTCCTTTTAGGTGGTTAATGACTTGTTAAATCCAGCAGGACAGAACTTAAGAATCAGAGAGGATGCTCAGGTACTGATCATAAGTTCATAACTTTTCTCATCTTTTTTATTGTATATTATTGTATATTACTTGCTTAATTGTGAGGATTGTCCGCTCTGAATTACTTTGATTGTCAAGTGCTGAAATGTTATTTTTAGTCAATTAAGCCAAGTAGCATTTGATAAACAAAAGCAATTTTGGGCTCTAGATGCCAATATCTTGTAATATCATTGATATTGTGAGTTTTTTTTGTTTATCACATGATTCAGTTTTTTGGTTTTTTGTTTTTAACCTTTAGAGTATCCATTAAGATTAGTTTTGAATTTTTTTAGTTATGATCATGATTTGTCAAAAAAAGGTTATTATTTTGAAGGAAAGTCTGTGTCATTTGTATATTGATTCACATGATTCAGTTTTTTGGTTTTTTGTTTTTAACCTTTAGAGTATCCATTAAGATTAGTTTTGAATTTTTTTAGTTATGATCATGATTTGTCAAAAAAAGGTTATTATTTTGAAGGAAAGTCTGTATCATTTGTATATTGATTCACATGTAGGGCACCTTTGTTGAGGGAATAAAGGAAGAGGTTGTACTCTCCCCTGCTCATGCACTCTCTCTTATTGCAGCCGGAGAAGGTAAAAGTTCCAGCTAGGTTTGTTTTCTCGAGGATTGATTTAATTTTCTGGTCTAGTGTACCATCAGAATGTGGGATACTGTAATTAAGTAATGATGTTTATGTATTTTAAAATTGGGTGTTACTATGAAAAGTGACGCCACATTAGGTTTATGCATTTAAATAACAGGTATATTTTTTGGCAACTTTTAATATGGTATTGTCAAAAAGCAGCTGCATATATAATATTTTTTGGCTGTTATTAAAAAAACTTTTTCTGGGTTCTACAGGCCCAGACTTTCTGTTCTTTGTGCGTCCCTTTTGTTATTCTTGACAAAAATTTTAATTTGACAACAGAGCACAGACACGTTGGGTCCACAAACCTCAACTTACTCAGCAGCAGGAGCCATACAATATTTACCCTGGTGGGTCTATACTATCTTAAAGGACAGATCAATTTGTTTCAATCAATTGTTATTGTATTATGTACTAAATTTATCATACAATATATGTGTGTGTGTGTGTGTGTGTGATACAATCGTAATAAACCATATGAAAGTTTTCTCCCATGGTCTATAGATAGACTAGCAAACCAATCAGCATAATAATTAACCCTATTCTAACACTCAAGTTAATCCAAAAGTAGAATAAAAACCCCAAATTAATAATAAAAAAATGGTTCAAATATCTTTTTCATCCCTGTAATTTACCACTTTTTTGCTTTTGGTACTTGGTTTTAGTCTCTGGAATATGTTGACCATATTGATTTTAATCCTTATATAGTCCGTATTTGAGGGACTAAAATCAATATGGTCTGCATATTATGGAGACCAACTCCGACATAAACAAATATTATAGAGACTAAAACAAAACAAGAAGGGTAAACAATGTATATTTGTAAAGACTAAAAACAAACCAAATTCTATAGACTAAAAACAAAAAGTGATATATTTCTAGGGACGAAACAGTTATTTAAGCCTAAAATAATCTCAAGTTGTAAAATAACCCTAAATAAAATAATGAAATAGGTATTCCCCCAAACGCTAGCTCAAGGGGTGATGATTGCCGACAAGACTAGACATCTAGAGTGTGGACAAATACAGGCGGCTTAATAAAAAATCTTACATAGGTTTTGATACCATCTTAAAATTTGGGCTAGTCATCCCTAAAAACTAGCTTGAGTGGGAGGATTGTCCAAACCTTATAAGTACTACTTTGTTCATGTCTCTAGTTGATATGAGATCTTAACAATAACGATCTCCAACTTTTAATCAGTTCACGAACGAGAAAATGGAACATCAAGATGTAACCTATTTCTTTTATACATATATATGTCATTCCTTTTATTCTTGTTAATTTTATGCTATTTTATAACAGACCGTAGAAAGCAGTCCATGTGGTGAATATATTGAAGGAGAAGCGGTAACACTGTCACAATTGGTAATTATTTTAAACTTAATGGTTAAAGTTGCTTTGTACACGTGATCTCTACTTACAAACTTCAACATGGGTTATGATTTCAAGTTATTTTGTTAATATCTTTTATATACATGCAGAATCTCATTGATCTAGCAGGTTCAGAAAGTTCAAAAGCTGAAACAATTGGCATGAGAAGGAGAGAAGGATCTTATATCAACAAAAGTCTTTTAACTCTTGGAACTGTGAGGTCTCAAACCTTTCTTCTGAGTATAATTTAGAGACGTGATATATTATGTACGAAGTGCAAACTCTGACACGGACACTTGACACGACACAAACATGGACACTTCAACACTGCTAATTTAATTAATTAATTATATATATAATATAATTAATATGATCTTCTTTTATAAAATATCTAAACTGGGAATTACAATGTATTTGCATCTAAATTGAGCAATTTGTTTCAATACTAAAAAAGTTCTAAAACAAGATATGATAGTCTTTCACCTTCATTCATCTATCTACTACCTAAAAGTTAAAAATGTTGTAATCAAATTTAATGCCTCTAACCCCCCTCATTTATCATCATTGCTTCAAAGTATGTTTGGCCCTCATAGATGTGTTTGAAAAGTTTCAACTGAGTGTTTATGGTGTGTTGAAGCAAAGAAAATAAGTTTTTTTTGGACACCTCTCCAACACGTGTCGTATGAGTGTCGTACAAGTGTCGGACACTGGTCACGCCTAACCCTAGAGGTGTCCTTCCTTCAGAAGGTCCCAAACTGCTTAGAATTTTGGTACTGTTGGTCCTTGATGTGATATTAGTGCTTTTGTGACATGATGATTTAGAATTTCATCTTTTCCGCTCCATTTTTTGTGGCAAGAGCTAGAAAGTTGAATTTTAGCACATGATAGGTGGTATCCACCCTTCAAGTCCGAAGGACTCTTGCATAAGAGGGTATTATGATTTATAAAATCATCCATGTGTCTTAACTTAAAATCTTAAGCTTTTGTAATAATTGTTTGTTGACAAGTAGGGCTACCAAGTGGATTGATTGTATGTTGGACACTAACAAATGGGTCAAAAGAAATCACTATTTATATTTGTTTAAGACTTTAGAGTACTCATTTATGCTGTTGTATTCACTGGTCCATGTGCTTTCATACCTGAGAATCCGAGATTAAGTGTAATTATCTTTGTTTCACAGGTTATTTCAAAATTGACCGAAGCTAAAGCTAGTCACATTCCATATAGGGACTCCAAATTGACTAGAGTGCTTCAGTCTTCTCTCAGTGGTCATGGACGTGTATCTGTAAGTCTTTCATGTGTTGATATTTGTCTTCGCATATTACTTTGTTAAAAATAAATTTCATAATACACATCTTTGTGGTAGTAATGCTATATAAATAAGCAATTATGATAGTTTATTGTTATTTAAATGCAGCTCATTTGTACAGTAACCCCTTCATCAAGTAGCAGTGAAGAGACACATAATACATTGAAGTTTGCTCACCGGGCAAAGCATATTGAAATTCAGGCAGCACAAAACAAAGTAAGTTAAAATTAAAATTAGTTTTGGTTAAATCCGAATTTTTCCTACAAAATAAAAAGAGTACAACTGGCACAAAGTACAAAGTCCATGATTCAACTACTAATCTTCTTCTTCATAATATCATCCCACGACTACATAAGATACAATTTTCTGAGCAACAAACAAGTACCTCAGTTCTTGTAAATAGTAAAACTAGGATTTTGATAGTGTCACTCCACTGTTCAGATTATATACATAAAACGTACATGCCGCATACATTAACATAGTCATTGTACACTAATTACATGCACAATATATTAAATATCTTGCAATAGTTTGATATTTTATTAGAGTATTGTAGTATATCGCCTAGGACCATTTTCTATTCTTAGAGTATCTTAGATCATCTCCTATAGTTATTTTCTATATTACCTGTTATAATCATGATTTGTTTCCTTGTTTTCTTTTATATTTAAGAGTAGGAGTCTTGTATTTCCTCACTTCCGCAGTGTTTTAGTCTTCTGTATCAAGTTAATATCACGCTAGTATCCAATTATTATCAATAGCATTCAAAGTTTTCATTATTTGTCTCCTCCTTTTATCTAAAACCCATATTTTTCGATATGGTATCAGAATCTGGATCGGTCCTTTGGAACCTATCCTGTCCCTATTCCGCTGCTGAGTTCCCTAAAGTTTTGGGCTCATAGCCTCTCCTCTTGTCCATGTTTGTTTCTTTTGTGACTCTGAGATACGACTTGATGTTGTTACAACCACACTGCCTCTTCTTTGGTGTTTGTCATGCAATTGTGTTAGCGGCCAACACTCGGTGGGATTTAGTCCCACATCGGATAGATAGGAATCTTGAGAAGAGTTTATAAAGAGGAGGCACTCCTCACCGTACAAGCCGGTTTTGTAAGGATGAGTTAGGCCTCGATATTCGTCGCATGGCATCAGAGCTCCCGATCTTGGGGGGCCTTGCTTCCGCATAAACCCTAGCCGCCGTCTTTGTAGTTACTTTTTTCTTTTTTCGCCTTAATTGCGATTTATTGAGTTTCTGCCTTCATTGCGGGCTCTTTGAGATCCTGAAAACATTGTTCATCAGGAATCACTGTTCACCGTGGTGCTGTTCATGGCAGAAGACACTGTTCACCGCGGTACTGTTCACTCTGTTTCTAGAGCATTTCTTCCTGTACATATTTTAGCATGCTTGAAAATCTAGGATAACTGATGTTTTTCTTGTTTAGTACCCCTTTTCTTATAGAAGATTCCATCCCTTCTGTTCCCTTTCTAATTGTTTTTAATATATACTAAATCTGCAGATAATTGATGAGAAGTCACTTATCAAGAAATACCAACAAGAGATTCAATGCTTAAAGGAAGAATTGGAACAATTAAAGAGGGGCATTGTCACAGTTCAGCCAAAAGACATTGGGGATGATGACATTGTGCTCCTAAAACAGAAGGTAGAATTCAAATATAAATACTTTTATTATGTGTTCAAAAAGTGTTTTTTGAATGAATGTGTCCAAAAAGTTGATCATAAATTGGAATCCACTTTATGCCCTCCGGAAAACGGAGTACTGAAGTGTACTAATATTTTTTATTTACAAGTTGAGCATTAATTGAACATTTGCTAACTCAGCAAAAAAATTGCAGAGCAGGACATATCTGTAAATTTTATTTGTATATAATTTTTGTTATTCACTTTGTAGCCTTTACTACTGTCTATGACCATTGACATAGTCTATTTTTATCTTATAAAAAAAAATTTGTACTTTTGAAAATGGTAATACAGTTATCTCTTTTTTGGTGGTGGAATGAGCCCACATATATATCAAAGGCACACAGTTAATTGCTTTCTTTTGTAAGAAAAAAATATCATGAAGGGCAAACAGTTAATTACTTTCTTTTATTTAGAATTGTGAAGTAAATTTACTGGTTATTGAGTTTATTTGTATTCTATAAAATTAGCATTCTGATTTGAATGGTTTTCAATTGTAACTGTGTAAAGTTAGAAGATGGTCAAGTGAAGTTACAATCCAGATTGGAACAAGAAGAAGACGCTAAAGCTGCTTTGTTAGGAAGAATTCAACGGTTGACTAAGTTGATTTTGGTCTCCACAAAAGCATCACATTCAACGAGATTTCCTAATAGGCCTGGTCCCCGTAGAAGACATTCATTTGGAGAAGAAGAGGTGTTTCTCATTTTACTTTCTACTCCCCACCCACCCCCAAATACCGGGAACTTATATTTCTTTTAGTTTTACATACTTTTTTCTCTCTGTCCCTATATTTTTCCTTTTAAATTTTTGTTTGCAGCTGGCATATCTTCCATACAAAAGGCGGGATTTAATCTTAGAAGAGGAAAATATTGACTTGTATGTTAATCTGGAGGGAAATGCTGCAACAGCTGATGATTCTCCAAAAGAGGAGAAGAAGACAAAGAAACATGGGCTTCTAAATTGGTTGAAATCACGTGTAAGTTGTCCATTGCTGTTTGCTATTTCTAATGACTTGATCATCTTATCTGTTGTCCGCTTCTCCCATTCTTTACCACCCTACATGTTTTTGGTAATTAAGAACCTAAAATACTCTTTTAGATCATTGTATTAAAAATAATGTAACAGCTTGGTTCAGCACGTATTATTCCATATTTCCTATTAAAATTTCTGAAAATTGAATGCATTTTGCTTCTTTATTAGGAATTATTTCGATTATGTTATTGGAAATACTTGACATTGATGAGTTTCAATGATCATTCAAAACATAATTGACAGTATTTAACTGCATGAAATTTCAAGCTTTCTATGGGACATGCATTTGTCACTGGATTATTCTTTTTTGTAAGTTTATAATAATCTTTTAGTTTAGCTTAAGTAACATTTATTTTGATGCACTGTGTGCATGGTTGGGTACCTTGTTGACCATCTTACATAACCCTATTAATAATTTCATTATAGTTACTCATAAGTTGAATTTCTATTTCTTTAAGTTTGTGTGTTCACTATTTTTATCAGAAACGGGAAAGTGCCTTGACAGGCACCAGTGATAAATCCAGTGGAGCAAAATCTACCAGCACACCGTCTACACCTCAAGCAGACAATGGTAATCATGTGGAGTCCAGACTTTCCCATTCTCTAGCCGCAGAAAGCTCTCCATCTGCTGATCATATATCCGACGCAAGAGACGATAAAGATATTCACGAGGATAGTTTATTGGGACAAGAGACACCTTTGGTATTTAATGAACTTCTGTTTTTTCTTTTCTTATTGCTGCTTTGGGGAAAAATTCAAAGTTAACATTTGTAAAATGCCGTATTCACTTCAGTATTAAACAGGGCAAAAAACAGATTCTAGCATATGTTTTGACCAAAACTGGTGACGTGATTATTGTCTCAACCTAAAAGTCACTTGAATTCTTTCCAAAATACCACAAACAACCTCAATTATGCTAGTAATTCATGCGCTATTTAGCATACAGTGTTGTCCTCTAGTGTAGTTCAGTGCATAAATGTCCCTTTCTTTCCATAGGAGTTTCTCAGTGTCCAAGATTATGTATTTGGTATGTGTCAAATTATTACTTTTTTTTTTTAATCAAATATTACTATTCCAAAAGAGTTGGTGCATGTTATCTTCAGTTTGAGAAATATGTATCGATTTTTTTTTTTTACGATGTATCAAATCTTTGTTAATTGTGTGAAGATATAACTTTTTTAATCTGAAAAGAGAGAAATATAATGGATATGTGGACTGTATATTATGCAACATCTATATTTTTACCTTACTAGATGTCACTTTTGTTTTCTCGGTTTCTAGACAAGCATCAAATCCGTTGATCAAATTGACCTTCTGAGGGAGCAGCACAAGATTTTATCCGGAGAAGTGGCACTTCATTCAAGTTCATTAAAGAGGCTGTCTGAGGAAACAAGAACAAATCCTCAAAATAGTCAGATTCATGTTGGTTACTATCTCTTTTTTGTCTGTATAGACTTGCTTTTTTCTTTTATTTTAATTATCATTGTATCTGTTCTGCTGCCTGAAAGTTTTACTTTTGAACTAATAAAGGTGGAGATGAAAAGGTTGAAGGATGAAATTAAGGAAAAGAGTGAACAAATAGATTTGCTGGAAAAGCAAATGTCTAATTATTTCATAGCTTCAGAGCAGACAGATCAATCAGGAGTGTCACAGGTATGCTGACATCATTGTTTCTTTGTTTCACTTGCTTGCAGACTTAATACTGGTTGTTTTGTACTTCAGGCTGTTGCTGAGCTGATGGAACAATTAAATGATAAATCCTTTGAACTTGAGGTAACAGTTATTTACCCTGTGCTAATGTTTTTTAACATATAATTGCATTAGACAGGAAGTCCAGATGGAATTCAATTGAAAAGTAGAATTCAGCAGTCTTCTTATTTTACAAATGGGAAGCCACGTCCAATTTATTAGATTTAAAAAAAAAATTATATTTCTCTCTTTTCATGATATGATTGACAAAATCAGAGCAAAGATAGTTTGTGATTATGTCAATAATTTGACATAATTGGTTTTTTAAAAGCTATGCTTCTAATCATGCAAGATAGAAATGCTGTTGTATTGTTAGGTATCCTAGCTGTTTTAACTTTTAACTGCTAAAGTTACTAGCGCATGAACATGTGGCCTTGCTACGGACCGTTCTCTGATGAGCCCAATATAACTAATGCACAATATTCTGCTAATTCAGGTCAAAGCAGCAGACAACCGTATAATTCAAGAACAGCTTAATCAGAAGGTGAAAATTTAGCTTAGTTTTTTTATGAGATATCCTATTATTTTTTATCATGTTCTAGCTAAGTGTGAAATATTATCAGATTTGTGAATGCGAAAGCCTGCAAGAAACAGTTGCTTCTTTGAAACAGCAACTTACAGATGCAATAGAGTTGAGGAATTTCAGCCCTGTAGTCAATCATTCACAACATTTCCCTGGAGCCAAGGACTATCATGGTGAACTTTACCTTGACAAAGGAAACATGGACAGTACCAATGAAGGGAATCTCATGCAAGCACAGGTATATTTTTTCACCTTGTGGCCATCTTCATTGGGTGCTCTTTAAGTTCTTAGCCTTCGTTTCATCTCTAGAAGAGTGGCTGTGATTACTCATTAATTTTCCAGCAACTCCCCATAAGAATGATTACAATGCCCTTATGATGCAACAATCATTGCAAACTACTTGTAATGATAACTTCATTATTACGGTGCAAGTGCTAGGAACACTCGTTTTCCATCACTCACTTTATGATGAGATGAAACTTATGTGGGTCCCTCCCACCACTTTGAAAATGAGTCTCACTAAATAGGTAATAGAACCCATCATTTAGTGGGACTGGCATAAATTCATCCACATAGAGTTAGTGTTAAAGGGAGAATACTAGAAAGACTGTTACTCCTCTATGGTGCAAAGATTTATTTCAAGCGGGAGCACTTATTATGAGAGGTCCAAGGAGTAAAATATTAATTACTGGTCTACCATGGATTATCTAGATTAGAAATTACTTCATATAATCAACATAATGTTCTAATCCTATTACATGTGGATGATGAACAGGCACATTTCTACATATATAAATCTCAGTCTGTCTACACTCCTGCATAATATTTGTATAAGATTGAATAATATTTGTCTAACCCCCCTTCATCTATTCTCTTGTTTATTTCCCTGCTTAAAAATAATTGTCTAAACTCTATTTTTCTCCCAAGTGCTTTTAGTTTGTTAAGGAAACTTTTTAAATTTTGATTAGTGATAAAGTGGCAAATTTTACAGATGAAAAGTGATGACGAGAAATGTCTAATTACTGATGTTTCTACTTGCATTCTATTCGAAATAAATATAATCGCCTCAAGTGTTTAGTATATAGCTAAATAAATTATCATTCCCACTGATCTAGTGCTCGTTTTAATTAGGCAAGTGAGATAGAAGAGCTGAAGCAGAAGGTGGAAGAACTAACAGCATCGAAAGACCAGCTTGAAGTTAGGAATCAGAAATTAGCAGAAGAGAGTTCATATGCTAAAGGGCTAGCTTCAGCTGCTGCTGTTGAGCTTAAGGCACTGTCAGAAGAAGTTGCCAAACTCATGAACCATAATGAGAGATTATCTGCTGAGCTAGCTGCATCCAAGAACTCACCTATCCCACGTAGAACTAGTGGAACAGCTCAAAATGGGAGAAGAGAAAGTCAAGTTAGACTTAGACGAAATGATCAGGGTGTTTCAAACTCTGATGTCAAGAGAGAACTAGCCTTGAGTAAAGACCGGGAACTTTCATATGAAGCTGCTCTTTTAGAGAAAGATCAGAAAGAGGTCGAGCTTCAAAGAAAGATTGAGGAGTCAAAACAAAGAGAAGCATACCTGGAAAACGAACTTGCCAACATGTGGGTTCTTGTGGCAAAGCTAAAAAAGTCACAAGGAGCAGAAAACGATGTTTCAGCGTCGACTAAAGAGAGTTTGCAATTTGATGGTTTTGATATTTGATGTGATTTTGTATAGTGGCTTTTTAATCTGATCAATCATTACAATTTGTTTAAAGTAGGAGTGGCTTGAGGGAAAGCTTTGTAAAGACTGTTAGCAGGAAAGTTTGTTTTTCTCTTCCCCTCTATCACCATCCTTTTTGGTCCATAGCTAGGGCTTCTCATTTGTACATCCAAAGAACTCACTTTCCGCTTCCTTTTCCCCAGCCTTCTTTATTTTCTTAGTTCCTCCGAATGGTGTGCTAATTTGGTCCCTTTTATGAGCATAGTTAATTTGGTTTGTATCTCTGAGGACTATCTTTAAATCATAGAAAGGTAGGCATCAAATCAAATGTGCGTTAAGACAGTAGTTCCGTTTGCCCATAACTTCTATCTTTCCTTCCGTTTGCATCAATACGGACACGTCCGCTTTAAACGACCCCTTTAAAATATTTTTTAAATCAATTAGTTTGAATGAACTACAACATGATAATTAATCATGATGGTCTTTTTTTTTAATGAACTACAATATGTTAATTAATCATGATGATTATTTTTTTTAAAGGTGTTACATGTAAGTAAATTTTGACATAACCCAAGATAGTAAGTAATTTTTGAGTGTTTGCAAGTTGTACATGTTCATGATTTTTCTTCTTCTTCTTCTAGTTATCCCAAATAATGGTTTAGGTCAGCCTATATCACTAGTAGATTATCGTAGTATCATCTCATGATTCCATTATTTTTTATTGATGAGATTTGTCATGTTTGTTGCAAGACGTGCGTGTTTCTAGGGAGCATGCAACTCATTGTAGAGAAATTTTAGGCTTCAAATACAAGCATGGTTTTGTTAGAGTGTCTTTTTTGATCTATTTAGACAGCGAGGTTATTTATGAAGAAAGATGCACCTGAGAACTTTATGATCAACTCGCAAGAGGACATATCGACACTTAGGGCAACAACCGTTGTTGTATACATGTGAGTATGAAGGAAACATGTATGTGCGGATTTAATTGAGCTTTCCTCACTTGTGAGATTGAGGATCCAGACTTTAATTGTGGAATAGACAATCCTCAAACTTTTGTGCCTTGAAATGGGAGAATCATCCCCTCACCCAAAGTTTTTTCGAAAAAAATTAACTATAAAAAGACTATATATCAATTAGTCGACGGTAAATTCGTGAATATTTCCATTTTGAACTACATTATAGTAAATTCTTAAAAGCACTTTTGACCCCCTAAGTTTTCAAAACTTGCGATTTTAGCCCTCCCTATTTTGAAAGTAGCATCATTGACCCCTCACATTTCACCCCCTTTGCAAAATCATGACCCCCTTAATTTTGACCTGATCAAAACTGATGTGGCGCGTTTTTATTAAAAAAATTGCCACCTATGATTTTTGTTATCCACTTGGATTTAAAAATAGTTAACTTTATTTAAAAATTACAAAAAATAAAATAAATGAAAAACAGATTGAAAAAAGAAAAATTTATCAATCTTCTACATCATAAACCAAATCCTCAAAGTCTTCAACATCCAAACCCACAAAAATCATTAATCTTGAAAATCATCAACACCTGAATCACTGTATTTTTTTCTTTAATGGTTGAAACTTGAAACCGAAATGGAGTAGATTTAGAACAAAAAAAAAATTTCTTTTATTTTAATTTGTGTTTTGTAATTTTTAAATAATGTTAACTATTTTTAAATCCAAGTGGATAACAAAAATCATAGGTGGAAAATTTTATTTAATAAAAACGCGCCACATAAGCTTTCACTAGGTCAAAATTAAGGGGGTAAAACTTGGGGGGCCAATAATGCTATTTTCAAAATAGGGGGACCAAAATCGCAAGTTTTGCAAATTTGGGGGCCAAAAGTGCATTTAAGCTTATTATTTTACAATCTCATATTATAAATATGAGAAACCTTAAATTGAATGTGTTATCGCACATGTTAAGAAATCAAATATAAACATTTTTCTTGGTAGACTTTGGCCTCTTGTTTCTAGGTGGCTTGGATTCCCAACGGCATCACGTGAAAACTTATTAGATCACCTATTTCAGTTTGGAAGGTTAAAGGGGTTTTCGAAAAATGTTTGTTTCTCCCTTAATATTATTTGGCTTTCTGTGGTTTGGAAGAAAGAGCGCAATAGACACATTTTTCAGCACAGCGAGGAGCATCTGCAGGCGTTAGCTGAAAGGGTTGAGCTTCATTATTTTTAACTTATGTGGCGTGACATATAGGCTTGACTAAGTCAAAATAGGTGTTTTGCAAAAGGGGGTAAACATGGAGGGGGTCCTTGGCCATTTTGTTTAATAGCGGACCAAAATCGCTACACATTGAAACTTAGATAACTTATGTGGCGTGACATATAGGCTTGACTAAGTCAAAATAGGTGTTTTGCAAAAGGGGGTAAACATGGAGGGGGTCCTTGGCCATTTTGTT